>Ga0181585_10003460_pt1 | contig 13821 bp, 17 predicted proteins | sample 071ome_29_FD_132469 | JGI IMG/M metagenome (GOLD analysis project Ga0181585, IMG submission 132469) | Coastal salt marsh microbial communities from the Groves Creek Marsh, Skidaway Island, Georgia - 071407BT metaG (megahit assembly) | ecosystem: Environmental > Aquatic > Marine > Intertidal... | reverse complement strand
TCATTAATTTTTAATATACCAGTTACTGTAGTTTGCTTATTAATATTTGTTATCTCATCAACATTAATTTCTAGTAAATAGTTTTTGCCATCATAGCTGAGCTTTTGTATAGCAGCATAGTTAAATATATTTTCATTTTCTGGAAAAAAATAAATATTAGATATTTCATCTATGCCTGAAAATTTTATTTCAAAGGTGTTATTTTTTTTATTAATAAAAGTTAGAACAGGATATGTTATATCGGGAATAGTTTTTAACCATTCAGTAGTTTCATCAGATGCTATAAAGTCGTCATATTTTAGCGAAAATACAGCAGACTCAGGTATACATACATCTTCACAAATTAACAAATTGATTTCAAAATCAAATACAGTATCTTGATCAATGAGAGCTGTATTATCGATTTCGATTGGGAATAACACTTCCTGCTTGTATCCATAAGTCATTAATGGCTCATAAGGTATAAGTTCAGGCGGAGGGAAATAAATTTTTTTAATATTTATTTTTTCAGGAGATGAAATATTAACAATAATTGGCCCCCCGGCATCACCAGGATTTTTCCAATATGTATGCCAACCTTCATCAAGATCTACTTTGATTCCAATAATATTTTTATCATCTAATTTTTCAGATATTTTATGGATAGATACTATTGAATGACCTGTATCAAATTGACTATAAATGCTAAGCGAATAAAAAGCTAAAAGCAGGTATAGGAATTTAAATTTTTTAACTAGCATAATATGATTAGTTATAAAAAGGGTGCAGAGCACCCTTTACACGCTTAATTGCCTAGTATTTTTTTTGGAGATTTAATCTCTATTTTTCTAGGCTTCTTTTCTTCAGGTACAATTTTCTCAAGATTAATTGAAAGCAAGCCATTGGCTAATTCTGCTCCTTGAACAATTATATCCTCAGCAAGAGTGAATTGTTGTTTAAATGCTCTCTGTGCGATTCCTTGATATACAACTTTTTCATCTCCGTTAATTAATTCAGTGTTTGGCCCGTCATAACTAACAGTTAATGTTCCATCAGCTAAATCAATATTAATATCTTTCTTAGTTAGCCCCGCAACTGCTAACTCAATAGAAAAGTAATTCCCATCTCTAGTTATATTATACGGTGGGTATGTTGAGGTTCTGGTTGAAGACTCAGATAACCTATTCAACCTATCAAACAAAGTCTCAAATCCTAGCACTCTTGTAGTGAAAAATGGATCAGTAAAATTTATATTCATAATTAGTCCTCCTATAAGCGACTATAAATGCATCCTTTTCGGCATGCTGTTAATATATGTGAACCCTTTTTGGCATCCACAGTCTTTATATGGTGTTAAGTTAAAAACTTTCAAGTATTTAAATAATTAATGAACTATGCAATATAAAAATAGTCTAAAATTGTAGAATGCAAAAAATCTATCAAATTTTTATAATTTCTTTATTGGTTTCTTGTTCAGGAATGCCTGTTAGTAGTTTTGATGAAAAAAATGAAATAGTTGTTGCTCCTGACCAAGAATGGATTCTAGTAACAAGATCAAGCAATTACCCATATGCTGGTGAACCATTATATATGCACTATTCAGACGCTCTAAATACTCATAGGGCAAGAGAATTTAATAAATGGGATATTTTTTCTTTAGTAGATGCACGCAATCTAAAAAGAATAAAAAAAGATTCCAAAATTAAAGTTGTAGAGATGGTTCACAATAATAAAATTGTTAAAGTTAAAGTTAGAGATCACAAGAAAGAACTATATATAATTAAGGAAGACTTAATAAATAAATTTGAACTTATAGAGGAGATAAATTCATGAAAAAAATATATGCATTTAGTTTAATAATCATATTATCTAGTTGTGTTAATACTTCTTTACAGCCAAATGTAGTCTCAAGGCAGGATGCGCAAAAACAACAATTTGTTCAAGAGGGAATAATTATAGATATCATAGATGTTACGATTGAGGGCAATAGGGAGCTTGGATCAACTGCAGGTGCTTTAATTGGTGGAGCAGCAGGTAAAAATATTACAGACTCAGAAACTGAATCTAATATAGCTGCTGTGGTTGGCAGTATCGTTGGCAGCAGAGTTGGTTCTGAAATTGGTAATGCTGTATCTCAAAAAGATGGAGTTGAGCTTGTTATTAAGCTGAAATCTGGAAGAGTCGTTTCAATAATTCAAGAAAAATCTGAATTCAGCTATGCAATCAATCAAAATGTAAGAATTATTAGAAGAAGCGGTAAGTCAAGAGTCATTCCAGTTATATAAAGTATGAATGATAGATCAAGATAAATTCATTGATGCATATAACAAGAGTCTTGATTATCTTTCATATAGAGAACACTCAGAACTAGAACTAAGTAATAAACTTATAAAAAAAGGTTTTGAGAGCTCATTGGTTCCTAGAGTGATTGATAAACTTGTTGCTAAAAACTTAGTGAATAATGCAAGATTCGCCGATGCATATGTTAATGCTCGAAAAAGAAAGGGCTTTGGTCCCAAAAAAATTTTTTTTGAGCTAAAGCAAAGAGGCATTCAAGAAAATATATCTGATAAGGCTTTATTTAATGATTCTAATGATTGGCAAACATTAGCAACAAATGTATTCTCAAAAAAATTTACAAATGGCGTATCCTCTGATCTTAAAGAGAAGTCAAAACAACAAAATTTTATGATTGGAAGAGGTTTTAGATTTCAAGAAATTGAATCAATTTTTAATTAGCACATGTTATGATTCTCATCTATGTCTTATCAAGTGCTTGCCAGAAAATACAGACCAAACTCATTTGAAGAAGTTATTGGGCAAGATCATGTCATACAAGCTTTAAGTAATGGCATAACCACCAAAAGAATTCATCAAGCATACATATTTTCTGGAACCAGGGGTGTTGGAAAAACAACTTTGGCTAGAATTTTAGCTAGATGCTTAAATTGTAATTCATTTTCTGAATCAACAAGCACTCCATGTAATGATTGCAAGATATGTCATGAAATTAGAGATGGTAGACATATAGACTTTCTTGAGGTTGATGCAGCTTCTAGAACAGGTGTGGATCATATGCGTGAGCTGCTTGATTCAGTTCAATACAAGCCAACCTCTGGAAGACATAAAATATATCTTATTGACGAAGTGCATATGCTATCAACGCAAAGCTTTAATGCATTATTAAAAACATTAGAGGAACCTCCAGCTCATGTTGTATTTATTTTTGCTACAACAAATCCTGAAAAAATACCTAAAACAGTTCAATCTCGATGTTTACAACTTAATCTTAAAACAATAAGAGGCTCTAAATTAATCAACCATTTTAAAAATATACTTGATTTAGAGAAGATAAAATATGATATAGAGGCATTAAATATAATTGAAGAAGCTGCCAACGGCTCAATTCGCGATGGCCTTACATTGCTTGATCAGGCTCTGGCTCATGGAGATGGAAAGCTTTTATATGATAATGTAAAAGAATTGCTTGGCACCATAGATAAATCATATTTATACTCACTACTTAAAGCAATCTTTAACAATGATGCTAATTTAGCGTTTGATATGCTTGCAAAGATAGAAGAGCTATCTCCGGAGTATGAAGAAATTTTAAAAAGCTTAATTTCTGTTTTGCACGAAATATCCATTAACCAAGTATTAGGCAAAAGCGATAATGAAAAAATAATAGGCTTATCTAACCTAATCGATGAGGAATTTTGCCAACTTCAATATGAAATTGCAGTAAATGCATTATCAAAATTTAATATTCATCCAAATCCAAAAGAATGTTTAGAAATATGCATTTTAAGGATGCTTACTTTCAATCCTCTTAAATCAGAAAGCTCTAAATCTGAAAAAAAAAACTTAAGTAAAAGCCCTAAATCTCTGATTGGTAAAAAAGTTAAGCCAGTAGAGCAGCCTATCATTAATGAGGGATTAGATAAAAAAAGAATAGAATCTAAAAATCAAGAAATTGTTAATAAAGCTAACAATGTGAGTCATTTAAGTATTGATAAATGGAATGCAATGCTTTTAAACTTTAAACTCACTCCGTTTTTAAAAAATTACTATTTTAATCTAGAGTTTGTTAAGCATGAAGAAGATAAAATTTATCTTAAAGGCGATGAAGCATTTATAAAAATACCAAACAATATTGCAGATGAATTTATCAAAATTCTGGAAAAAGCTATAAATATGAAATGTAAAATTAATCTTGAGCAGGGTACTGCTGAAAATACTCCAGCCATGTTGGAAGCAAAAAGTTATAATGATAAGAAAACAATAGCTATTAAAAAAATATCACAAGATGGCTCCGTTCAACAATTTTTAAAAAAATTTAATAGCACCATTGATGAAACTTCAATAAAGCCAAAAGGTTTAAATAATGAAGAATGATTTGTTGTATCAGTTAATAGAGGTGTTAACAATATTACCTGGAATTGGAAAAAAATCCGCTCAAAGAATGGCTTTGTATTTAATAGATAAAAATAAAGATGGTGCAAAATTGATGGCAAATAGCATCATAGAAGCAGTAGAAAAGATTAAGAGATGCCAAAGATGCAGAATGCTTACCTCAGAGGACTTTTGCAATATTTGTTCTGCTAATAATAGAGATAAAAAATCAATTTGCATTGTTGAGCATATATCAGATGTGCTTGCAATTGAATCAACCGGTGGTTATCAAGGAACATATTTTGTTCTATTAGGAAGATTGTCTCCAATGGATGGTGTAGGACCAGATGAGTTAGGCATAACAGATCTAATTAAAATAATAGATAGCGAGGATATTAAAGAAGTGATATTAGCAACCAGCTCAACGGTTGAAGGAGATGCTACTGCTATGTATATAAAGGAAAATATTAAAAATGTTACTGTATCTCGAATTTCTTATGGTATTCCAATAGGTGGGGAATTAGAATATGTTGATGGTAATACTATTGCAAGAGCTATTTCGGGAAGGAGAAACTTAGATGACAATTAAATCTGATAAATGGATCAAAAAAATGTCTTTAGAATCAAGTATGATCAATCCATTTTCTGAAAATCAGGTTAGAAATGATAATGATGGAAATAAGCTAATATCCTATGGCGTTTCTAGTTTTGGTTATGATGTAAGATGCGCCAACGAATTCAAAGTTTTCACAAATATTAATTCAGCTGTTGTAGACCCTAAAAAATTTGATGATAAGAGTTTTGTAAGTGTTGATTCGGATATATGTGTTATTCCGCCAAACTCATTTGCATTAGCACGTACCATTGAGTATTTTAAAATTCCAAGAAATGTATTAACCATATGTCTTGGGAAATCAACTTATGCAAGATGTGGAATTATAGTTAACGTTACTCCGTTAGAACCAGAATGGGAAGGACATGTCACCCTGGAGTTCTCTAATACTACAAATTTACCTGCAAAAATATATGCTGGTGAAGGAGTCGCCCAAATGATTTTTCTTGAATCTGATGAGGAGTGTGAGATTAGCTATGCTGATAGATCAGGTAAGTATCAAGGACAAACAGGAGTAACTTTACCCAAGACTTAATAACTCAATTAACTGGAGTTGCTGATCTCTTTTTTCAGAGCTTTCTGATACCTGAACAAACATATACCCCAGCTCTTTTGACACATAATAATATGTTAACTTATCACTGTTAGAGTCAAGCTTTGTTCTTTTTATAATCATGCATTCATATATCTTATCTTTGAATGTAATTTGTTTTACTCCATCTACAATATATTTATATTGCTCTAATTTTCCGTTTTCTAGATCGATAATATTTAGAGTGAAATCATTTATATTATTGGCAATATTTAGCTTAAGCTGTATTTGACTATTGAGGGGATCTAATATTTGAATATCTTTGTTCCTTTCGATCACCCACTCATCTCTTCCTGAAGAAGAGATAGTATTATTATCATGATTAAAAAATAATTCCTGATTTCTGTTAACAAACTTTGGTTTAATTTTAACTACGTATGAGTCTGAAATAACTTTATTCTCAATGATTCTAAATTGACTTTCAAAAAACATGCTTGCTAGAGCATTTTTAGCTTTAAATGAAATATTACCAACACCTTCATTGATATCTAGAGTTCTCTTACCCGATATAGTTATTTCTTTTGAATTGAATTCATATTTAGCCTCATAATTACTTATATCAGCATTTACAGAGATGCAGAAAAGGAAAGCGAGAATTAATTTATACATTATATTTTTTATAGATTATATTTTTATGATTAAGTTCAATACCGTCTTTATATATTACTTTATTATTCTTTAATGTTATTAAATCACTACATATCAAATTAATGATATTTGGAAACAAATTATGCTCTATTTCATGAATTTTAGTAGTTATTGAATTAATATCATCCTCAACAGATATAGAAATTTCTCCTTGTGCAATTAATGGGCCTTCATCCAGACCATCATTTACGTAGTGTATTGAAATACCATGAATGACATCTTTGTTTTGTAAAGCCTTTGCATGTGTATTTAAACCTGGATACTTTGGCAGCAAGGATGGATGTATATTTATAATTCTTCCAAGAAGCTTAGAAGTAATCACTGGCGATAAGATCCTCATAAAGCCCGCAAGAACAACCATATCAGTCTCATATTTTTCAATCTCTTCTAATAATTTAGTATCAAACTCCTCTCGCGAATTAAAATCTCTATGATCAATAACTTTTGTATTAATATTTGATTTTTGAGCTCTAATTAAACCGTATGCATCTCTGTTATTTGAAATTACGCATTCTATAGATGCATTAATGTTATTGAATTTAATTTCATCTATTATTGCTTGCAAGTTAGAGCCATTGCCTGAGATTAAAACAACAATTTTTTTCATTTATTTACAAATATACAAGATCTTCTGAATTAATTTTTTTAGTAATTCCACCAATAAGATAAGAGTTGAATCCAGCATTTTTTATTGCATGCTTCAGCTTATCTGATTCATCTTTTGGGACTATGAAAACATAACCAATGCCACAGTTAAAAATCTTATACATATCGAGCATTTCTATATTTCCATTTTCTTTAATCCAGTTAAAAATTTTTGGTAGCTCCCACTCATCTTTATATATTTCTACTTGATAAGTTTCGGGTACTATCCTTGGAATATTTTCTGTAATACCTCCTCCAGTAATATGTGCCATACCTTTAATATCAAACATATCTGTAATCTGCTTGGTTAAAGAGGTATATAAACTGGTTGGTTTTAACAAATCTTTGGCTAATTCATTTTTTTTATCATCAGGTAAAGAGCTATTATTTAAAATTTGCCTTATCAAGGAATAACCATTTGAATGCGGCCCACTAGATTCAACGCCAATAATGACATCATCATCTGTAATTCTAGACCCATCAATAATTTTCTTCTCTTCAACACATCCAACTGAGAAGCCTGCTAAATCAAAGTTATTTCCAATGTAATGATTTGGCATTTCAGCAGTTTCACCACCCAAAAGAGCACAATCACTGGCTTTACAGGCTGAAGCTATACTTTTGATAACTTGGGCCGTGTCCTCTACATGTAATTTTGAGCTAGCAAAATAATCAAGAAAGAATAAGGGGGAAGCCCCGCATGTAATGAGATCATTTACACACATAGCTACCAAATCTTGGCCTATGGTATCTAATTTATTATATTGTTGAGCAAGAGCTACCTTAGTCCCAACACCATCTGTGCAAGCAACTAATATAGGGTTATCCAATGAGGCTGGTAATTTATACATTCCAGCAAAACCACCTATACCTCCTAGCACAGAAGAATTAGAAGTAGATTTAACATCAGCCTTTATTCTGTCGATTAAATCGTTTCCTGCATCTATATCAACTCCAGCTAGTTTATATGGATCATTGTGTATATTTTCTTTTGTCATTTAAAATATCCTTATGGAAATTGACTTAAAAAAAGTTCTTAAATTTAAACTAATATTTTTAACTATATTTTTATGCATACCATCTTCTGCAAAAGAATATGAAGATCTTTTTAGAGTATATTATCCTATAGACTCGACTTCTAATATACAAAAAAATCTAAATGAATCATTTAATGTAATGGTTTTTAGATTAAGTGGCTCATCAAGTCCATCTAATATATGGAAAATTATTAATGCTGGTAATCCCCGAGAGAAGTATGTTCTTTCATATACATCGAAGAAAATTAATAATAAAAATTATTTAGTTACAAATTTTAATCAAGAATTATTTATTCAGACATTTCTAGAATTGGAGATTCCCTTGGTGGGTTACTCAAGGCCGTCAATTTTACTTTTATTAAATATTAAAGATGGTATTAACGATGGATATTATCTATCAAATAATATTGAGAAACCCAGTAATTTAAATGTTGCTCTTTTGGAATTAATTAAAAAAATTGAGTTATACAGGGGAGTTTTTATAGATTTACCCGAGCTCGATTTATTTGATATACAAAAACAAAAGACAAAAAATTTTTTAACTAAAAGTAATTTATCTTTAGCTGAGAATTATAGATACGATGAGCTAATTAATATTGATCTTTTAAATACAGGATTAAATTCATGGGAAATTTCTGGAGATATAAATAAACTAGATAGCAATAATCTAACAGAAAGTCTTTTAAATTCGATTGAGACTTTGCTGAATAATAAGATAGACAAACTCTTATTAGAAAAAACTCTTAAAAGCTCAGTTCAGTCCACAATAAATGTTTCAATTAAAGGAATTGATACCTTTGATAATTATAAAAAAGTAAAAAATAGCATAAATAAATCTTTTAAAACAAAAGAAATTTCTTTATCTAGATATAATGATAATGAGGTGGAATTTAAAGTAGAGATATATGGTAATAAAGATGATTTTAAAAATGAATTTTCTGCCTTATTAAGTTTTAATTTTATAGAAGAGACGGATCAATATATTAAATATGAATACATACATGATTAAATATTTTGCATTTATACCTAATTTATTATCTATTATCAGAATCGGATTGGTTTACCCTATTTTAAATAATATTTACTCATTAAATTATAAAGTTAGCCTAATAATATTTGTAATTGCATCTATTACTGATGCATTGGACGGATATTTAGCAAGAAAATTAGACTGGCAATCAGATTTAGGAAAAATACTTGACCCAGTAGCCGACAAGTTAATGCTTTCTGGGACTATTTTTGTGTTATGGCTGAGCAACTTAATACCTTTTTTTCTATTTTTTATTTTAATAACACGAGATGTTATTATTTTGCTAGGTGCTGCGTTTCAGATGACTTTGAGTGACTCCAAAGCACCATATCCTAATTTTCTTGGCAAATTTACAACAATCATTCTAATTATTTACATTGCAGTGGTTCTTTTAATGAGTTATTTAAACCGTGAATCCAATCTTGCAATTTTAGAAATTTTCATTGCAAGTATTGCCATTTTTAGTCTAGCCACATACGCAATATCTTGGATTAAAAAAGTTAAAAGTATCAATGAATAATCCTCAACAGCTTACGTTTCCTTGGTCAGCAAAACCTAAATTTATCTTTAGAGATTTTTATATTAATAAAAATAATCTTGATTTAGTAAATAATTTAAAAGATAAAGATGCTGGTGATATTATTATTTTGGGCAAATCTCATTCAGGAAAAACGCATCTTCTTCAATCGTTATGTAATTATTATAATGAGATGAATAAATCATCTTTTTATTTACCAATAACAAAAGCCATTGAGTATGACTCAAGCGTTTTAGATTCGATAAATGAAATGGATTTAATTTGTATAGATGATATTGATTTTCTGGCACAAAATAATGAATGGGAGAGGGCAATCTTTAATCTTATAAATCAATCTCAGCAAACATCATCAAGGATAATATTCTCCTCATCCCAACCCTTGATGGATGCTGCTTTTGATCTTCAAGACTTGCTCTCAAGATTAAATAAGTTGCTGATATATAATTTGATAAATTTACAGAATGAGGATATTAATGATGCAATAGATATCATCGTAAAACATAACTCTATAAATATTGGCAAAAAAGAAATCCAATATATTCTTAATCACACCAAGCGAGACATCGCTCACCTAAAAGAGCTTTTAATAGAAGTAGATGGGCTCTCATTAGCCACAAAGAAAAAAATAACTATCCCGTTAATAAAGGAAATTATTTAATTTCATCGCAAGCAAAACAATATGCCGCTATTGTTAAATCCTTATCCGGATTTATAAACTTATATCTTGTGTCTAAAATATTTATTAAATTTTTATTAATGCCAAGGTTTACATCCAAACCCTCAAGTAATTCTGATAGAAATAGTTCAAAAGGATCAAGCTCTCTTTTGTATGATACTTTTTCAAAATCATCCAATTCTGCGGCCTCGGCTGCATAAGATATCGCATCATTAATATCTCCAATTTCATCCACTAATCCTATTTTAAGAGCTTGAGTTCCTGACCATATTCTGCCTTTAGCTATTTCATGAATATCTTCATAGTTCATATTTCTATTCTCAGATACCTTAGTTACAAATTTTTTATAAACTTCATCGATTGATGCTTGGATAGAAGATTTAACTTCATCGGGCATATTAAATCTTGGATCCCATTCCCCAGCTTTTGTTGAGCTAATCCCATCGACTGCAATTCCAGCCCAATCATATATCCCTTCGATTGTTGGAATCATTCCATATACTCCAATTGATCCAGTTAGAGTTTCATTTTCAGCATATATTTTATTTGATCTTGTAGTGACCCAAACACCACCTGAGGCAGCTATATCTCCCATTGAAGTAATTATTGGCCTTCCTGAAATCTTAAACTCATCTAGTGCATTCGTTATCAATTCAGAAGCATACACATCTCCTCCAGGACTATTTACTCTTAGCACTAGCGCTTTTACAGATTTATCTTTGGAGGCCTTTCTAATGTTTTGAACTATAGTATCTGAGCCGGCAATATTAAACCCAGCTTCGCCAGTCATAATAGCACCTTCAATATTAATTATTGCTATTTTGTTATCCGATTTATCATCATCATCATCAATCAATCCAAGATAGTCATAAATACCTATTGAATCCGGAAATTCATACTCATCCTCATCTAAATTAGGATAATTTTCATAGAACCATTTTCTTAAAGATTCCTCTGTTACTAATTCATCTACTAGATTTAAGTCTTTTGCTAATAAAGCATTCGAATAGGCATTTGCTTTACCAGTTTGTTTATCTGCTTTTGCTTTTAGAAGATTGAAAAGATTATCACCATAGCTTTGCATAAAGCCTGTTTCTAAATTTCTTGCATTCTCGATCATATCCGTCATTTTTTTCCACATTGGATCTGCAAATTCTTGCCATGCTAGCTTATCTTCTTCAGACATATTTGTTCTTGTAAAGGGTTCGGGACCAGTTTTAAAATCACCAGCTACAAAAACATGGTAGTTAATTTTTAAATTATTATAGAGATCCTTGTAGTACTCTCTTTTTCTGGAGAAACCGACAGCACTGACTCCACCCATAGAATTTAGAAAAACCTTATTTGCTTGAGAGCTAATTAAATACGCAGTGTTGTTATATTCTAAAGCATATGCAATAACTTCTTTTCCTGACTTCTTAATTTTTGCAACCGCATCTGCTAGTTTAAAAGCAGATGAATAATACATACCTAACTCAGAAACATTTATATATACTGCTGCTAAATCTTCATCTTCAGCTGCTGCATAAAGAACCTTTAGCAGATCTTCAAGCTGATGCTGTTCTACACTTGTATCATTAATAATACTCTCAATAGTCACTCCTTCAGAAGTAATAGCATCCACAACAACTCCTGTTGGTTTAAACCATAAGACTTTACCTTGTTTATCAATAGTCTCTTCTTCTTCAAATAGAGCACCAAAGCTTCCTAGTATTCCAAGAGTTATAAATAAGAAAAATATTATTGTGACCGCATTTAAAAATATTTTTCTAATCTTGGTTAAAAATGAATCTAATGTTCCCCAAAAAGATTTCTTTGTGCTCATAATTTTCCTGAAAAGTAATTAATAAATGTAAAGTTTAGTTTACATAAAGTGTAAAGTAAACTTTACACAGCTGATTTTTCATTAATTATAATTTTTGTTGCAAAAGCTGTAAGTATAAACATTACAACAAGTAGTATAAGCTCAATAATATCTGGTCCAAAAGATGGTAAACCAAAAACTCTTAAGCAGGCTAACGTAAAATAAATCAATAGGATAAAGCAAAATGATTGATGTAATTTAGGCTTAGCTTTTTTAATATAAAAAAAGAAAAATATAAATGGCGTTATCCAAAATAAAAAAACTTTAAAGCTTATAAGCTCTAATGAGTATATAAATAGCTTATTAAGAGTTAAAAGCAGCATAATTAATCTATTAGAGGCTATGTAATTTTTAAAATTAAGCATTTATTTTTTTAATAAGCTGAGCAATGTGAATGCCTGATTCTTTTGCAATTTCATATTCTTCTTTGGTTAGATCTGCAGAATCTGCATAACTGTATACATGCGAGGGTCCATATGGGGTTCCACCAGATTTAGTTTTTGATAATTGCTTAATAGAATAGGGTGATCCTTTTATGAGCATTCCATGATGCAGCATAAAAGTAATTAAATTATAAAGAGTCATTTCTTGACCGCCATGCATTGACCCTGTTGAAGTAAAAGCAATACCTGGTTTGTTTTCAAGTTTATTAGCTGACCATAAGTCTCCGGTAGAATCTAAAAAATATTTTAATGATGAAGCCATTGATCCAAATCTTGTTGGGCTTCCAAGAGCCAAACCAGAACAATTTTCTAAGTCCTCTTTTGTACAATAGACTTCTCCTTCTTTTGGAATAAGGTCTTCAGTTTTTTCTGTGCTAGCCGATACTTTAGGAACAGTCCTTAGCTTTACTTTAACAGACTCTTGCTCAGCACCATCGGCAATGGCATGTGCTAAGTTTTTTACTGAACCAGATAATGAATAAAATAATATTAAAAGATAATTTTCTTTCATTTGTATATAATTAGAAAAATTTCTATGATGATACATTATAAATCACTATTTATTCTATTAGCTTTTTTAACTATCAGCTGTTCAAATAATGATATAAAAGTTTTTCAAGGCCAAAATACAAATTTAGAAAAGCTTAATAGTTCATGGGTTGTTATCAATTATTGGGCAGATTGGTGCGCTCCTTGTATTAAAGAAATTCCAGAACTTGTTAACTTTGCAAATAAAAATAAGGATATAAAAGTCTATGCCTTTAATTATGATCAGTTAGAGATTGACGATCTGAAACCAATTATTAAAAAGTTTGGAGTGGAGGTGCCTTCTTTGTTAACTCATCCTAGAGATATTTGGGGCATTGAAACACCACCAATTCTGCCAGCTACTTACTTTATTAACGATCAAGGGGCAATAGCTGCATCTATTTACAAGCCTCAAACAGCTGAATCTCTTCAATTAATTCTTGACGAACTTAGAAGCAGCTAATTCTTTTAGTCTTAAAATGCTTTCAGGATTAATTCTTGTTGATGTTAAGTAGACACTCCAGTGAAGATGTGATCCAGTGACCCTTCCAGTCTGACCAACTTCACCAATAACTTCTCCGGATTTTACTTTTTGACCAACATTAACTTTAATTTTATTAAGGTGGCTGTAGGTTGTAAATAGACCCATACCATGATCAATGGCTATCAAATTTCCAGAATAAAAAAAATTATCAGTCAAAACAACGGTGCCATTTGCTGGAGCAATAATATTTGTTCCCTCTGGTGCAGCAATATCTAATGCTAAATGCGGAGATCTTCTTTGATCATTAATATATCTTTGTTTACCATACCTACTTGAAATCACTCCATCAACT
>Ga0181585_10003455_pt1 | contig 13828 bp, 13 predicted proteins | sample 071ome_29_FD_132469 | JGI IMG/M metagenome (GOLD analysis project Ga0181585, IMG submission 132469) | Coastal salt marsh microbial communities from the Groves Creek Marsh, Skidaway Island, Georgia - 071407BT metaG (megahit assembly) | ecosystem: Environmental > Aquatic > Marine > Intertidal... | reverse complement strand
TTTTTATAACTATCTATTTTAAGGTCATCAATATTATTAACTTGATAATTTTTACAAATATCTATAACAAATTCTCGCAAATCAAATTGAAATTTATCATTATTATTTTTTGTAAAATATTTTTTATTATGAGAATTTTTCGTAATAAATTTCTGATAAAAATCAAGATCCACCTCATAAGATTCAGCAGCAATTGATGGCATAATTGCAATATTTAATAAAGATATATCAGCTCCTAAATTTTGTAATTCCTGAAAAGAATTTTCTAAAATACCATTAAAAGCACCCATCCAACCAGCATGAATTGCTGCAATATATGAGATATCTTTTGCATAAATTAAAATTGGAACGCAATCAGCTGTAAATACAGAAATAGCTATATTTTTAAGGTTTGTAATGATTGCATCAGCATTATAATGTAATTTTGCAAATTCTGAGGTTTCTTTAAAAAGCAAAACCTCATTGGAATGATATTGATTTACAGTGATAATTTTATTTTCATCAATATTTAAGTCATAAGCTAAAATTTTAAAATTCTCTAAAACATGGTTTTTATCATCATTAGTATTTAAACCAAAATTCAAGCTAGAATATACCCCCTTACTAACGCCACCAATTTTACTACAATAAGCATGGCTTATTTCTGTAAAATTATTTAAGAGATTACTTTTTATATATTTTAGCATAATAAATTTCTCAATTTTACATTTTTAATAATATTTGTTAAATTAATAAGTGGAAGTGGAGACAATCGCAAGATTATTCTTGAGGAAAGTCCGGACTCCATGGAGAAACGGTGCTTGGTAACGCCAAGCTGAGGTAACTCAAGGGAAAGTGCCACAGAAAATATACCGCCAATTAATTGGTAAGGGTGAAATGGCGAGTTAAGAGCTCACCGCATTTTTAGTAATAAAAATGGCAGGGTAAACCCCACCGGGAGCAAGACCAAATAGGAATGAATTTATTCTCCATATCTCATTCGGGTTGGTTGCATGAAATTAATAGTGATATTAATTCTAGATGAATGATTGTTTAAACAGAATCCGGCTTACCCACTTCCATTTAGATTAAAGCATCAATAATTATTACTGCAAAAAGTAAAAATAAATAAAAAATAGAGATTAAGAAAGTTTGGATACTATTTTTAGCATTAGGATTAAGATATAATCTTATTGTATAGAAACTATAAATAATATTAGCAATTACACAGCCAGTTAAATAAATATAATCTAATTTATAACTAACAAAATATAAAGCAAAGCTACTAATAACTAAGATAATTGTATAAAAAACAATATTATTCAAACTATGTTTTACTCCTTTTACAACAGGTAACATTGGAATATTGGCCTTTTTATAATCATCATTCCTATATAATGCTAATGCCCAGAAATGAGGAGGGGTCCATAAAAAAATAATAAGAAACAGCATAATTGCCTGTATATCAATATTACCAGTAATTGATACATAGCTAATTAATGGAGGGAATGATCCTGCTGCACCTCCTATGACAATATTTTGTGGAGTTCTTCTTTTTAGCCATATTGTATAAATAAATACATAAAAAATTATGGCTATTAATAGTAAAAAAGTACTAAGAAAATTGCTAGCTAGAATATTCAATATTAAAGAAAATACACATAAAATAATTCCAAAAGCTAAAGCATCAGATGCATTAATATTACCTATAGGAATAGGTCTTTTTGCAGTACGCTTCATTATTTTATCAATATCAGAATCATACCACATATTAAGTACAGCAGAACCACTACTAGCTAATGTTATAGCAAGCAATGTAATTGCCATTAATAATATGTTTTTGTCACCATCTGCAAGAACAAAACCAGATATAGCTGAAAAGACAATAAGGCTAATTACTCCAGGCTTTAACAGCTCATAATAATCTCTAATTTTTGCATTAGAGGTCATTATTTTATCTCAGGTTGTTTTTCAAATGAATGAAATGGTGGCGGGGAAGTTAAGCTCCATTCTAGAGTATTTGCATATTTACCCCAAGGATTATTTCCAGCGGCTTTACCGTTTTTAAACATATCATAAATAACATAGACAAAAAATATCGCTGCAAAAAATGATATATAAGAACCAATTGAAGAAATATAATTCCATCCAGCATATGCATCAGGATAGTCAACATATCTTCTAGGCATTCCAGCGAGACCAAGGAAATGTTGAGGAAAGAATGTTAAATTAACTCCAATAAACATTAGATAAAACTGAGTTTTACCATAAAATTCATTATAAACTTTACCACTAATTTTAGGTATCCAGTAATAAAATGCCGCAAAAGCAATGAATAATGCTCCAAGAGACATGGTATAATGAAAATGTGCAATTACGTAATATGTGTCATGAAGTAATACATCAACACCTCCACTTGCAAGAACAACTCCTGTTACTCCTCCAACTGTAAATAAAAATAAAAATCCTATTGCATATAGCATTGGAGTGTTAAATTTGATTGATCCTCCCCACATTGTAGCAATCCAGCTAAATATTTTAATGCCTGTTGGAACTGCAATAATCATTGTAGCTGCTGTAAAATATGCCCTAGCATTAACTCCTAAACCAACAGTAAACATGTGATGAGCCCATACAGCAAATCCTATTATTCCAATAGCAGACATTGCTATAACCATTCCTGCATAACCAAAAATTGGTTTTTTAGAGAATGTCGCAATTATATGGCTGATTATTCCAAAGCCAGGTAATATTACTACATATACTTCTGGGTGACCAAAAAACCAAAATAAATGTTGGAATAATACAGGGTCACCACCACCTGCAGGATTAAAAAATTGTGTACCAAAATTACGATCAGTAAGTAACATGGTTATTGCTCCACCTAAAACTGGTAAAGCCATAATAAGTAAAAATGAGGTTACTAATATTGACCAAACAAATAAGGGCATTTTAAATAAAGTCATTCCAGGCGCACGCATATTAAAAATAGTAACAATAAAATTTATAGCACCTAAAATTGAAGAAGCTCCTGCAAGATGCAAAGCAAATATTGCAAGGTCGACAGCTTTACCTGGGTGACCAAGAGAGCTGCTAAGAGGAGGGTATATTGTCCATCCTGTTCCTGCTCCACCATCTACAAAAGCTGATCCAAGTAAAAGAAAACATGAAAAAAACAACAGCCAAAAGCTAATATTGTTAAGACGTGGAAAGGCCATATCAGGAGCGCCAATCATTAATGGCACAAAATAATTTCCAAAGCCACCAATAAGAGCTGGCATTATCATGTAAAATACCATAATTAGAGCATGAGCCGTAATTAAAACATTATATAATTGGTAATTACCACCAAATACTTGATCTCCTGGTAGCATTAATTCTGCTCTGAATGCCACAGAAAATAAAGCTCCTATAAAACCTGCAACAATAGCAAATATAAGATATAATATTCCTATATCTTTGTTGCTTGTTGAGCATATCCAACGTGAAATTCCATGAGGTGCGTGATCTGACATAATTTACCTATAATTTACTTGATATTTTTAAATTGCCGTTAAAAGCAAATTCTTTTTTTGCTTCTTCAACCCATTTTTTAAATTCCTCTGGAGGCAGGGCTACAACTTCTATAGGCATAAATGCATGTAATACACCACATAACTCTGAACATTGCCCGTAATAAGTACCAGCTTTTTCTATATAAACCCATGTTTCATTCAATCTACCTGGAACAGCATCCATTTTAACTCCTAATGCAGGCAGGGCAAAAGCATGAATAACATCAGATGAGGTCATTTGAATTTTAATATATGTTTCTGTAGGTAAATAAACTTTATTATCTGTAGTAAGTAAACGAGGCTCTCCTTCTTTAAGGTCTTCATCTTTTACCATGTAACTATCAAAATATATATCTCCATTATCTGGATATTCATAACTCCAATACCATTGTCTACCAATAACTTTAAGAGTCATTTCTGACTCAGGTATTTTTTCTTGGAAAAAAATAAGTTTAAGAGAAGGAATTGTAATAAGCGTTACAATAATAACAGGTATAGCAATCCAAATTATCTCAAGTAGAGTATTATGGGATGTTGTTGATGGGGTAGGGTTTTTATTTTCTCTAAATTTAAAGCAACAATAAGCTAAAAGTAATAATACAAATAAAGTAATTAAAACTACAAATATCATAATGTAATTATGAGTTTCATGAATTGCTTTTGAAAGCGGAGATGCTGGTTCTTGAAAGCCAAACTGCCAATTCTGTACTAAATCATTTGCAGCATAAATATCTGCGGAAAAAAATAATACGGAAACTATTAAGGTTAAAATTTTAATCATATTTGCTATTTTTTGCTATATTTTTATCTCATAAATTGTCAATTATCAAGCTCTATATACATATATTATAGCATATTTTTTTATAATCCCGAAGCAAATTTTTGCATTTTATTCTTTAAAAAACCAAGTGAGTTAGTTGCTTTTATGCCGTAATTTCTAGCAAAAGATAATGATTTTAAGTTATTTGAAAATAATTGATTTAAACCATGAGTAATCGATATTAAAGAAAAAATATCAAATTTACGCATTTTAGAAAATTCTTTCACAATATCATTGCATCCTGGATCTAAGATTTGCATTAATGATTTTTGCTTTATTAAAGTTAAAAAATCCTCAATATCCCGAATTGAAAGGTTAAACCCTTGCCCAGCCAGAGGATGAATTCCATGTGCTGCATCTCCAATTAATATTGTTCTATGGAATATATTTTGTTTCGCATATATTAAATTAAGAGGGTAAGCTTTAAGGTCACCTATAATTTGAGGTTTTTTCATATATTCTGCTGATTTCGTAGCTAGAATTGCTTCAATTTCACTTTTTTTGGAGTTGATTATTTTTGCTGCCTCATTAATTTCTTCTGTCCAGACAATTGAAGTTGTATTTTGGCTTGCTAATGGTAAGCAGGCAAAAGGTCCGTTAGGTAAAAAACGCTCAAGAGCAATATTGTTATGGTTATTATCATGTGATATTGTGCCAACTAGAGCAGTTTGTTCATAATCATGCTCATAAGTTTTTATGTTTAGGTAATTTCTAATGAAAGAATTGCGACCATCCGCTGCAATTAGTAATTTAGAATTAATCTTTATTTTATCAGAATTAATGGCAATATATTCGCTCTTATATTCAATTTCTTGGCAATTAAAATTATCAAAAATAGTAATGTTTTTTTGGTTTTTCGCTGCTTTATAAAGATTGGCTAATATTTTCTTGCTATTCACCATTATGCCAAGAGGTGAATTAATATGAGGTTTTTTAAATTCAAAAAAATTATCACTAAAACCTTCAATAACGTGAATTTTATCAATAGGGCAGAGGTCATCATGTTGAAAAAATTGCCAGATATTATGATTTTCTAGAAATTTTTTTGAGCCAGCAGAAATTGCATAAGCTCTTTTTTCATCTTTTTTAGAAAGATGATCGTAATTTTCTTTATCTATTAAAGCTATTTTATAGTTAGATTTTGCTAATATTAAAGCTGATATTATGCCTATATTTCCAGCTCCAAATATAATAATATCAAATGATTTACTGCTCAATTTAAAATTACTCTATATTTTAATTTACAAATATTAATAGTAATTTAAAACATATTTAAAACAAAGCAATAAATCTAATAAATTTCAAAGAAATTATGAAGAAATCAGCAAATATATTTATTATTTTTATTATAACGGGCATAGTTTTTTCCTGTTTATTATCTTTTTGGCAATTTAAAAGATATAATTATAAAAATAGCAAAAATGAGAATCTTGCCAAGGCATTTCAATATCCTGAGGCTTCTTTAATAAACAATGAAAAAGCTGAATCAGTATATCAGGTAAAAGGTTATTTTGATTATGATAAACAGATTTTATTAGGTCCAAGAAATTTAGGGCAAAAAATCGGTAAATATATTTACAGCGTTTTTTATGTAAATGGCGAATATCCAATTTTGGTAAATAGAGGTTTTGTTGAAAAAAATAATTATCAAGAAATAGAAGATTTCGGAAAATCAAGCTGGCAAGTAATTAAAATATTTTCGCAAAATGAAAGAGCTGGTTCTTTATTTGGTATTGATAATATTGCAGAAAAAAATATTTGGATAAGAATAAAAATGCAGCAAATATCCGAGTTCTTAAATGTAAATTTAGGAGATTATTATTACAGAAAAATAGCTTCAAACTCAAATCCAAACAATCTGATAATTGAAGATTTTGATGGGGAATATCGCTATAGCAATGTTCATTTTCAATATATATTTTTCTGGTTTTTTATTGCCCTAACTCAATTTATTATGCTAATTATTTACATAAAAAAGAAGGGTTCTTAAGCCGTCTCGGATTTTTCTAGTAATTCTCCTGCTTTTTTAGTTTTTAATAATTCTCTAGCTTTTTGATATTTATCTTCATGCCAAAAAATTAAGCAGCCATTACATCCTTTACCACAGCATCCTTCTTTACCAATTCTTGGAGTACGGTAATGCTTATCTTTTAAGTCTGCATCAATTGCTGCAATTAATTCATCTTTTGTTTTTTCGTAATTTTCAATATAGCCGATATTTTGTTCTTGTTTTCTAGCTTCTAAATCAAGTTTTAAACGTAATAATTCATCTTTGGTTAATGGCTTTTCTTTTCTAACTACTATATTTTCAGTTAAAGATTTTTTTATGATTTCTGGGTCTTCTTCTGGAAAAGCGGAGAAGTAAATTTTTATTTTTGGTTTAAAACCAGGATTAATCACAGAAACTATTTGCTCTTCACTATTATTGTCACGAGGCATTTGGATAAATTCATAAATTCTTAACAGAATATTATTAAATTGAGGAGGGCAGATAAATTCTAAAACATCACCAGCTACCAATCTATTTTTAACCTCTAATATGAAATGGTCATTATTAACTTCACTTATAATTCCTGCATATTCATATATTGATGCTGATTTTGCTGATTCATAATTATGAGCAAAATTTGTAAGTAATCCTTCATGAAATGCAAGTGTATAACCACGATTTGCAAGGCTGTCTAGCTCTGCCATATATTTTGCTGGATTCCAGTTATCAGGGTCTTTAGCCCAATCATCCATTGCGTTTCTATATGATTTAGTTGCTATAGCTAGATAATATTCTGATTTATTTCTTCCTTCAATTTTCAATGAGTCTATACCAATTTCTAAATATTCATTTAGCTTTGGCATTAAGCATAAATCTTTAGAGTTTAAGATATATGAGCCCCTCAGATCTTCTTCTATAGGCATGAATTCACCTGGCCTATATTCTTCTTCAAGAAGAAACTCAAATAATTCCTGGTTATCTTCATTAACAACAAGTTCTTTTAATGAACCATCTCTTAATTTAAGGTGTAATTTATAATGCCATCTGCAGCTATGAGCACAGTTTCCTTGGTTAGCTCCTCTCTCAGCCATAAAATTTGATAATAAACATCTTCCAGAATATGTCATGCACATAGCTCCATGCACAAAAGATTCAATCTTTATATCAGGGCATTTTTTTTTGATTTCTTTAAGTTCTGTAAAGGAAGTTTCTCTGGCCATAACACATAAAGATGCTCCTTGGTCTTTCCAATAATTAACAGATAGCCAAGATGATATATTAGCCTGCGTTGATATATGTAATTCAATATTTTTGGTATTATCTTTGAAATATTGAAAAATTGCCGGATCTGCTACTATCAAGCCATCTGGTTTTACTTTTTTAATTGTTTCAAGAAAGATTGGTAGCTTTTCAATATCACTATTATGAGTAAATAAGTTAAGAGTAAGATAAATTCTTTTGCCATATTTATGTGTGAATGCTACCGCCTCTATTAAATCTTCTAAAGTAATTTTTGATTTGGTCCTAAGAGATAAGTCTGGTGTACCAATATAAACGGCATCTGCGCCATATTTTATAGCGGTTTTTAATTTTTCTAGTGAACCTGCCGGGGCTAAAAGTTCTGATTTTAGTGGTTTTTTAGGCATAATAATCAATTAAGAGGGCTGATTATTGTCAAATTTTATAAAAAGGCAAATTAATAAACATAAAGATATGTATATAACAAATCTTTAGTGAATCTGATTAATATAAATAAAATAATTACAGATATATCAATTCCAGCAAGATTAGGTATAAATTTTCTGATTTTAGCAAGAACAGGTTCGATAATTTTTATTAAAAATTCATTAACTCGAATTACAATTGGGTTATATGAATTTATAATCTTAAACATCATTAAGAAATAAATTATTATATATATAAAAACTAATAATGAATAAAGGGATAATAGTGAGCCTATTAAATTTATAAAAGGATTTAAGTTAACCATTTTTTTGTAAAAATTTATTATTTAGATAATTTATATAATTCTTAACATCAAGTGATGATCCAGAAAAATTACAAATTATTGTATCAGGGTCATCTATATTAGCTGTAGAGTGAATATTATCTTTGAGAATATTTTTAATATTAGTAAATTTTCCCTTTGAAACTTCCTCTTCAAAATTAGGTAAAATATTTTTAATTTTACTAGCAATTTGTGCAGCATATATAGCACCTAAACTATAAGTAGGGAAGTAACCTATAGAGCCATCACTCCAATGAATATCTTGTAAACAACCCTTTATTAAAGAAGTTTTTTCTATTCCCAGATAATTTTTGCTTTTTTCATGCCAAATATCAACTATATCATCTGTTTCTATTTTGCCATTTATCAGGTCTCTCTCAATTTCATAACGAAGAATAATATGAAGAGGGTAAGTTAATTCATCTGCATCTACTCTTATTTCTGATTTTTCAACATAGTTAAAAATATTAAAAAGATCATCAGAGCTAAAATTCTTTTTAAAATAATTATTTATAATCGGGGTTAAAAATTGACAAAAAGATTTGCTTCTAGCTATTTGCATTTCAAAAAATAAGGATTGGCTTTCATGAATTGCCATGCCGGCATCCTGGCCAATTAACTTATCAGAAAATTTGCTAGGCAAATTATGATCATAAAGCGCATGACCTGATTCATGGATAATTCCCATTAAGGCTGAGATAAAATTATTTTTATCATAACGAGTTGTGATTCTAACATCATTTTTAAAGCCTGAGGTAAAAGGGTGCACAGATTCATCTAAACGACACCAATTGTCAGAAATTAAGATTTTTTTAGCTATATAATTAAAGCAATTTTTTTGTTGTGAAATTGGAATATTGGTGCTTATTAGCTTATTTTTAGGCGTTTGATTGCATATAACTTTATCTATTAAATTAGGTAGACTCTGTTTTAAAGAGGTAAATATTTTATCTAAATCCTCTTCTTTTACACCTTTACTATATTGGTTTAATAAGCTTTCATATTTGCTTAGATTCATTTTTTGGCTTTTAATAACGCTTATTTCACGTAGTAAATCTATAAGTTTTTTAAAAGATTTATTAAATATCTGATAGTTGTTTTTTTGGCGTGCTAAAAGCCAAGAATTTTCAGTTTCCAGAGCTTGTTTTTGGAACTCTGCTCGTAAATTTTTAGGTATAATTTTTCTTTCATTTAGAAATTCCTGCATCAAAAGAAATTTCTTTTTTGATATGGGTCAAGTTTCGAATTATCGACCTTATTAATAAGGTCGCTTATTTCTGGGGCAGATATTAAATTTTCTATTATTTCATAAATAATAATTTGTTGCTTTGCTCTCTGTTTGGTTGCGCTTTTTGGCAACATTACCTGGCTATCCCAAGATAAAAGAGAAGAAATTTGATTTAATGAGATATATTTTGCAAAAACCGCACAGAGTTTTTTATAATTTGACATTTTTTCCTACAGCTTCACTGATGCTTTTATAACCATCTCGTTTTAGAAATTTTAGCAAATCTTTATTTATTCGATTAGCTAAGTAAAATCCTTCATAAATTAAGCCGCTATAAAGTTGGATTAAATTTGCTCCAGATTTAATTTTTTCATAAGCATCATCAGAAGATAATATGCCACCTGAGCCAATTATAGGAACTTTGCCTTTTAAAATTTTATAGGCAAAGGTAATTTTTTTGTTAGATAATTCATAAAGTGGCTTGCCGCTCAAACCACCAATTTCATTTTTTCTCTCTTCAGATAAAGAAAAATCTCTGCTAATTGTTGTGTTGCTTATTATAAGAGCATCAATAGAATATTTAAGAGATAAATTACAGATATCTTGTAATTCCTTATCTGTTAAATCTGGAGCTATTTTAAGAAATATTTTTGTTTTATAGGATTTTTTTAGTTTCTTGATAAAATTTTCTAATAAATCTTTTTTTTGCAAATCTCTTAATCCTTTAGTATTAGGCGATGAGATATTTACAGTAAAATATGCTGGTAAATCTCCAAAAAAATCAAGGAGCTCATAATAATCTGCAAAGCCATCTTTAGAATCTTTATTTTTGCCAATATTGATCCCAAAAGTGATGTTTTTATAGTTAGAGTTATTTATGTTTTTCATAAATATATGAGAGCCAACATTATTAAATCCCATACGATTAATTATAGCCCTGTCTTTAGTAAGGCGAAATAATCTTGGTTTAGGATTGCCAGGCTGAGGTTTAGGGGTAACTGTTCCAAATTCTAGGAAGCCAAAATTAAATTTTGCTAAGGAATTGACAGCTTCAGCATTTTTGTCAAAGCCTGCTGCTAATCCAACGGGATTTTTAAATTTAATTCCGGCAACATTACTTTCTAAAATTTTGTTTCTACAATTTTTTCTAGCAAAAATTAATTTATTTTTAAGTAGTAATATTATTAAATTATGAGCTGTTTCTGGTAAGATATAAAAAAAAATACGATAAATTTTAAATAAATTCATTTTAATTTGAAAATTATTATGTACATGTTAGAAAAATTTACAGGATTAAATTCTTCTAAATTATTATGCTAAAAATTTCTCTAATTGCAATTCTAACTTTCACAGCATTACAAACAAACTCATTTGCAAGTATAATAGAATCAATAGAAGAAAATATAAATTCTGAGAAGATTGAAGAGACACATGGTAAGCTCTCACACAGTACCAAAGATCTCTTAAAAAAAATATATCAACGTAAATTACAAGAAAATAAGCCTAAAAAACAACAAAAAATTACTATTGAGCGTTTTAATCATGAATCTATAGAAAGTGATTATGAGACAGCAAAAGGAGATCAAGGGATAGATATTACAGTTAAAAAGCCAGGTAAAAAACTAACCAGAAAGCTAAATCTTTACCAAGATGCATTTTTCGAAGTTAAAAATCAAAAATATGAGTCCGCTATAGTTAAATTTGATAAAATTCTTGTTAATTACCCAAATGATAGAATAGCTCTATCAGGAGTGGCTTCTTCATATCACAAACTTGGTGAATTTGAAATTGCCAATGATTATTATGTTAAAGCTTTGAATTTATATCAAAATGATCAAAAATTAATTAATAATTTTTTAACTTTATTAGCTGAAGAAGCACCAGATGAATCTCTTACTGAATTATTAAAGTTAGATAAAGTCACTAAAAATAATGCTGTTCTCAAAGCGCAGATAGCAAATTTATATGTTTACAAGAAAAGTTACGAAGAGGCTCTAAATTATATTCAATACGCAATATTAATTGATAAAAATAATTTATCATATCATTTTAATAAAGCCGTTATTTTAAATAAATTAGGTCTCAAAAATGAAGCAAAAATGATTTTAAACAAAATAATCGCCTCAAATAATTATAGTGAATTTGGTATATCACTTGAAAAAATAAAAAGACAACTTAAATAAGCTAAAAATGAGTTACGCGTCATTACTTGATAAAATTTTAACAAGCACAAATCAAAAATCAGTATCAGATATATTTTTTAGCCCCGGTTTGCCTCCAGCAATTAGACAGTTAGGAAATCTCAAATATATATCTGATCAAAAATTAGAATCTGAAGATATAGAGAAAATTATGTCTTTAACTATGAATGATGAGCAAAGAAAAGCATATCAAAATGATTTTGAAATAGATTATGCCTATGATCATTTTAATAAATATCGTTTTAGAGTAAATGCCTTTAGAACTATTAAGGGTAATGCAGCTACTATGCGAAAAATATCTACAATAATTCCAGATTTTCAGGAAATTAACGCCCCACCTGTTATTTTAGATTTGGTAAAAAAAGATCATGGTTTAATTTTGGTTACAGGGCCAACTGGCTCAGGTAAATCAACAACTCTTGCATCTGTTATAGATTACTTAAACAAAAACACCTCAAAACATATTATATCTATTGAAGATCCAGTTGAGTATATTTTTGAATCAAAGCAATCAATAATTAATCAAAGGCAAATAGAAACAACAACAAAATCATTTGCCAAAGCCTTAAAAAGTGCTTTAAGAGAAGATCCTGATGTTATTATGGTTGGAGAAATGCGTGATCCTGAAACAATCAGATTAGCTTTAACGGCGGCGGAAACAGGGCATCTTGTTTTATCGACTCTACATACCAATACTGCCTATGATTCTGTAAATAGAATTATTGATATTTTTCCACCAGAAACTAAAAAGCTTGCGGTAACATTATTATCATCCTCATTAGTTGGAGTAGTATCACAGAGGCTCCTTCCTGGTAAGGATGCCAGATCAATGGTGGCTGCTCATGAAATATTAGTTGCAACTAATGCCGTTAGGAACTTGATTAGAGAAGGTAATATACCGCAAATTGCGTCAATGATGCAGGTTGGTCAAAAATATGGTATGATTACTATGCAAGATAGTGTTCAATCATTGGTATCTCGTGGTTTAGTATCATCTGAAAGTTTAAGAACATTAGCTAAACAAGCAGACGAACAGAATGACAATTAAAAATAAAATTAAGCATTTAATAGATGTTCAGCAGCTAAGCAAAGAAGATATTAAATTATTATTTGCAAGAGCAGATTTTTTTTTAAAAAAACCTATATCTAAAAAATATATAGGAAAAAAATTAATTAATCTATTCTTTGAAACATCAACAAGAAGTCGTACTTCATTTGAAATTGCTGCTAAAAATTTAGGTTTGGAAGTAATTAATATGGATATTTCTTCTTTAGCTCTTAGTAAAAAGGGCGAATCAGAACAAGATACGATCCTAACTCTAAATGCATTTAAGCCAGACTTTATTACAATAAGGCATAAATTTGGCGGTGTAGTAGAGCAGCTTGCAACCTATAGTGAATATGCTTCAATTATTAATGCAGGAGATGGTTCGCATGCGCATCCAACTCAAGCATTACTTGACTCATTTACAATATATAGAGCTCTAAAAATGAAGTCGCTAGATGATTTTAAAAAAATTAATGTAACTATTACAGGGGATATTATTAATAGTAGAGTAGCAAGATCAAATATTAAATTATTATCATATCTAGGTGCTAAAATAACTCTTGCATCTATACCAACTCTTTTACCTAAATATTGGTTAGGTAAAAATATAAATATTACTTCGGACATTAATAAGGCTGTTAAAAATTCTGATATAATAATGATTTTGAGATTACAAAGAGAAAGGATGGAGAATTCTTTTGTTACGAGTTTTTCAGATTATTATAAATTTTGTGGTATAAATTTAGATATATTAAAAAAAGCAAAAAAATCTCCTATAATTATGCATCCAGGACCAATAAATAGGGAGGTAGAACTATCATCTGATGTAGCTGATAATAAGAAGTTTAGCTTTATACTTGAGCAAGTAAAAAATGGTATTGCTGTAAGGCAAGCTATTATTGAAATGCTTTCAAAATAGTTATTTCTTTTTTTTATCTAAAGAAAATTTAAAGCCGCAATAAGGACAAATACTATCTTTTTTATCTGATAAAAAAAGGTA
>Ga0181585_10003452_pt1 | contig 13836 bp, 6 predicted proteins | sample 071ome_29_FD_132469 | JGI IMG/M metagenome (GOLD analysis project Ga0181585, IMG submission 132469) | Coastal salt marsh microbial communities from the Groves Creek Marsh, Skidaway Island, Georgia - 071407BT metaG (megahit assembly) | ecosystem: Environmental > Aquatic > Marine > Intertidal zone... | reverse complement strand
TTAACTCTGTGGATATCACCCTCTTCATTTTGCAAAAGGGCTCCATCTGCTCCCATTTTGCCAACAGATTCACGAATAGCCAAATCTTGATCGTGATCAAAAAGAATGGTATCCTTTGGATTTAAAACTATCTCTTCATATGGCTTTATCTTATAAGGCACATTAGCATATACAAACTGATCCTCCTGGAAATACCTGTACAACTTGCCCGGTTGATGTTTTTCCGAAAATTCCAGAAATTTCAACATATATATGATCTGGTGATCTCCCCAATAGCCAATGTAAGACCAAGGATCATCCGGCTCAATAACTTCCCAATCAAATCCTCCCTTTGTGATACGATAAGGATTATAGCCATCAAAAGTTGAAGCATTCAAAAACCTGAATATCATCCCATCAATAAAACCCGGAAAGGCATGAACCATAGCTTCCCAGTTCTGAAATATATCCCGCCAATTCCCTTCATAATCAAGTAATTTTGATCCGTCATTTTCATCTATCATATTGATGGAAAAACGATTCCATGGTCGGCTTGGGTCACCATGTCTACGGCTAAACTTAAGAGGTAAATACTCCGTGGCGAGGCGTTTAAAATCATCATCTGAGCTTTCAGCCAATAGAGACTGAAGGTTATGAAGGGTAAATTTTTCTGGAAGACCTTTCACAAATGACCTGTTATTCTCAAGCACTGTTGGATTGGCATGGGATAAGTACTTTTCGAAATCCCACTTCTCGATATTATAATTGTCATCGAATATCCCACCACGCATATTATTGAAAAGTACATTGGCAAAATGCCTGGTATCTCTTAAAGAATCAGCCGTGCATTGGAGTGCATCCGCAGAGGCATTGAGCGAGATCAGTGTACGAGTACCATCTTCTACATTTTCGACAACATCATTAATCAGCTGGTCGCTGCTTTTAATCTTATAAATGAGTTCATAGACTTTACTATGGCTTTGATTAACATCAGCAACAATATACCATTCTTTCTTTTCCCCAGCATTCAGATCAAACATGCTGTTCATAAAATAAGCACCACGTTCACCTTTAATGTCATCTTCGTGAGTCAGGCTTTGACCTTGTCTAAAATTATCCAACTGAAGTGAAGAAAGCAGGTAATTGAAAACATCAAGTCCAGAAGACCAAACAACATTTGCTTTCAAGGCCTCGCATGGCTCAGCTTTATCGACAATAATAGCACTAAGAGCGTATATACCCAAACCGGTATTCTTATGTAATTCAGCTCGCTTGTAAGCATTTACAAGATTACTTGAAGCATTCTGAACATCGCTTGGCACACCATATGGCATTATATTCTGTATGCCATCCACCATATCGATTTTAAGCTTTGAATCAGATCCATTCACCAGGCTTGCTTTTCGTAAAAAGCCAAACATCTTGGTGGAACACCATTCATACCTGAAGCACAGAGACAGATCGTTGTTTATCTCTTCAAAAAGGATCTTATTTCCGACACTATTTTTGTATAAATTTCGTGTGATATCATACTTGCCTGCATCCCGGCATGAAAACGGTTCCCATACTTCAGGACCCCCATTATGGTTTACCAGAATGATAGTCTTGCAACCTGTTGTATCAAAAGCCTCGGTGATTTTATCATCAGTGTAGTAAGGAAATAGAGCAAATTCTGAGTTTTTCCGACCTGCTGTAAGTCCGCCATTACTGGAAATAAACATCCAGTGATTGGAATCACTGACAATGCTCATAAAAAAAGGCCGCATTGAGTCACTGTCACTGATTCTGTAATACGACTCTCCATTCAGATATAACTGATCGATTCTTGGAGTTTTATTTATCATCATGTATTTATTCTATTTGAGTTTTAACAAAATTGAAAACAGCCTGCAATTAAGTAGTTTTGATTCTTTCTATTTGGATTTAGCACGATAAATAAAATGGCTCTCTTCGATTCTGTTAAAAAATTCATTCAATTCATCTATATCATAATTACCATCAAATAGCTTGTATTTATTGATGTCCTTGATTACATAATAGGCCTTTCGCGGTATTAATTCATAATGCCCATAAGCATCAGGATGGCCTTTCGCACAAATGCCGAACCATTCCTCATTCATGTTATTACGACCTTCGGTGTAATCCTCTATGTAGCCTCCATTGGACCAGCTTGCTATATTATCGTGTACGGATAAATTCCTGGTCTGCCCATATTTCCACCAACCGTCGCTAAATTGAAATGTAAATCCGCCTATACAGTTTCCATTTTTGCCGTAACCGTAGGCGTTTTCAAATATCTCTTTCCAGTTGTAGAAAAAATATCTTGCTTGACTATCGCTGTCCTCTACCCCTGTAATCATGTTATATGCATCTGCACCGAACTCCGTAAATAAAATAGCCTTACCTGTCGTCTTCTTTACTTCATCAAAAGTGTCGCCGAAAGATTCACCACGATACATATTAGTACCTAATATGTCTATATCAGGGCAATATCTCTGAATCAGATCAAGATATTGCAAATCGCCATTACAAAAAGCCACAGGGTGATAGGGGTCTATAGATTCGATGAGCCGTGCTGCCTCATTGAAAAGCTTATATAATGCAGCGGCCTCTGACTCCTTCAAGAAAGGATCCAAAGGAATATCTTCAGTTTCAGAGCCTTCCCAAAACAGACCATAATTATTCTCATTCCCTAGTAAGTAGAGCAATAAGCCCGGAGTATTCCTGTAAGATTGGGTAAGGCCTTCCAATTCTTTCAGCAACTTCTCTCTAACCAGATCATCTTTGTATACCGTCCGACTTTTCCATTGGTTGTTAATCTCAAGACCGTAGCGTCCAAATGGATGATTTAAGATTGTAAAGATGCCGTATTCTTCGTAAATATGACTGATCCATCGGGCAGGAACACCAGTATACTGCCTAATAGCATTGATGCCCATTTCCTGGAGCAAACCCATCTCGTAGGCCAGCGCTTTTTCAATAAAATCATCTGACTGTGTCCAAAAATCAAAATTGTAAGTGGTACCAATTGGAAAATAATCCCAATTTATTCCTTTAATAAAGAAAGGATTTCCATCTATCAGAATACGATGACCCTCTTCATTTGTTTCTAATACTACCTCTTCTGATTGACTCAAAAGAGCTGCACTTGAAAACACGATCAAAAACAAAAAGACGATCGTGATAAATTTTTGATTTGAGATATATATCAAAAGATGCGTTTATTATTAAATCAGAGAATCAATATAGAGATATAAACCAATAAAATAGCTGCATTCAAATACATCATTAATTTCTCACAACTGGATAATTTCAAATATTCTAGCAACTTTGAAGCTTTAGAGAAATACTATGAATACAAGCAAAAATCTATTGGACAACTATCTGGATGTTCTTTACATTCACCGCAGCAAATGGCTCAGAGCGGCTGTCCTGGGCGCCAATGATGGTATTTTATCCACCTCAAGTATAGCTATTGGTGTTGCAGCTGCCAGCGATAACCGGGATCCAATTGTATTGGCGCCCTTTGTTATCGATTTCGATATCAATAATGTAAAAGGAGGTATTCGACGAAAATACCTTTCCAGTAAAGGCCTCAAAAAAATAATCAGCAATATTGTAGAAGCCTTATAAGAATTTCTATATTAACAATTCGTTTCCTTCAACGCCATAATGGTTCAGCAGGCTGCATCGCCTGCTATAATAAGGTTCAATAACATTTTAAACATATCATTATGGCCATTACGTATTATGTTGGCTCAATTCCTGCTTACTACGAGGAATTGAGGCAAAAGGCATCCCAGCTGTCCGATATCATACACAATAAAAGCGTCGCCAAAATTGAATTTCGCAAGGGTGTATTCGATTTAAACGGAGCTCAATCGAAGCATCCTCAATCTGTAAACTCTTTCTCCGATATAGGATTAGGCAAACCTCTGAGTATAGAAATAATGAGCTCCTATTCGGGGGATGTTCCCAAGAAATTCCTGGGGCGTCGACCTGATGTCATGACTTTCTCGGGTGTCAAGTCATATCTGGAACATGCAGCATCGGCACGAATGATCAACCACATACAGGAACGTGCTGAAGATTACAGTTATATGGATATAGGCGCATTTGAAAAAGGCAGTCCGATAGTCTTCTATACCCCTGCCCTTCATTTTGGCAGCCTATTGTGTTCATTTGAGTTGGTTGCTGATACTTTTGGAAAATCATTTAGCAAGGCGCTGACAAAACTTTTCGCTCATGCAGGTTCTCTTCCTATATTTGCTCCCGCTGCTCCATTTCTGCTTGCAGGGTCAATAGCAAGCAGGTATACCGGGAAAACACTCCATAACATATTTGAATCCAAAGCATTTCTGTCTGAGGATATTACTCTGCGCTTCGATACTCCCGAGTTTCCGGTGGCTGTCGCCAGGCAATGGCTTGTATGCAATCAAAAAGATCAGGATCCCCTGATGGAATATGCACCCGGGTTCATAGCCGGCCCAGACGGTCGTCAGGTTCTTAAGCTTGTGCACCGCAAGACAGGCAAGGTGTATAAAGGCAAAGCGCCCTTTATGATAGTTAACATAGATGGAAGGGATCGACCAGAACTTGAGGCCTTCAAATCAAAAGCAGCCAGTGCAAAAGTCTTGGAACAATTTTATGGCAATAATAAAAGTTCGGAATTAAACTTATCAATACTTGAAGAAGCTCTCAGCCTTTATAATGACTTTTACTACCTGGATAAAATCAAGAACATACAGCACAGCACAGGGACCTTGGATAAAGGCAAGGATCAGGAAACTGAAGTGGAATTGCTCATGGAGTCTTACAAAAACAATATTCAGAGAAAAGAGATTTTAAATCTACAAATATAAGTACCTGTAAATCATAGCTAGTAAAAGAATCAAGCACATAAACGCAGCAAGGTATAATAAAGAAGATGTATGAAGGCTTAGATATTAAGTACCTTTTTGATTTTCAAAAAGGTACTGATTTACTTTTGCATACGATATGGTAGAGATTTCGATTCTCAGAGATTATATTATTCCACAGCACATGAACTTCAGATATCTTAAAGCATTGTAGTAAACTGGCACATTACAATCTGAAGATAGCATGCTATGAAAAGGACACTGTTGGTCAGGTATTTAAATACTGTATTATTACAAGCTTTACTCTATTTATTTAGACTCATGACTCGGATGTCCTTAGTTTGGTCCTCTCCATTATTCACAGAGCCATCTGATGAGACCTGACTTATTTTACCCTGAAGATTTTCCTGGCATATACCGGCGTACCTTGAGTCGATATGCCGTTTAGTTCAGCGACGAAGGTTCCTGTCCTGTCAGAACAAAACATGCGGATATCTTCTGTGGTTTTTGCTTTCAGTATAAGCTCCGGATTCCAGTATAGTGTCGTTCTCAAATCAGGAAGACCAGCACTTTGGTATTCATAGGACCTTTTGGGACTATAAAATTCCCTCTCAGTATAAAAACCTTCCAACTCAAAGTTTATAATTCCTGGTTTACGTTCATAGCTGGAAGGATCACGCGGTCCGGTATAAATGGCTATGACACCATTTGAGCCTCTTAGACCAAATATGGCTGCTCTTCCATCTTTCAACACATCAATAAAAAGTACTTCGTAGGAGCTGACCCTATTGACTGTCGCCTCGTCAGTTACCATTCCGTTAATAAGATACAAGGGCGTTTGGTCTGCATTAATAGATGACACTCCCCGTATACGAGCACTTTGCGAAGGAGCTGTTCCGCTGACTTGCACACCTGCAACTCGGCGAAGCATATCAAACACAGTCCCGCTTTGATAGTCATTTTCTCCGGGCACATATCGCGCAGATGGTTCGCCATAAACACTCAAACGATTGGCAATGTCGTTCAGGCTGTCATTTTTCGTTTTCTTTTTTGCCGATACAACAAGGGCATCCATATCCACCTTCATCATGTCCTTATATTCAGACATACGGTAATAGGCTGTACGCTCTTCATCCTTGAAACTTTCAGAAATGTAGAATTTGGATTCCTTCGTCCCTTCAGATTCATTTGTAAACGGGGCTCTCTCCCACTCTTCCCTGTGTATCAAAACGTTTCGCTTTCCTTCAAGCTTAGCTAATTCTTTTTTCGACAATAATCGCCGCGCCTGTAAGAATGTCTTTATGGTATCATAGCTTACGAACGGTCCAAAGCTGAATCGTCCATTCTCATCGGTTTCAGTTTCCTGTTCATAAAAAGCCTGGTCCATGAATGAACAAACAACCTTGGAGCGAACGGCCTTGTCGGTACTCAGAACACCGCCTGTCCAGCCTTCAACCATTATGCCTTTTTCAAAACTATAATCAAGAGCCCTTCTTCTTCTTCTGGAATTGACATCTTTCCATGTAAATCGCCTCCACCCCCTGGTCATCATAAGGATGTCAAGTAAATAGGCTTTTTTAAAATCCAATCCGCTTTCAAAAAACCAATCCGGATTTTCAATTTCGCCTCTCAGATCAGAGTTGAGGAGTAGCGCAGAACAAATATTCTGCGTACTACTGCCAGCTTGCGCATTATCTATTTTAAAAATGGAAACCGAACATGACAAATCGCTGGTATCCCTATTGGTGACTGCCTCTCTATCCAGGCGCAAAGTGAATTCCTGCTGCTTTAGGTATACCTCGGCAGATGTCGTCATGTCTATCTCATGTGCATCATTATAGATAAAAGCCAATCGTTCACATTGCGGACGCATACTATCATCGAATAATGTCAGATGCACCACTCCTGAGCCAAGAGATTCTGTAGGAAGAATCCCAACATACTGAGATCCAGTAAACTTTACTTCAGAACTCCATATGACTTGTCCACGAAGATGGGCAATAAGGAAGGCCTTTGAATTTACTTGCGAGCTGCTCTCCTGAACTTTAACGATGAGCTGCCCCGGTCGTGTAGTCAGGCTGAGTACATATCCTTCCTCACGAGCCCTTGGCAAATCATAGGAATAGTAAATACCATTTACACTCAACTCGATATAATCTCCTTCAGCTCCTGTGGGCGTATATTCAACAAGAGAAAGTCCTCTGTCGTAAAATCGAATCGGGGCAATAATCTCACCCACAGCATGCATCAGATTGGCACTTACATTATAACGATCAATGTCAATATTAGAAAGCTCCAGGGCGAGCCTGGATTTAAGTCCATTTACCATTTCACCCCCTTCAGGAAATATACGCAGCTGGGGTTTTAAGGATGTATTGGTACTGCCCGCCGGCATTCCTAAACTCTCATCTGCTAAAAATACAGTAGTGCTGGTTTCGAGAGGATCCCATATATGCAGGTGCGAAGTGAAAAAGGTCTCATTATCCTGATTACGCATGTGATTGGTATACGCCCTCAGCTTGTATTCACCGATTTCAATGTCTTCCCTGAGAACAATATCCCCAGCGACAAGACCACTTGCGCCACTGTATAACTTCAATGCCTTGACAAGGGTATCTGAAGGGCTAAACAGCTCCAGATGCACCACGCTCGAAGCTGTACCGGGTCTTAAGGTGATACCATCCAGCAAATAGGCTTTAAACCAGATAGTATCTCCTGGAATATAATTAAGCTTGTCCGTATGGACGAAAAGTTTCTCATCCTGTACATAGCTGATGTATTCATCAAGATTATTCAAGCTCTCTTCAAGAGAAACCTGTGCATTCAGCCCATAGCATACTGCAATAAATACAAGTACAAACAGCCTCATAGTGTTCTATATTTAATCGGCAAAAATAAAGCAATATCCCACCTGGAAAAGATGAAAATGAACTTTCAGGCAAGAACAAGCCTGATCTTTTTAGTATGCCCCTCCACTTTACAGATCGAGGACCTACTTTCTCCAGTTCAGACTTCAAAGCCTCTTCCATAATTTTATTCTCAGCCTAAATAAGGATTCCTGTCCTGTGCTTACTCCTTTTGAGTTCATAAAGCCATAGTATTTTGGGTATCGTTCTGCAGCAGTGCATTGGCGTTTATGGTTCATTTTAAAAGCAAACTGATGTTTATCAAGCACATAATCGCAAGGGCTTCTTCTGTTCTTGAGTTTGACAATAATAGGAGCCGTTTCTATATCAATAAACAACAAAATTATAAATAGGACAGCATAGAATATTGCCGGAAACCGAATCGGCTTCTGACCAGCGATGATAGATCTCTGACAGGAGTCATTTGCAGGGCTATTCAGCTTTATATCGTACCATGATATGAATCCATAATGAACGCGCTCCTCTCAGAATCCTGAAAAATCCGACTGCACTCACAAGAATAACTATAAGCATGGTCATGTCAACTGATAACTTAAAATAGAAATTGAGCAGAAGAGCAAACGGAAGCATAATCAATGAGAAGACGATATAAGATAAAAACATAGCGCCATAGTAGTAACCTGGTTCTGGTTCAAATAATAAATTGCAATGATGGCAAGAATGATTCATAGCCAGTGGCTTGGATAATGTGAATGGCTTAACAAATAAATCACCCTGCCGACAACGGGGACATTTATAATTCCACATAGCCTTCAATGAAATGCCCATAGTATATTTTTATTTTAAAGCTAGAATTAAATTAATTATCAGACGTAACCCTTGGTTACATTAGTTTAAATTTAAAGCCGAATTTCAACTTGCGTGAAACACAAGATAAAATTATATGTATACCAATGCACAAAAGAGAGAATTTCCAGCTCAAAATATGGGCCAAGAATGATAAATTCGCAGCACGTTTCAGTTGATCATTCATCAAATATAAAATAGTCCATGTCTATGTATCTCAAGGCTCTTATCACGCTCTTACTTCTTAGCCTAACTAAAACAGTTTCTACACAAAATATATTTATTGATGAGTCTTTTGAAGACTGGAATAATATTGCCTTTATCATAGATGACAAAGGAGATAACAGTATAATTGATTTATTCTCTCTACAAGTTTTTGATAACAGTCGATATTTGTTTGTAAAATTTGAAATCGACAGGGAAGTAAATCTTCAAAACGACAATCTCATTCAGCTCCTCATAGACTTTGACTCTGACCCGTCTACCGGCAACTCTATAAATGGTATGGGTGTAGACTTTTCATACAACTTCGGGAGCAGGTCAGGGCTTATCGGAAATAATGTGCCTACATACCATAATGATATTCGCCTTTTAAGCTGTCCTACGGTTACATCACCTGTATTTGAGCTCAGCATCGATCTTGATCTTATTCGAAACTATACTAGCATATCGGATTCGATTTACCTTGTGCTTCGAGACAGGTCAAATGGCGGAGATGTTATTCCATCAAACAATGGTTTTGCCACCTACCAGATGATATCCAGCCCGGTTATTACCCAATCAGATTGCAGCTTGGCGAAGGCCCCACCAACAGATTTCAGAATAGTCTCCTACAATGTTCAGCGCGATAATATCTTTGAATCAAGTGCTGCTGAATCATACAAGAACATCTTAAATGCTGTAGACGCAGATATCTATTGTTTTCAGGAGGTTTATAACAGGTCTGCTCTCAATCTTCAGGAGCATCTTGAAAACTTGGGTATTTTAGACATGTCTTTTACTTGGTATGCCGCCAAAGATGGTCCGGACCTGATTACGGTAAGCAAATATCCTATTATTGATCATCAGGAAGTTGATGGTAATTCTGTGGTAAAAATTTCACTACCCGAATCTGATCTTATTGTATTCAATTGCCACTTGCCATGCTGTGATAATGATAATGGGCGAAACAGTGAAATTGACGCCATTCTGGGTTTCCTCGGTGCCAGTCGCCGTAGAGAGAATAATTTTCAAATAGAGGAAAAAAGTCCACTTATAATTCTTGGCGATATGAATTTTGTAGGACAAAGTTCCCAGCTGCGCCGTCTGATGAACGGCGATATTGTTTCCAACTTCATCTATGGCCCCGATATAGATATGGACTATGGGAATGGCCCCCTGGAAGATCTTAAGCCTTATACATGTAACACGCATGGTGTCTACACCTGGCTGAACGACAGCAGCAGCTTTCCCGCTGGCCGACTGGACTATATGATGTTCACAGGGTCAGTATTGGAGTCGATCAACAGCTATGTTCTGGACACACGGGTATTAACAACACAAGTACTGAATACAAACACACTTGAAGCTAAGGATTCGGAGACAGCTTCTGATCATCTCCCAATGATTGCTGACTTTAGATTAACATCCATGAGTACGGGGTCTTTACATGAATTACCAAAGAAGATTAAGATTTATCCGAATCCAGGGTCTGAAACCATCTACCTGGAAACAGATGAAATTCTGACTGAAATAAATCTCTATGACGCTAACGGCAATCTGATAAGATCCGGGCTTCCTTTTGATACCACTACGGGAGCACTACAGCTTGGAAAGCTTCCCAAAGCCGTATACAATTTAAGCTTTAGAATTGATGGGAGACAAAGTTCCAGGCTTTTGTACCTGCACTAATCAAAAATAGCTGCCTAAGCAGCTGTTCTGTTGCGCAACTCACAATATCAATAAGTTTTGAAAGTAATTCGTGCAGGTCTTTGACTGCAGATTTTACAAAAATTGCTCCGGAGTACTCTTAGAATGGCATATAATCATCATTAAACACATAAGGATATACACACAAAAGCTTGGCAACAGAGATCAATATGTTTTTGAAAAATCTGTTTATCTTTTGAATGGAATGAACCGAGAATATGGCTGAACTTAAGTCTTTCATTTTTATGATATTTAAAGGCAAAAGGAAATTCCTTTATTTAACAAGGGATCAAATATTATTCCAATTTATAATATGATCAATATAAAATCACCCCTTTCTATGAATCTCAGTTACAAGACTTTACTCATTGCACTACTGCTCTTTTATCTTCATTCATCTTACGGACAGGTGCCACCTGCTACTGATGTGAGAATGTATGATATTATTGATTCCGTTAGTGCCGTCAGGATTCAAAAAGACATTGAAAAGCTTGTATCATTTGGTACCAGACACAGCCTTTCCGATACTATTTCTGAATCGCGGGGCATAGGAGCTGCCCGAAGGTGGATCAAGTCCGAGTTTGAGAAGATTTCAAGCGACTGTAATAATTGCCTTGAAGTACAATACCATAAAGGATTGGCAGAGGCTAATAAAAGAAGAATCCCACAGGACACATGGATAGTGAATGTTTTGGCTATAAAGAGGGGCACAAAATTCCCGGACCGATATGTTATTATGTCAGGTGATATCGATTCCAGGGTAAGTGACCCCCTAGACAGTTCTTCCGATTCACCTGGGGCCAATGACAATGCATCTGGAATGGCTGGTGTTATTGAGGCGGCACGAGTCCTGTCGAAGTATGAGTTTGAAAGCTCGATCATATTTGCAGGCTTTTCGGGTGAAGAGCAGGGTTTGTATGGAGGCAAATTCCTTGCGCAGGAGGCAAAAGAACAAGGATGGGATATTGTAGCCGTACTTAACAATGACATGATAGGTAATATTGAAGGGATTGATGGGGTCGTTGACAATACAAGTTTCAGAGTCTTTTCTGAAGCCATTCCACCCGATCCGGATGAAAGAGAATTAATCTGGAACAGGTTTTATGGCGGTGAAACCGATGGGCCATCGCGGCAAGTGGCCCGTTATGTTGAAAGAATGACATCCAGTTATTTCACCAACCTGAAAGCTACTATGATTTACAGACTGGATCGCTTTGGCCGTGGTGGCCACCACAGGCCTTTTAATGACGCAGGGTTTCCGGGTGTTCGTATAATGGAAACCCACGAGAATTATAACAGACAGCACCAGGATATCCGAGAGGAAGATGGAATCGAATATGGCGATGTTATTGAAGGTGTCAATTTTGATTATGCTGCCAGACTTACTGCAGTAAATGCCATTTGCTTGGCGGGTATCGCATGGGCTCCTCCCGGCCCCGATTTTGTAATGATCGGTGGCGCCGTTAAGGCTTCAACGCGTTTAAAATGGGATGCTGTGAATGCTGACAAACTTACTGGATACAAAGTATATTGGAGAAATACGACATCGCCGCAATGGGAATTTTCAAGATGGGTAGGTGATAAAACTGATGTTACTTTAGATAACATCATTATTGACAACTATCTTTTTGGCGTATCGTCCGTGGGTCATGACGGCAATGAAAGTATTGTTGTCTATCCAAAGACCTTGATTCCAAGGCGTTGATGCTAAAACTTGAATGAATTGAGTTTCAGTATTTCGATGTTATCATCGGACTCGGTAATAATGCAAAAAGCGTTTAATGGAAGTGAAGAGAATTCTTGCACTGTGCCACTACCCTGCCATCGAATGGTACATCCCACAATTTGCTTACAATTACCCAATCCAATTTCCTGACGCAAACTATTGCACCCAAAACTAGCGCCTGATTTAACTGTCCTGTGAATTGTAGATCTATTCCCATCCAGATCTTCAATCAGCACTTCTATACGTGTACCGATGGCTGATCGATTTGCCTTGGTACCTGTCAAGTGTAGGCTAATCCACTTATTTTTTGAATTTCCAGGATTTTCAAATAAAGCATTCATGAAATTATCTCCCGAATATGATCCACCCAGAACGACATACATATCCTGATCCCCATCATTGTCTAGATCTCCAAATCCTACACCGTGTCCTTTTTGAATATGACCGGTTCCTGTCGCTGTGGTAACATCCAAAAATCCATCTCCTCTATTGTTAAGAAACATACGGTTCGGGAATACAGCCCTGAAGTCCGGGGTTCCCGTCGAAGCATAAAAGTCAAGAAAGCCATCATTATTGATATCTTCATAATTGCAGCCCATGGTATACAATACCTTGTTGAGACCATAATCAACCGTAGCATCAAAAAAACGCTTATTGCCCTGATTAAGGTAAAGCCTGGAAAATTCAGTATCGACTGGCTGTCCCATATAATCTGCTGCCACCTTAGCCGATGCGCTTGTAAAATCCCGAATGTCAAAAGCATTCACATACAGATCAAGAAGACCATCATTGTTAACATCCCAGAACCAGCATGGAAAGCTGAATTGAGGAAACTCGGTACCCGACATGCTGCTTATATCTCTAAACTGCCAATTGCTTTCGGCTCCCAGGTTTTCATAGAGACGATTTGCACCAAGGATATTAGAAACATATAAATCAAGATCGCCATCATTATCTATATCACCAAGTGTAGAGCCCTTTACGAACAGCTTTATATCAAGACCGTATTGACGGGAAGCCTCTATGAACGTACCGTTACCCTGATTTATAAAAAGCTCGGAAGCATGGGTACTATTGGGTGAAGATTCATTTCCAATAAAAAGATCAAGAAAGCCATCATTATTAATATCTCCCCAACAGGCCGTCTGTGTTGGATTGAGTGAGTAAATACCTGAACTCCTGGTAACATCTGTAAAGCTGCCATCTCCATTGTTGCGCAAAAGAGAATTGGGGTGTTTCCCAGCGTTGCCCAGCCAAGCGCCTCTCAAGACTAAAAAATCAAGATCACCGTCATTGTCATAGTCGGCCTGAAGCAGGTTCAATCCAGAGACAATACCTTTCAGTCCGGACTCAATGGTCTTGTCTGTGAATTTTCCATTACCTGTATTGACAAAAAATCTAATCTGGTCATCAAGCCCATATGAACTGGCAATAATATCAAGAAAGCCATCACCATTAAAATCATCAACAATACAGGATCCGGAAATATCATTAACGGCGACACCGGCACCCATGGCTACATCAATGAATCTAGGGTATTGTATATCCGAATCAAAAACAGAAGGATTAAGTCGATACTGTGGTGGCACAGCTTCTGGGTAACTGCCAAGTGTCATGTGGGCAAGGTTATAAAGCCATCGATTCTGAAAAT
>Ga0181585_10003436_pt1 | contig 13863 bp, 10 predicted proteins | sample 071ome_29_FD_132469 | JGI IMG/M metagenome (GOLD analysis project Ga0181585, IMG submission 132469) | Coastal salt marsh microbial communities from the Groves Creek Marsh, Skidaway Island, Georgia - 071407BT metaG (megahit assembly) | ecosystem: Environmental > Aquatic > Marine > Intertidal... | reverse complement strand
TTAACTTTAATTGTAATATCATCATTAGCATTTTTAACTGTTGATTGGGGAAGGTGGCTTTATATACTTTTTTCAATTTTATATATTCTAATTTTAGAAAATAAAACTAACAAAAAGCACAGCCCAAACTCTTACAATAAATTATTTTTAATTCTGGCATATAATTTTTTATGGAAAGTACCCCAATGGGGAGTTGATGAAAATTTTTACAATTATATTATTCGTATTAACAAATTTTCTTTTGTCTTAATAATTTTCATAATATTAGGAATTTATAGTGAAATTTTTAAAGTAAAAAATACTATAAAAACATAAGGAAACTAGTGCCTGAATTATTTTTAAGTTTCTTTGATAAGTTTATAAAGTAATGATTATTAATTTTATACTCAATTAGCTCACTTTCACTTAAATTTACAACGTATTCATAATTCAAATCTTTTATTAGTCTAAAAATTTGTGAATCTGGTCCTGTTTTAAAATCATTATTTATATTTGGTGCATAGGCAATAACCAATGGTGGGGTTTTCTTAAACTTAGTATCTGCTCCTTTTAAAATATTAACTTCAGATCCCTGAGCGTAAATCCATATTAGGCTATCCTGACCTAATTCACTTGCAATAGCTTTATCTAAAGTTGTAGAAGTTATTAATTCTTTTTTATCTATTTTTAAATTATTAATTTTTTGATAAGTATTAATATCTTCTACATTTAAATCATTTAAATTCATAGAAGCAGCACTATTGTTTGAAAATGTATTTATTTCAAAAGTTTCTTTATTGTCTGAAATAAACCTATTTATTGGAATAATTTTTTTTTCAAAAGAATTTAATAATATATTTTGTTTTAAAATATTGTAGTTTTCTAATATTGGTTCAATTGCATAACATTCATTAAATTCATATTTTTTCATTAGCGGAATAGATAAGTTACCGTAATGTGCCCCTATATCTACAAATATTTTAACTTTATTATTTCTTGCTTTTTTTAAATATTCAATTGCTGATACCGCTTCAGAAAACTGGGGAAAGTAGTTGTTTACATAAACCTTTCTAGAGTTCACATAATCTTTGGGATTTATTACAAAATTTATACCATTTAAGTTTTTTATAATAAGATTATTTTTATTTAATAATAAAAACTTAGATAACCTGTAAAAAACAAGATTATTTAAAAAATAATCAAATAATTTTATTGGTTTGAGAAAAAAAATATAAGAATTATAAATTTTAATTAATAATAATTTGTAGTATCTTTTGAAATCTACATTCATTCTTAAATCATATAATAATTTATCGAGTTTTGATGTTAATCAAAATATTTTTATAATAATTTATATGTCTAATCCGTTAGTTAGTGTAATTATTCCAACTTATGAGAGATTCGAATATTTACAAAATGCTATTAAAAGTATTAATGACCAAAATTACGAAAATTTAGAAATAATAGTTATAAATGATAGTTCTGTTGATAAAAGATATTATGAAACTAGTTTTCAGAAAAATATTGTAAAAATTGATTTAAATGTTAATCAAAAACAAGAAATAGGTTTTGTTTCAGATGGTCACATACGAAATTTTGGATTAAAAATTGCTAATGGCAAATATATAGCCACATTAGATGATGATGATTATTGGCTCCCAAATAAAATAAGTAGACAAGTAGAAGTGCTGGAAAATTCACCCAATAAAATGTGTGCCACTGAAGGGCTTATTGGGAAAGGGGTGTACTCAGAAAACAAAAGCTACCAGCTTTATAATATGGAGAGGTTTTACAAAAAGATAGCAAAAAAACATAAAAAAAAATTTTTTTCAAGAACTAAAAAGTTTTATTTTCCTAATGTATTTAATTTTGAGTTTTTAAAAATTCATAACTCAATAATTGCGTCGAGTGTATTAGTTGAGAAAAGTTTATTGGATTTTATTGGAGGATTTAGACCAATACCATCTTCTAATGATTATGCTCCTGATTATGATTGCTGGCTAGGGCTACTGAGATTAACCAATTGCGAATATATCAATGAGCCATTGGTCTACTATGATGAACTTCATGGTGATGGAAGAGCTTGGAGCTGATTAAGACTTTTTTATAATCACATATAATGACTTAAAAATATATTTAATTGATCTAAATGTTACTTTTTTAAAAAATATTGTTTTCAACAACCTCTGTAATGAGTTTTTCCTATTCTTACAAGTTATATGAAATTCTCTTGAAAATAAAGTTGAATAATAATTATGATAAATATCAGCAAAGTTTTCATAAACCCCACCTACTTCCCATGGTTTAGTTTTTCCTGAAAAGTGAACAAATAAAGCTTTATTAGAATTTAATTTAATATCGGATGATTTAAAGTTATACCTATTATCTAAACTCATATAATTACCATCGATAAGTGAATTAAGAATATCTTGATCCCAAAATTTTGCCTTATTTTTTAATTCTTTTATCTTATTTATAGATCTTGTAGTTAAAGAGTTAGAAGTCCAATATTTCAAATCAATTACCATAAATCCAGCATTAAAGTACTTATCAGAATCCATAAAGAGCCTTATAAAGGCTTCTTCGCTTTGGAATCTATATAGTTCATCAACCATTGCAAAGGAAAGCCTGTTAATTTCCATATTTTTAACTACATCATGAAGTGAAGAAACAGGGTTCTGTAAGCAAACAACATCGCAGTCAAGATAAATTAGGTAATCTGAGGATATTCTTAATTTTTCAGAAATAAGCAATCTATAGAAAGTTGCTTTTGAAACATGAGAATCGTCTAAATTATAAAATTGCTCATTTGAATTAATCAAATATTTATTAAGAATGTTTAATTTTTTATGATTGTTTATTTTATATGGAACTTCTACATTAAAACTAGAAGAATCTAATAATAAGCTAATATTAATTTTCTCGTCGACATTTTGTAAAAGTGAATAAATTGAAGTAAAACCCTGTTGATTGTAGTTATAATCAAATGCATAAATAAAATGTAACATAATTAAATTTTGAAAATTTTATAAAATGCTCTTCTATATCGATTAAATTTCTTAAATTTTATTTTAATTAAATACTTTAATCTTTCTTTTTTTTTGAAATATTCAAATTTGTCATGAAAAATATAAATTGAACCATTCAACTTATTATTATCACTACCTCTAATTTTATTTTCCCAATATTTAATATCTAGCTCATCAAAGTTAAAGTTTTTTTTATTTTTTTTAATTTTATTAAGTTCGTTGTTTAAAAATTGATGATTTATCATTTTATAATCATCAACAAGTATATATGGGAATGACTTGAAGCTTTTAAAGTTAACATGATTTTTAGTTATTGGAATTGAACCGCTATATAAAGCCTCCCAAAATCTATGAGTATCAATACCATTTCCCCACGGCGCAAGTGTAAAGCTGTGATCTTGAAGCTCTCGAAAATAATTTTTATTACTAATATTTTCGATCCTTACTGTTGTGTTAGGAGTTGAATTAAATAACTTAAACAAACCTTTTCTGTGGTTAAAATTAGTATTTTGATTAAAATTTAAGTAAAGTAATTTTTTATCATTAGAAAATATTTCCTCAGAAAAATTATTTTTATCAAACATATCTAGACTTAAATTCTTTGAATGAAAATTAGCAATACCAATGGGTATGGGGATAAGATCTTCTTTTCGTGTGTTTACATTTATTGAATACCATTTTGAAATACATTTAGGTTTTAATTTGTAAATACGATTATCTATATTCATATCGCTTTGATGAGTAATTAATTTGATATTTTCAAAATTACAAAATTTATTTAGTAAGTAAAATAATTCAAAAATATGTTCTGTTTTACAAAAAATAACATCATTTTCTCTAAGAGTAAATTCTTTTTGTCGAACAAATGTATATTCTGAAGGTCCAAAATATTGTTGAATATTATTTCTTAACTTTAAATCTTCAACTTGAGATTTCATAAAAAATCCAGTAAATATAACGTCTGAAATAGAAGCAAAAGAGTAGCTTGATATTATCTTATTGTTGTTCACCAAAAATACTATAATATTCAGAATCTATAATACTTATTATTTCTTTTGGATTATATTCATTTTCACTTATATAAATAACATTATGTTTTAGGGAAATATCATTTTTTTTGTTTATAAAAATTTTATAAGTTAATATTTTTTTCAAATAATTATTTTTATTTAAATTATTTTCTAAAACAAATAGAATAATTTTTTTTAAAAAAAACAATCTTAAAGGTATTTTATCTAAATTAGATTGTTCAAAAAGAATTAAGATTTTTGCCCTGGAGTTTCCAAAAGTAGATTTGTTTAAGAAATTATAATAAATATCGTAATATTTTGTATCATTCAAGATTCTCAAATCATAAAAGTATAAAATTTTATTACTCCAGTTTTGAGTACTAATTCCAAGCAATTTAGAATGTGCGATAAGCTCTGCACTAAAAGTCTTATGATACTCAATAGATAACATAGCTTGGTCGTGTCGATGGTCGTTTATGTTGCTATTTTTAGGAAATATATTTTTTATATCTGAACATAAAATATGCCAATTATTTAAAAAATTTATTACTTTTTTATTTTGTAAGTTAAATCCTAAAATTCCACCAGTTAAATTCTTCATTTTCAAAAAATCATTTTCAGATTGAAGATTTAAATTTTTTAAAGCGTTGTAGTGTGTCCATCTTTTTATATCTCCTGAAGAATAGAAGCTAACAAAACCATTCAATAAAATAAAAGTTTTAAATAATGTTAATTTTTTACTAAATAAATTCGCAGAATCAAACCAAATCAAAAAATCTACTTCTTCATAAATAAGTTCATTTAAAATAGCTGGTTTCCAAGCAAATCCTCCCAATTTATAATTATGTTCTTTTAAACGCCAACTAAAAAAATCCGGGTACTCTTTAAAGTTAAAATCTCTTAATTCAACGTAAATATTATCTTTTAAATAATTAATTTGGCTATCGCTCATGCCTAAATTGAATACCAGCAACCTGTCTTTTTTATTATTTTTTTTATATGACTTAAATTTATCAATAAATTTAACTAAATATTTAAAGTGAGTTTCGTCAGAGGCTGTTACGATTATCGATGTTTTATTTTTAATATTAAATTTATTTTTTAGAAAAATTAGTTTTGATAAAATAATTAAATCTTTAAGTATTGAGTTACGATTATCAAACTTAAATATATTTGATAAATCGAAATAGAAAGATTTAAAAAAATAGAATAATTTGTTTATAAGAGTTAAATTTTTATACTCGAGGTGCTCTTTCGGTGCCTCAACGATCCAAGTAGGGTCTATTTTTAAATCTTTAAATTTACTATTAAAAAATATATGTTCAGAAATATCTTCTGGATATTTTTTAGATATTTCATATTTAAAATCAACTATATTATTTTTGAGATTGTAAATTCCAATTCCGCCGAAGGCACTATATACGACAATATTTTTTTTCTTTATAAATTTTTTATATCCTATTTGTTTTCTAAAAATTAAAAAATAGTTGACTACAAAGCTTCCAAGTTTGAAAAATTTTTTATATCGACGAGCAATAAATTGTGCATTATAATTAATCCAGTTTTTAGCACGTAGTGCAAATATATCGTAATAATACGGTTTAGAAAAAGGGAAGGTGCCATTAATGGTATCTTTTTTTATAGAATTTTCAATTAATGACTCGATTTTTTGAATATCAACATATTTAAATATTTTCATGTCTAAATCTAAAGGAATATATATAACTTTTTTATCATTAATCAAATCTCTAGCAATTTCTAAACATTTATTTCTTGAGATTGCAATTCTTTCTATTCTGTTTTTATATTTACTTTCAAGACCATCTAAATCAAATTTGTAAAATTCATCTATACTATTTTGATAAGAATTTATAACCTCTTTTGTTCCGTCATCCGAATCTGAGTCGACTATTATTATGCTAAGGTCAAACTTTTTGAGTTTTGAAAAATTTTCTAAAAATTTTAAATTGTGCTCAATTGAATTAATACAGTTTTTTGAAATTCCACAAAATATTACTTTGTAATTTTTAAATAAAGTTGTCTGTGAGCCAATCATAAAATAAAACTATAAATTAATACTAATTTAAATCAGATTCAAAACCACTTTGCATTAATTTAAAACATTGACCACTATTTGTTACATACACTTTTTCTTGTTCAGAAATTAACAAGATTGGTTCTGTATAATAAAAATAGTTCTCTCTAGAAAATATATAGCTTGGTGAGTCTTTGCAAGTTGTGATGAATGAATTTCTGCAATTTTCAATATTATTTATTTTTATTACATAACAAAGCTCAGAAATATTGATTTTATCATTTATATGATTGCTATATTTTGACAATTCATATTTTGGGAAACCCATAATGAAAAAGAATAAAGGAATAAAAGCAGTTAGTAATACTCTTGTTTTTTTGTTGACCAAAAACATTTCTGCAACTGAAATTACCAATAAAAATGAAAAATAATGAACTTTAAAAGTGTCTCCTGTGAGTGGATTGAAGTTTTTGGATGGTATTCCAAGAGAATTTAATATAAGAATAAGTAAACCACTATAGAAAAAAATTAATAAAAATTTTGTTTTCAATTTTGATTTAAAAAAGTAATAAAGTGGTAGCGTATAAAAAATTAGAGCCAAAGTAATTGCAATATAGTCTCTTAAGTATCTTGAAATATAAAAATTGTTTGATACTTTATAAGTATTAAAAGCAAGATAATTGGTAATTTCTTTGTGTTTCCAAAAAAAAGTAAAATAATCTGAAAACATGTCCAAAAGTAAAATTGATAGAAGTGACCCTGATTGTTTATCAAAAAAAGGTTCCAAAAGTAAACTTTTAAGATCAAAAGAGAGAAAAAAGCTCAAAGTAGCAATATTTTCCCATTTATAGTCAGTATTTATATCATTATGAGAAAAGAAGTTTAAACCTACAATTCCTTGATTGATCTGTAAAATTAGAATACTTATTAAGAAGATCAAAAATAATTCAAAATAAATTTTTTTAATATTTTTATTTATGTACAAAACTAAACTAACCAAAACCATACCGGTAATAGAAGGTTTAATTGTTAAAAGAAATGATAGAAAAATTACAAATAAAATTCTGTAGCTTAAAAATTTAGATAGTCTTAATTTCTCATAAAAATATAACACCCAAGGCAATAAAGCCATTGCTAAAACTTCAGATTTAAAAGTTAACCTTAAATATATTAGAGGGGGGAAAAAGCAAAGAAATGAAAGCATTAAAAACAAGTTTTCTTTTTTAACTCCACTTAATCGATAAAATTTATACAACCCGATAAAAGAAATCATTTGTAAGATAAAATTTCCAAGTTGTATGCTGTAATTTAAAACTTCATTTAAATTATATGGACCAATTAAGTGAACACTAAAATTGACCAACTTTGAAATAAAATAATAATATAAAACACTTTGGCCATCTGTAGCGTTCAAGCTTTTGTCAAATGAAAAAAACTCAATAAAAGTAAAGTATTTATTCCCAAAATCTAAACCTGTTGAAGAGTCATAAAAAATTTGAAAAATGTAATAAGAAGTTACTATAGAAATGAATAGATAAAAATGATAAATGTACTTTAATTTTAAAACTTTATTCATTTCTTGAAGTATTAAATACTATAAAGCTCATGAAAAGATAAACAAATAATTTTAAACCATCTCTAAATCTAGAAATTTGAGTTTTACCATACTTTCTTTCTCTGTAATTTATAGGCAATTCTAATATTTTTTGTCCAGTATAAGCTGCTGAAAAAATCAAATCAAAATCTCCAAAAGGGTCTGTAACATTAAATTCTGATTGCCATAATTTTAAATCTGAAATAAATGATCTTTTAAATACCTTAGTTCCACACAAAGAATCGGTTAATTGCTCATTTATAATTTTACCTATAAAAAATTGAAAAAACCTATTTCCAATCTTGTTTAGGAATCTCATAGAATTTTTTTCCATTTGGTAAATTAACCTTGTGCCATTTACAAAATCTGCTCTATTATTTTCTATAATTTCAAAAAAGTCTATTAATGTTTCTGGGTCTACACTTATATCTGCATCTAAAATAGCAATTAAATCATTTTCTACAACATCTAATGCTTCCCAAACTGCATTTGCTTTTCCATTTTTAGATTGCTTTACTAATTTAAAATTATATTTGTTATTTAATTTCATTATATTTTTCATCACTTCTAAAGTATTATCATCAGATTTACCATATGAAAAAATTATTTCTAAGTTTTCAAAATCTGGAATTCTATCTATAAGTTCTTCAAGATTACCTGCTTCATTTTTAGCAGGAACTATTACAGATTTAGAAAATTTTTCTACAGATCTTTCAGTTCGTTTAAAAACCATATATGTTTTAATACCTAAATTAAAATAAAAAAATATAAACTCCAAAATCGAATTTAAATAATTCCCTAAGCCAAAAAATTTAAATGGAAATATTTGTTTAGAATAATATTTTTGATAACTCAGTCCAATACCACTTGTTACTTGATCTATTTTTTTTGGATTTATATATGAATAATTTTTATTTGAATCTTTTAAATTAAAAAATTCAAACATCTTAAATATTATCGAATACTTGTAATTTAAAGAGCTAATTATTAATTTACCATCTTCATTTAATAAATTTAAAGCTGAGGTTAATAAGTTGTTTAAATCATAATGGTTTTCTATTACATCTGTAAAAACAATTCTCTCGTATTTTTTAACAATATCTAATTTTTGAAGATTGCCTATATCCTCCAAATCTAAAAATATATTATCAATTGAATTTAAATTTATTTTATTTTTTGAACTTAAATTAGAAATGTGTAAAGACTTTTTTTGATTTAGGTATTTTTCTAGTTCAAGCTCGTGTCTTTTATAAAATGTGCTATTTTTAATTTTCATAAGCCTACCTTAGATTGTATTCGATAAATTTAAATCCAAAACTAATTGCTTGTTAAATTTTTCTAAATTGTATTTTTCTCTTACCAAATTACGAGATTTTTTAGAAATTTGATTTGAAATATTCATGTTTTCAAAATAATATTCAATCTCTTTCTTCCACTCATTTGCATCATTTGAATCTACAAATATAATATTTTCTTTATGTTGAAAATCAAATTCTGACCAAAAACCTTTTGTTTTAGAAATCATTACTGATTTTCCCATAGACATTGCTTGTAATGCAACACTTTGACCTGATGGCTGGTAAGAATTGTTAATTGGCAAAATAACTAAGCTTGATTTTTGATAAATATTTTTTATATATAAATCGTCGTATTTCCCTACACTCCAATTTCCATTAAACACTTTTATATTTTTAAGATTACTGTTGGTTAATTTGGTATTAGAAGATACAAAAGAAAAATTGTAATCATTCATTAGGGTTGCAATCTCCATAAGCAGTTCATAATTTCTATTGCCATCATTGCCAATAAATAATATATCCCTGTTCATAAAATTTTCAGTATTACTGTATTGAGTCCAAAAAGATACATCAACGCAAAATGGTCTGTAAAATATTTTATTATTTTCTTGATGTAAATTTATTGCATTTAAATATTCTGGATATCCTAAAAAAAATAACTTGTCTATATACTTGTATAAAAATTTGATAAAAAATTTATGAAGCATAGATGCAAATTTGTAATTTAAGTTTTTTGAATACAATCCCATAACAAACAAATAAACTTGAATATTACGTTTTTTCTTTGAAAATAATAAAATTGGCAAAATCGCAAAAGCCGTTGATTCAGAAACCAATACTATTTTGTTGCTATTCAAAATAATTTTTATTTTATCAAAACTAAGTAAACTAAATACATAAAATGGCAGACTTAAAACTTTAGAAAGTATATGCTCAATTTTTTTAAAAAATTTATTTACTTTTGAAAATTCAATTATATTTATATCGAAATCTTTACTTAAATATCTACATCCATAAAAAAAATCATCTGCGTAGTTTTTATTGTTAACTTTATCGGATCTACCAGAGGTAAAAATATAAGTAATATTACTCATTAAAATAACATTAGTATTAAAAATGAAAATTGCAGTATTTTTTACATATGACTACGGAGTAGAAACTCTAATTAAAGCTGGTATTTTTGAAAGAGAGCTAAAAGTATATAAAAATTTAAATAAAAAACACGATATTGACTTTAAGTTTTTTACCTACGATGTAAATAACCCTTACGTCCATGAGAATTTTGAGTTTGTTTCAATTTATCAACATATAAACAGGCCAAAAAACAAATATTTACGCTTAATTAATTCCTTTTTAATTCCATTTAAGCTTAAAAAAAATTTATTAGATTGTGATTTAATTCATCAACACCAATTGCATGGGGTTTGGATTAGTTTATTAATTAATTTTTTAACTAAAAAACCATTATTAGTCAGAACTGGCTATGATGCTTATCAATTTTCAATAAATAACAAAGAAAATTTTATTAATAGAAGTTTTAATCGGATAATAACAAAATATGCACTCCAATATGCTGATCTTTACACTGTAACGAGCAATGAAGATTTTCAATTTCTTAAAAATAAATTTAATAAAATAAAACAAATTTCAATTGTTCCAAATTGGATAGAAGAAGATAGAGTCAATAATGAAAAAAAACTAACCAACAGAATCTTAATGGTAGGAAGGCTGGAAAAACAAAAAAATTATTTGGAAGCAATTAATTTTTTAGAATTTAATAATTCTTATACAATTGATATTGTAGGAACGGGAGCTGAAAGAAAATTAATTGAATCAGTGGCAAATAAATATAATTTAAAAATTAATTTTTTAGAAAATTTAAATCATGAAAAATTAATTAAATTATATCCAAAATATTATTATTTTTTGTCAACTTCAATTTTTGAAGGAAACCCGAAATCAATTTTAGAAGCTTTAAATAGTGGATGTATAGTTTTTGCAAGCAATATAGCTAATCATAGAGAATTAATTAAAGACCAATTGAATGGAATTTTATATGATAATATTGATGAGCTTATCAAAAAATTTAATTTGGTTGTTCAAAATAAAGTAATTCAAGAAAGAATCTCTTTAAATGCAAAAAATAGTGTCAAAAAAAATAGTATCGAAAATATAGTTCAAACTATGTATAAAGATTACTGTGATTTAATTCTAGATAAGTAATTAGCTAAAACAAATACTCTCCAAATTCTTAATGAATTAATTCTAGATTTTATATTCTTAAGTTTAAAAAATCTATCTAAATTATAAAAATTACCAATTTCGCTAGATTCTATAAGTTCATATATTTCAGTCAAATTAGAAAATACCCATGTTTTATAATCAAAAACAAAACCTTGCTTTGGTCTATGTAAAAAATTATCTTCAAAATCCGAAGACAAGTATTGTATTAAAATTTTTTTAGGTAATTTTGGAGATAAGTAATCAACTGAATGCCCAAGTGAATACTCAACTAATTTATGATCTACAAATGGAGATCTCACTTCTAAAGAATTAGCCATTGAAGCTCTGTCAATTTTAAACATCATTTGATTAGATAAATAAAATTTATACTCATTACACATAATTGATTTGTAAATTTGTTCTTCTAAATCAATTAATTCTGTATTTTCTTTATAATTTTTTTCAAAAAGTAAACTTCCAAAATTTTCATCTTTCAAATATCCAAAATATGAGCTTAGAAGATCTTGAGATCTTGATTTTAATTTTATACCAGAACCAAAAATTGAAGGATAAAATCTATCAAGACTTGCTAAAAATATATCAAATCTATTTCTTTTTTTAAGATGGTTCAACATTCTTTCGTATCCACCTAACAATTCATCACCTCCATCACCAGATAAAGCAACCTTATAACTAGAAGATATTAAATTACTTAATAAATATGTTGGAACTATTGATGGGTCACCATATGGTTCATCTAAACTATCGAGTGATTTATAAACCAATTGATTTGATATTTTACTACTTACTTCTACTTCAGTGTGATTTGTATCATATTTTTGAACTACTTTATCAATGTATTTTTTTTCATTAATTTCACTTTTATCTGTTACTACTGAAAAAGTATTGATTGTATTTCCTGAATCATTCAAACTTTTAACGATACTTGTAGAGTCTAAACCTCCAGATAAAAAACATGCAATTGGTACATCAGAAAATAACCTTTTGCTAACAGATGAATGAAATATATCTAAAAATTCTTTCTCATTAAAATTTTTATTTTCAACAAAACTAGATGGAGCCCAGTAACTCAATAATTTAGAACGAAAACGACCTCCAACATAATCAATCTCTAAATATGAACCTTCATTTAAGCTTTTTATTTCTTTAAAAATTGTATTTGGAGAAAAATTAACACCATGTAATAAATATTCATTTATTAAATCTCTATCTAAAGTATTTTTTTGGTTTAATTGATAGATAGATTTGAGATTTGAACCAAAATTTAATTTATTATCTGATAAATTGTAATACAAAGGCTTTTGACCAATCCTGTCTTTAATCAAATAAATCTTTTGATCAAATTTTTTCCAATAAAATATCGAGAACTGTCCCTCAATTCTGTTTATAAAGTCTATTCCATAAATATTTAAGCCAGCAAACAAGGTTTCAGTATCTGAGTGACTTGTAGTAAATTCATATAAATTATCCAACTCATTTCTCAACTCTCTTGAGTTATATATTTCACCATTAAACATGATTACAGAATTAAATTTTTTTGAATACATAGGTTGATTTGCATTATTGTTAAGGTCTACTATTGCTAATCTATTAAAAATTAATTCATAATTTAATTCTTCATTACCACTTAATCTAGTTAAGCTATCTGGACCTCTACAAATGCTTATTTTGTTCGAGTTTTCTACCAATTTTTGATCGATCTTATTAAATGAAACTACACCAGTAAAACCACACATAAATCAAATTTTAATTGAGTTTATGAAGATACCTATGAGAATTTATTAAAATTATCAGAATGAGAATATTAATTCTTGGAGGCACTGGACTTGTTGGCAGCTCGTTAATACGAATAATGTCAAAAATTGATTTATTTGAGATACACTCACCAAATAGGTCTGAACTTGATCTTTTTAACTTTTCAGATGTACAAAAATATATTTTAAATATTCAACCTAATTACATAATAAATGCAGCTGCACGCGTTGGAGGAATCTTAGCAAATAACACCTATAGAGCCGATTTTATTTTAGAAAATTTAAAAATTAATATAAATGTCTTAGAATCTATAATCTTTGATAACAAAATAAACGTAATTAATTTAGGTAGTAGCTGTATTTACCCACTTAACGCACCTAATCCAATTAAAGAAGAGTATTTTATGACCGGAGAACTTGAAAAAACTAATTCACCATACGCAATGGCAAAAATTTCTGCTATTGAACTTGGAAGATCTTTAAAAGATCAATATGGACATAATGTTGTTAACTTAATGCCTACCAATCTATATGGTCCAAATGACAACTTTTCTGATAAAGATAGTCATGTAATACCCGGTTTGATGTCAAGACTTCATAAAATTAAAACTAATCAAACTAAAAATTTTGAAGTTTGGGGAACAGGAAAACCTCTGAGAGAGTTTCTTTATGTTGATGACCTTGCAGACGCAATATTGTATATTATACAAAATAACATAAAAGAAGATTTAATAAATATAGGAAGCAATGAAGAAGTTTCAATTAAACAGTTAGTTGAAAAACTAGTTGATACTATTGGGTATGAAGGTGAAATAATATTTAATAGTGATTATCCAGATGGAAACCCTAGAAAACTTTTAGATTCATCCAAAATAAACTCACTTGGTTGGAAACCAAAAGTTGGTCTTGATGAAGGATTA
>Ga0181585_10003429_pt1 | contig 13876 bp, 10 predicted proteins | sample 071ome_29_FD_132469 | JGI IMG/M metagenome (GOLD analysis project Ga0181585, IMG submission 132469) | Coastal salt marsh microbial communities from the Groves Creek Marsh, Skidaway Island, Georgia - 071407BT metaG (megahit assembly) | ecosystem: Environmental > Aquatic > Marine > Intertidal... | reverse complement strand
TACCGCCGCCGCCCATACCGCCGCCGCCCATGCCACCGCCGCCGCCGCCGCCGCCGCCACCGCCGCCGGTGTTGATAGCCTGATCAAGCGACATGCCGGTGACACCTTCCAAGCCTTGAATGAAGACATCGGGGTCGACTCGGTAAGTACGGGTGTAAAGTTTTTCGTTATTGGGCGCTGGGAGCAACTTGGGAGTGATCACGATGGCGTAGTCCAGAACGCTATACTTGATCGGGCTATCAGCCACAGAAGTGACCAATTCGAGCACTTGTCCCAATTTCACATTTTTTAGCGGAGGAGTGATCGTAACGCTCACAGAAAAGAGATCGATGGCTTCTGCAGGAGCCGGAGGCAATGCAGGAAGACCCGTCAGGGGATCCACACCTCCCATACCACCCATACCCATACCCATACCCATACCCATACCCATACCGCCGGCCATACCGCCACCCATCATACCACCCCCCATGGAGAATGGATTGATGGGGCGTTGACCATTGGAGGATTCGGTTTCCATGGTGTTGGAGATCAACAAATTGATGCCCTCTCCTTCGGGATCACGTTCGCGAGCCTCACGATGAAGAAAAGTCACCACTTCGCTCAATGGCAAGCCGTCAAATTCGACCTCGTCTAGAACAATACGATCCAACTTGGAAATAATCGCCTGACGTCCTTTGCTGGTATGCACCAGGTTGGTCGAAGCCACAGGGTTGGCAACCGGAAGGTTGTTTTTGTTGAGATTCGGATCCCAGTAATTCACCACTTCAACCATCTTGTCCTGAGAGGTAATCTCACGCTTACGAATTTCTCGCTGATACTTTTTCTGGTTCAGAATCGACAAATAATACCAGACAGCATCACTTTCTGGGTCCAATTCTTTGGCTTCATTGAGTTTTGCCTCGGCCTCTTCCAATTTATTGAGTTCCAAAAACAACTTTCCGTCTTGAATCATGGTGGAAGCAGCGATCTTGCGCTCCTTCACCTCCGGAATGTTGGCGATGGCGTCTCGACTCGGCTGCCTTCCAGTATAACGAGCGATCAGCCGATCGTTGCCATCCTTGAAAGAAAGCGCCGAGGCATTTTCTGGATCCAACTTGAGGATGCGTGTCACCTCCTGGTCTGCCTCGTAAAATTTCTGACCTTTCTGGAATACTTTGGCCAATTGCAATCGCACATCAGCCATCCCTTCGATCAGTTGAGCCCGTTCACCGTCAATGCCTCCATATGGACCCACTCGGTTCATGTGGTTGACGGCCTCTTCGTAGAGAAGGGCAGTGCTCAGCAATTCCTCCGGCTTGGATGCATCGCTGCGTGCGGCTTCGGCCTGCTCAAGCTTGATGCGAAGGGCGATGACAGCTTCTTCGCGCTTGGCCTTTTCGGTGTTTGTTAACTGTTCCAGAGATTGAGCGGTAAGGCCAGTGGCCACACTCAATCCCAAAACCAAACTCAGTATGGTTTTCGCTACGTTGCTCATGGGTTTAATACTCATCAGACTAAAATTCATTTGATTCAATTTCCAGAAAGGTTTTACAGGGCGTTCTTCGAAACGTTCGTATGGGTTGAGGTCTTCTCATCTGACAAAACAACCTCATCCTCCGAAATGAAAACGATCTCGTAACTTCTTTTATCAATGGTCACTTTGTCACCTTTCATGACCCCTGAATATTTTCGATTCCCAGCTTCGTATTCGAGGTCGGCTTTGTAGCCCCTTATTTCCGTAAATTCCTGGGAGGATAATACTTCAATGTTTTGATTGGAATTTAAAAGCGTTAGCACAAAGGATTCGGGGTTCGTTGGTGATCCTTTGACCTCTCTAAGAATGAAAATATCGTTTTTATCTCTTAGACGGGAAACACGTGTGACCTTACGACGTTCCGTTTTCTTATCTGCTGCTTCTCTTGTGACATAAAAACTGTAACGAGGATCTTGAGGGTTCACTTCCTTTCGATCATCGTAGGCGATACGCAAATAGAGGGGAGTTGTTGACTTGATGACTACGGCGTTGGGTCCCTTCTTTCCATAAAATTTATCTTTGACCAAATTGCCATTGGCTTCGAACCAACCTACTGGATTGAACGTATTATGGTCTGGCCCGGCCAAGCGCAAACTTTTGGGATCTTCAGCACGCGCCAACAATGCTTTCAACCCTGAAAGATCCTCTGGCTCAAATGCGTTCTTTCGATCAAAACCAACCTCTTCCACTAGTTTTGCCTGAATCGAAGGCACTTCCAGGACAACAAACAACGCCCCCCCAGCAAGAAGCGTCAAAACGATCCCAAGGAGGATTTTTTCCCAGTGTTTTTTTATTTTATCCATAAACCCCGCAAAGCCTTAATTATAAGGGTAGGTACCAGAATCGCTGTTACCGTCGTCCTCCACTGGCATCGGCGCAACTGCTTCTAGCTGTGAAAGCCGCATCTCTTGAAGTTTTCCATCCGGATCTGACTCGATCGCTTCAAGTTCCTGTTCAAAAACGTATTTGTCGTCCTCAGAAGCAGCATCGATTTGCTGCTGTATAGACGCCTTGAGGGCTTCCAGATCGGCATAGCCTGAAGCAATGGCTACCAGTGACATGTTAACGGTAAGCACATGCTCTTCTAGCGCATCAAGCATTCCACCAGGTTGAGCTCCAACGCCCCCCCCAAAGGGGCTAGCCGCTCCTCCCCCATAGCGATTGGCCATACCGGCATAGGGATCGGCCCCCATACCTCCACCTGCAAGGCCATACCTCGCTTCCAGAGATTTCCCAAGCCCCAACATGCCCCCTGAAGTCGTTGTTCCCGTCTCCTCCACGGACAGCCATTTGACATGAAAAAAATGTTCGGCTTGATTAAATCCAGCCAAAACGTGACTCAGTTCAGCCGAACCACATTCAAAGCTAATTTGATAAGGATACATGATCACCCCAAGATCTTGGTCTGTGACCGTTTCCCCCTCGATATAATTAGAGGTTGCTGACGAGCTGCTGGCTGCTGCTCCCATCGAGCCCATCAAGTCGCCTGCCCCTGAGACAGGGCTGTCGTTTTCGCTGACTGGGAGGCGCATGATGGCGTTGACACCATAAATATTCGCATCATAGAGGACTTCGCAGATTTCCCGGATCTGGAGGAGCTGAAAAGTCAATGGTTTGAGCGAACCATCTTCCAAATCAATCTTAGGCCGGATGTCATCGAACGAAAACCCATAAGTGCCTTCATCTACGGAGGGAAGCTTGATCCCTGTGAAACGCGCTTTGCGATTGAGATAAGAAACTTGGTTTTCGAGAACCTCCTTGAAGTCAGAGAGGGTCATAGATTCAGGCGTCGGATATCCCGTGAATTTCGCCCGTAGTGGTTCGAGGAGTTGCGCGGAAACAAGCTCCTGCTCTTTCTGAACAGAGGCAATGTTTTCTTCAGTGGGGGAGGTTTTGCGCTCAAACAAACTTTTAACCTCAGATCTTTTGCTGGCCAATGCCTTATCAACGCTCTTATCAGCATCGTATTGTTGTTTGGTCCAAACCCCTGCAAGGGAAAGAAACACCAAGGCAACAACTCCACCAATCACCAAACTTAAATTTTGTTTCAACCAGGGCATTATAAACCGCTTTCTGTCAATTGAATCGGTTCTTTCAACCTCAGTGAGATCTCGAAGTTGAAAGTTGCGTCACTTTCGGATACCGGTGCCAATTCCCCCACAAGTTTGGTTTCATCTGGATTGAAATAGTTGGTTTGGGACTGCAACTTTTTCAACAGGTTGAACGCAAGGGCGTTGTTGGCATTTGGGTTAATGGCCGTTCGATTGACTCCTTTACAAGCCAAAGTGAGTTTGGCCACTATCGTCTCATCATCATCGACCGAAGCTTCTTCCTCCTCATCGCCCCAATCATCCCCATCAGCCCCACCATTCGGAAGGAGGCCATATCGCTTCATCATTTCGATATCCATCATCATGGAAGGCTCTTCTTCCTCATCCTCCCATGTATCCATCACTGCGGCACCAGTAAGGTTGACGCCTGGACTGTCCGGGCGGAGAGATTCGATCCACAGACCTGAATCCACAGCATACTGCCTCTGAGCATCCCTTTCGGTTTCAATCAACGATTGCCTCACAATGGCCAGCAGATCAGTCCACAAAAACCGCTTCTGGATCATTTCACCAAATTTTGTGGCGTGATCGATGCGGGTAGCAAGAGCCGATTCCTCTGGTTGAAGGGAACTCTGAAGCGCTGTCAGTGGGGCCGCCTGCGCGGTGAGTTCTGAGAGAAGCTCTCTTTTCGTCGACGCCACCTGCTGGAAGAAAATACCGACTAATAGCATTAACAAAACCAACACAACCACTGCGGCAGCCAAAAACGGTTTCTTACGGTCAAATTCCTGCTTATCAAGCAGGCTCTTAGGCATCAGGTTGAGTTCAACGGGACACTGAAAAACACTCCTTAGCCCCATGCCCACGACGGTTCCAAAAGCAGGAGCGACTCGCCCGAGTTCCTCCAAGTCCAGTGAGGGATCAATAGAGACCGATTGGAAGGGATTGAAGTAATCCACCTCGACATTCAACTTTTCCGCAAAAAATTGAGCCGTGTAAGGTAATATGGAAGCACCACCGGCCAAAAACATCCGTTCGGGTGCCCCGCCTTTGCGCTGAGTCTTGTAGCTCTGAATCGTCTGATTGACTTGGATGTGCAGGCGCGTCATGACCTGGCGGGCAATTTTGGAAATGGCCGCTTGCTGAGGATTATCAGGATCTTCGTAAGCCCCCCCAAGCGCCACAAAGCCTTGTTCCAGCTTAAACTGCTCGGCCTCAGGGAATCGCATCTTTTGTTCAGTGGCAAACTCCTGGGTGATGGCGTTGGCACCGATGTTGATACTTCGACTGAAAATCTTGCCATCCTCAAAAAAGAGAACGTTGCTGGATTTGGCACCAATATCCAGGACCATCGAACAACCTCCAAGTTCACTGTAATTGTGACGGAAGGCGTTGCATAAAGCCGTTTGCGGAGTGTCCACCAAATCCACCGATTTCCCAAGAGCCCCCACTGTGTTGAAGACACGGTCAACGAGCTCGGATTTGATGGCTACCAGGAGAATTTCCAACTCGCTGTCAGAGGAGGCCCCGATGACCTGGTGATCCCAGACAACTTCTTCAATCGGGAATGGAATGTTGTTCTGGGCATCCAGTTGAATAATTTCGGCAATCTTTTTGGCCTCAACCGGAGGAAGCTTACTGAATTTAGAAAAGACCTGATAGCCAGGGGGGCAGAGGTTGATTTTTTTCGACGCAAATGCCGAGTCAGAAAGCAAAGTCGTTAGAGCTTTTTTGAGAGCCCCCTCGCGAACAGCATCTTGGGCTCCAGGCAACCCGAGAGGCTGCTGGGCAAATGCTTTGAGTGTTAATCCTCCAGCATCATTGGGCTCAAAGGCGGCAATCTTAACGCTGCCAGCCCCTAAGTCGATGCATAAAAAGGAATTGGAATTTGCCATCTGTTAAATTTTTCCTCGTTTCAAGACAATAACGAACGCAAAAGGCCAAGGCCTTTCATACAAGTATTAAAAAGGTCGAGCTGGTGATATGAGAATTTCATACTAGGGTCAACAGAAAACTCTGAGTTCTGATGGATTCCATACCGATTGGAGCCGACCGAACGGGTGGGAGTTGTCATAACCAAGGGTTTGCCTTAATGCAGCAATATTCGTTCCATTCTGGAGGGGTTTTTGTCGATCGTTTTTCGTCTCATTTGGCCCCTTCACCACCTATGACAACAGGGACTGTTTTGATCAAAATTTTAACATCCAACCACAAAGACCAGCTATCGATGTACTCAAGATCCAAACGAACCCACTCCTTGAAGTCGGTGACCCGATTGCGACCGCTGATTTGCCAGAGACATGTGAGGCCTGGCTTGACACTTAAACGCCTGCGATGAGCAAGCTCATCAAACTGCATGGTTTCATCGACCGGCAGCGGACGGGGCCCCACTAGACTCATCTCTCCTTTGAGGACATTGAAAAGCTGAGGTAACTCATCAAAACTCCTTCTTCTCAGGAACTTACCTACTGCAGTGATGCGAGGATCATCCGTTACCTTGAAAACAGGGCCCGCCATTTCATTGTAGGCCATCAACTCATCCTTGCGCTGCTCGGCATCGGTGACCATGGTGCGAAATTTATACATGGTAAAAGGCTTTCCATTGAGGCCGCTGCGCTTTTGCCTGAAAAACACAGGACCCTCCGAGCTGAGCCGGATCGAAATCATACAGCCGATCAGAATCGGGCTGAAAAGAAGAATGGCAAGCAGCGCCCCCAAGAGATCGATCGCCTGTTTGCCATAGATCTGCCAGTTGAAATCAGGGGTAGAGCGAAAGACCACTACAGGCTTCCCATACAGCTCATCAAGGGTGGTTCGAGAGATTTGCGTATTGAAGAAATTAGCCAACATCCAAACTTCAATGCCTTCTGTTTCACAGGCCTGGATCACTTTTTCAATGCTTCCAAAAAAGGAATGTTTGGTTGCAAGCAGCACCCCATTGGCAGAGTGCTCATGAAGGATATCTACAAAGGATGCCACGGCCTCTTGGTTGATGTCCACCTCCGCAACCACCTCCAGATCATCCGCATGATCCAAGCCGCATTCCTTTTTGGCCTGCTCCACGTCCTCGGTAGTCCCCACCACAATGATACGCCTTCGGTAACCCGCTTCCCCCATGGCGTACAAGAGGTAGCGCCTGAGAAGCTCTTCCTTGAGAAATACGGATAAAAAGCTGGTCAGACCGAACAAAATGAAAACTGCTCGTGCGAGGCTTGTTTTGAGCAAAAAGGCTACAAGAATGAGCCCCATTGTGGTAAGGGCACATGCTTTGACCAACTGCCAGGCCGTTACCGCTCGGGAAACAAGGACAGGCCTCCTGTAGAAACCCTGTGACTCCAGAAGAACCAGGGAAAGCGGAACCGTGAGAATTAGAAAGGGATAAAAGTCGGCAAAAGGTTCAATTTCTTTGGTGCCCCCAAAGAGACCTAAAAAACCCAAACCAAAGTCGCCAAGCAGCCAGTCGCTGGTTCTCAGCTGATAAGCCAGCCAGAAGCTCAAGGTGAAGAGGCAGGTATCTACCAGCCTTTGCATTTGAACCTGAACCTGTTGTTGCCTTCTAAGCATGTTTGGGAGTTGGAATGAAAGACAACCTTGAAATCACTGGAATAGGGATGGATCCCCACCCGAAGAACCTAGGGCGGTCGTGCTTTGAAAGACCGGTGTGGCGGCTCGGATAAAAGCCTCCATGTGACGGTAGGCATTCTCTTCCTGACCTGGAATCACAATGGAAGAGACGGATATCGAGGCCCACCGCTGAAGACGTCCTTTTGTGAACAAATCTTTCACCATAAGCCACATACGTTCCGAATGACTCGAAGTGACATGTTGATCATCCACAAACCAATAATAGAGAAGACCTGAATACTCCTGCCCTTGAAAACGACGCAGCGTCTTCAGGCGCATGGCAGGTAGTGCCTGAGCCACCGGCTGATGCATTTGGATGGTCGTCGGTGTCGTTTCCTCGATGTGAAAGCCAGCACCCGTCAAACAGAACTGAGGCTTGTGAATGCTAGTTCGATCCAACCCCATCAGCACCACCGTCAAATCAATAAAAAAGCCGTTAGGGTGCTTGTAACGCCTGCGGGTGATGGTGGTGTCCTCGGGCAAGGCTTCCAGTTCGACCTCTGATACTTCGATGTCCTCCCCTACATAATTCAGCACCCAGTCTGGCAATCGAACCGGTGGCTTGTCCATTGAAGAATCCTTGTCGAGGATCACCCCAGGAGGACCCATGACCTGGTTTGATTGCCAGTAGCGGAGGAAGAAGCCTGAACCGGAAACCACCAGAACGACACATGCCAACATCAGAGAGGATTGCCGATTCATGCCCCCACCTCCTCAGCGTGAGCGCGTTTCTTGTCTGCCATCGAGCTGGGTTCTCTCAGCCAGATATCGACCAGAAAGATCCCTCCTAAGGCGATAGGAAATGTGATAAGGCCCAATTTTTGTTCCCATTCGAGCCCCACTTCCTGGCCGAAGCGATTGCCTATCCAGATGGCTATGACAATTCTAAGCGTATTTCCAGCAACAGCAAAAGGAACCGAAAGCAGCATCAGAAAAAGTCGCCGCCACCAAGCTCGATAGTGGATAAAAGCAAAGGCCAGGGTGAGTGGCACCAGTGTCATGAGGCTGCGGATACCGCTGCATGCGGCCGCCACGTCATAAGTAAATGTCTCACCCGCATCCATCAAAAGAGTCCCCTGGCGCACCACCTCTATCTGCAGAACATTATTGGCAATAAAAGCAGCGACTGAAGAAACCAGTAGTCGAAGAGGAAAGGTTACCGGCTGAGCCAAAGAGCCCACAGGAACACAAAACAAGAACAGCACGTAGGGAAAAAAGGTCACCTTCATCCAGCTTTTACCCCAACAAAAGCCCATGAGGCCATAAAACGCGACAAATAGGCCAAAAACCGAAATACGGGTTTGCTGAGCCACATAGCCAACGAGGTGCAGCAGAAGACCTAAGGCAAGAACCAAAAAGCTAGGCCACCAGGCACCATAGGATGGCGCATCTAACAATTCCTTGCGTTTCCAAACCAACAAGGCCAGAACAGCAAACGGGATCAGGTTACCGTGACCATCTTCCGACAAAGGAGCATTGTAAGCGTTGATCATCCACGAAAAAACCGAATGGGTGTCGACATAGCCAAAAGTGGAGTTACCCAAAAGATGAAAAAGAGCCACCAAGCCTAAAGTACCAACCAGAAAAACACTCTTGTGCGGCAATACCCTCCACAGTTGTTGCAAGTCACGCATGATGAGACGCGTTTGCTCATTTGTTTGAGACAAGAAGTTCGGTGAGTTGTTAGCCATAATGGGACGAAATCTTGGACCTTTTTATGTTTTTTTTGCTCAAAGGAAAATAAAATTCAACCAACATCGACTAGCGATGCTTGGAGGCCCCCCAAAGCATGCCCTTCCACCCATTTTTAAGCAAAAGCCATAGAAACATGGTGTTGTAGTAAGCGTAGCGGCCTAGCAGCCGACGTGGCTCACTACAAAGGCGAAAAACCCAGCCCATGCCGCACCGCTGCATCCAGAGGGGCGCATCGGGTTTGGTTCCAGCATTCACATCAAAAGCAAATCCAACCGCCAGAAGGGCCCCCCGCGCGAATCGATGCTTGTGCCGGTGAATCCAAGCTTGCTGCTTGGGCGTCCCAAGACCGACCCAAATAAAGTCGGGTGAGCAGTCGTTGATGCTTTCAATAATGCCATCGTCCTCGTCTGGACCAAAGTAGCCATGGTGCACGCCAACGATACGCAACTTTGGATTCCAGCTAAGGGCGTTTTCCCTCAGCTTTTGAAGGCATTCGGAGCTTCCACCGAGAAAAAAATGCGTGCTCGTAGACCGACAATGAGTCAGGCAGTAGCGCATGAACGTAGGGCCATAGACGCGATCCTTGAGCTCGGCACCCTGTTGGTTGAGGCACCAAATCAACGGCATACCGTCTGGAATAAAGAAGTCCACCTGCGATGTCTGCTCTAAGAAAGCGGGGTCCAGTCGCCGCATGGTGACGATCTGAGTGTTGGTGAAATCAACAGAGATCACACCTTCCTCCAGCACCCTTTGCTGGCAATAATCGGTCAAGTGTTCATAGGTCGTGGCACGCAGTGCCGTCCCGAGAACATCGTAAGAGGCAGGTTCCTTCATGGTTAGGGTGCCACCTGGGCCATCATCCGCTCGAGGATACGATCCAGAGACCACTCAAGCTGCCACTTGGGAAAGTGAGAGCGAAATTTGGTCAGGTCACTGATGTAGCAGATGTGGTCGCCTTTTCGGTGATCCTCCACGTAAGTGTGGGATACCGAGCGGTCGAGCAGGTGTTCCAACTTATGGATGCACTCCAGGATCGAAGCACTGTTGGACCGGCCGCCCCCAAGGTTGTAGACCTCACCCGGACGAGGGTTTTCGGCAAATGCCAGAAAGGCAGCAATCACATCCTCACTGTGAATTTGATCCCGCACCTGTTTCCCCTTGTACCCGAGGATTTGGTAGGTTTCGCCTGCCTTCGCCACTTTGACCAGATAGGATAAAAACCCGTGCAGCTGCACACCACTGTGATGCTCTCCGGTCAGGCATCCTCCTCGAAACACCCCCACATTCATACCAAAATAGCGACCGTATTCTTGAGCCATGATGTCCGCAGCCGTCTTGCTGGCACCAAACAGACTGTGCATGGTTCGATCAATGCGACAGGACTCGCTCACGCCATTGAAATCTTCAGGGCGGGCGTAGTCCCAGCGGGTGGCCTCTTCCTTGAGTGGCATTTCATTGGGAGCATCTCCATAGACCTTATTGGTGGACATGAATATGAAGACCGCTTCAGGCTGAGTCTGCCGGGTTGCTTCCAGCAAATTGAGCGTACCCACTGCATTAACGTCGAAATCAATAAAAGGAATGTCGCGAGCTTTGTCATGCGAAGGCTGAGCCGCGCAATGGATGATCAAATCGAAACGATTTTCACGGAAAAGCTGGAGAACTCCCTCGCGATGACGAATATCCAGTGAGTGATGATGAAAGGCTCGGCAATTATTTTTGAGGCGCTCCAATACCCAGGTTGTGTCACCACCAGGCCCAAAAAACTCTCGCCTCATGTTGTTATCGACTCCGGTGACAGTGTGCCCCTTTTGATCCAGCAATCTTACAGCTTCTGAACCGATCAACCCACTAGACCCTGTCACCAGAACATTCATGAAACACAGACGATAATCACCCTCTTAGGGAGGAAAAGTAAATTCGGAGGACGCATCAAGCGCATAAAGGAGTAGAGATGGTGCCAGAGGCGGGATTTGAACCTGCGACCAAAGGCTTATGAGTCCTCTGCTCTACCACTGAGCTACTCTGGCATCCCAAACTCAATCAGAATCCTCGATGGAGGAAGGGAGAAGCTACCGAACCTGCATACGCAGGTGCAAGCAAAAACCAGGCACTCAACAGATGGTCATACACGGTGAATACCACTTCTGGCTACAACCTGATTCTCGCATCATTCGAAAGCGGAAGACCTACTAATACTCATGATAGCTGGCTTCTTTAGATGAGCCGGAAGAGCTGAATACTCACCCAGGAGGGTTGTATCGATCAAACCATCTCTCATTGCTCGCCTGAAGAACCAAAGTTGGAAGTCATCCAAAAGAACGTTTGAGGAGCACTCCTGCAATTTCCAGCCAACAATAAGGGGATAAATTCCCCCACACGGCTCCACCAAATCGAGCCATCGCGATTATGGAGCATCTCAGCCCCCCCTCTCCTGGTATGTCAGAGTAATTGTCCATGGTCGTGCCAGATTGACAACCACACCATTCACCCCCCCTTCAGCCAGTTTCGCAATTTTCGCAATACCCAATTAAAGGAACCCTCTTATCACAACCCATAAAAACCAACATCAACAGCAATCTTCGACTGCTCTCACTTGGATCTAACCAAGCGTGCAACCGGTTTTTTGGTTATTTCTCCATCAGGCCCTATCTCAGTCACAGCATGCTCCCACGTGTCGGTGTCGATCATTTTTTGCACCATCACGGTGGAATACACTCCCGGCAAAGTCCCATTGGGTAATGTTTCCGGGTGAAATTCTGTCGAATGCATCACGGTCTTTCCCTTTGTGAGGGTCACCAAATTTTCCCACGCTTGGTTGAAGGAGTTGGAACCACTGTCGATGATCACCTTTCTCTCTTGATCATAATACCGCTTAGATAGAAAAGACCCTTTTCCGGTGGAGTTTTCCCAATGCCCTTCAACCTGTATGGCTGCCCCCCCCATGACAGCTTTAAAGGTAACAAACCCCTTACCGCTCTTATCATCCCCGCTTCCTTCCCATTTCCACGTCCCAAGCTGCCAGCTTGCATCCTTGAGTTCATCAATAAGATGGGTTTTGTGATGATCTGCTTTCAATTCGGCCGTCTGCCCAAACCAGCTGATGGCTACTGCCAGTAATAATGCACTTTTCTTCATAATGATTGGATATGATTTGAATAATTGTCGAACCACATAGAATCACGTTCACATTCTTTCAAACCCGCCATAAATCAGCATTTGCGCGAAAAAAAATCAGCCTGTAACGGTTGAGACACTATCTGAAAAGGAAACCCCACGGCACTCAATCCACCCATCATCCTCGTGTTCAATTGTTTAATGATTTTCAACCAACCAAATAAAGCCATTTGAAAGCGTGATAGGAGTTGTTGACTCGGTGCTAGTTTTCGCCATCGGTTGGGGCAAATCATCCCCAATTCTGGATAGGACATCCTAAAACACCAGATAGGTTTAAAGAGTCGAACTAACCAGAATATCAGGTGTTGGATCCAAAGCTTTTGGACGCCGTATCCCGTGCGGAGAATAGGACTGACCAAACGACTTGGATGGCAGAAGCGATTTCAGAATTCACCGCCTTCCTCGTATGGAGCGAGTTTAAGGATGATCACCATGCTTGAGAATGGGACGGATCCGCCACGTGGCCTCCGGTCCGAACCGCTTGTGATTGGCCCAAGGTTTTCCCTCCAGATGCTCTTGATAAAGACTCAGCACTAGCATTCCATAGATCCATATCATGCAGGCAGCGGAGACCAAACCGCGCAACCAAATCCTTCCGAGCGCAGAACCTTCAACCCACTTGGCAGGTAAAGGCGACACCTTCTGAGAGGCTGGCCATATCAGCAGGAGTCCTGTGACCACGACTCCGTTCATGAAGAGAACCCATTCGGTCACCATGCGTCCGTCGTTGAAACCTGGAATGGCCCGCATCAAATTGCCGAGAATCATCATCCAGAGAAAAAGCAGGTAAATCATCTGACCCTTGCCGATTGGGGACGATGGAATCACTTCAAGGGGTCTCTTGAGATGTCGCAGGAGCAGTGCAGCTCCCAGGAAGGAGGCGGACCACCATACCAAATTGAACCAGCCGCCCGGAGTGGCCTCGATCCCTCCCAGCAATGGAGCCTTAAGCACTTTCGGAATAGCCTGGTGGTTCAGCCAAGAGTCGACCAATTTATGCAAATTAAGAAACCCCACTCCAAAGATGACAAACCAGGCCGCGAAAACTCGTGTCCATCGCTTCTGCCCCTCCTCTTCGATTTCATTCCGTCGGGGCTGGTGCTTCCAGAGGTAAACCATGGAAATCACGACGACACACCCAAAACCAAACCCATGCATCTGCTCCAGAATACTGTGCCAGTTCGCCGATTGATAATGCGACCAGGAGGCGGGCACTCCCTCGGGAAACCTCCATGGATGCCCCGGGTAGCGCATCAGATAACGAATCATTGGCATGGTCGCAAATGAAATCCCCCCTAGGATGAAGGCAACGGACATGACTTTTGCGACAGCCTTCATTCGATTTCGACGAAACCAGAAAACAGCTGCCACAAACACCCCGAGGATACCTGCCCAGTCATCGCTGCGAGGAGGCATCACCCTCAGACCACCATGACTCATGAAAAAAATGCTCCCCAAGGTTGGCAGCAGAAGAAAAGAAACCAGCCATCCTAAGGAAAGATGAAGAAGGAGCGAGGCATCCTGACGAAAGAGACCGCTGCAGTAAAAATAAACCACACCACCCAGCAACAAACCGCTACCCAAGCCCACACACTGAGGGAAATCGCTCAAAAACTGGGGCCAGTTGGTCAACAACTGACTTGGATCCAGAGAAAGTCCCGTAGTCGGATGGACATAACTGGGATCCCCTAAAGATACCACCAAGGCATCGGCAAGAGCCGCCTCCCAACCAGCATGCCGCAACCCATGCTGAAGGGTATATCCCACCAAACACCCGAGCCCTAGGAAGGGCAGGAGCATCAGTGGGTGCTGAACC
>Ga0181585_10003423_pt1 | contig 13886 bp, 8 predicted proteins | sample 071ome_29_FD_132469 | JGI IMG/M metagenome (GOLD analysis project Ga0181585, IMG submission 132469) | Coastal salt marsh microbial communities from the Groves Creek Marsh, Skidaway Island, Georgia - 071407BT metaG (megahit assembly) | ecosystem: Environmental > Aquatic > Marine > Intertidal zone... | reverse complement strand
GCTCAAACTCGGTGGTGAACTGCGTGGGGATGAGATCGACCTGCTGCATGAGCGAAAATATGCATGGATCTATCCGGAGGCGCGGGCTCAACTGGGGATTGACCTAGGCGAGGAACTTACCCTTGGAGAAACAAAATTCCTAATATCCGACCTGATACGGGAGGAAACTGGGCTGACTTTTCAACCAACCGACTTAGCCCCAAAAGTGTTTATCAGCCGGGACTACCTCGACGATACCAAATTACTGGGAGAAGGCAGCCTTGCATATTATACCCACATGTTCCGGCTACCCAATGGTTCAGACACTGACCTTTTTGGCAAGGGGCTTGAAAAAGCGGTAGATTCACCGGAAATCCGCACCTACACCCACCGCCAGGCGGGGCACAGGGCGGGGCGATTGCTCCGCTACCTCTCCGATTTCCTCTCCCTTGTTTCTTTGGTAGCGCTCTTTCTTGCCTGCCTAGGAAGTGGCTTTTTATTTCATGGCTTTCTGACCCACCGTATGCAGGAACTTGCCACCCTCGTAAGCCTTGGAGCTACCCGGAGCACCGCCCTGCGTATTTTTATACTCCAATTAATACTGCTTGGAATCTTTGCAGCAGTGCCCGCCACGCTTGCCTGTTCCATTTTCCTGCCCGCTCTAAGCAGCATAATATCGGGGATTGGAGCCACCCAGGTGGAGGTGTTTGTCAGCCTGCGCAGCATCCTGCTAACCTTTGGGGTGGCGGTGGGAGCTGGCTGGTTACTCGCTCTTCCATCCCTTTGTAAAGTTCGCCGTTTAAAACCTACCGAGCTTTTTCAGGAGGCGGCAAGACCAGGGTCAAAACCATCGAGAATGAGCCTGCTTCATGCCCTGCCCGGACTGGCCGCATTCTGGGGATTGTGCCTGACTCAGGCACACTCGGACAAACTCGCCAATGTTTTTTTCGGATGCTTTCTCGGTTCCCTCGTCCTGCTCTATTTGCTGGCAAGGTTCGGGTTTGGAGTGGGGGAAAAATTACTTTGTAAAGCAAGGCTCCCAGTCCGTTTGGCAGCCCGTTCACTTGCCCGCAACCGTGCAGGTGCGCTTACCGGATTTTTGGCCATCGGGCTGGGCGTACTCCTGCTTACCCTGATCCCACAAACCCATCACGGACTGGGCAAGGAAATCGGGCTGAATGACCCAAAGGGCAACCTGCCCAGCCTCTTTCTTTTTGATTTGCAAGAGGAACAACTTGCAGGTGTGCAGGAACTACTGGACAAGCAGGGAGCCGAACTAGGCAATATCACACCATGGGTACGGGGAAGAATAAAAACCGTAAAAGGAATGGCCTATGAACGATCCTACCGTGGTGAGGAGGAACTGAATAACCCAGATGAACAAAGGCGAAACGCCTTCCGGAACCGCAGCTTTAACCTCAGTTACCGGGACCATTTACTGGAGAGCGAACAGTTACTTGAGGGGCGCCCCTTTTCCGGGCACTATGATCCGCAATCGGGAAAACCGGCAGAAATCTCGGTGGAGCACAAATATGCGGAAGCACTCGGACTAAGCCTGGGTGATCGCATGAGTATTGAAGTGGCAGGTATCCCCATTGATGCGGTGGTGGTCAATTTACGCAGAGTGAAATGGACCAGCTTTCAGCCCAATTTTTTTGTGCAAATGCAACCCGGAGTACTCGACCAGGCACCGAAAACCTTTCTTGGCACCCTTCATCATTTAAACGAGGACAAGAAGCAACGGGTGCAAAATGTACTGGTTCGTGAATTTCCCACCGTATCCATCCTCGATGTGGAAAGGACAGGGAAAAAGATCCTGCAGGTGGTCGGGCAGATGACCTGGGCCCTGCAATTAATGGCCACCCTATCCGTGCTTGCCGGACTGGTTATTTTATTTTGTGTGGTGCGGGAAAAAGCTCGCAGCCAGAGCTGGGAAATGAACCTGCAAAAAGTCCTGGGCTGTACCGGCCGGCAATTACGGCACCAGGTATGGATTGAATTTGGAATCCTTGGAGGAGGAGCTGCCATCATCGGTAGTCTCCTTAGTCTGGTAACGAGTTATCTGCTATCTGTGCAGGTATTCGACAGGGTATGGAGTTTTCGCTGGGACCTGCCAGTGGGCGTGGTGATTTGCGTGATCGTTCTGTCTGTGATCACTGCTGACTTTGGTGCCCGCAAGGCATTACGCCAAAAACCCGCGCGTTTACTTCAAGAAGGCTGACTTTCCGATTGGTGCTTTGCACCTTGTACCCATTGATTCACTGGGGTATTCTTTCTTTTTACTTACCCCATGAGCAGACCAATCGAGCAAGGATGAAAGAAGAACTCGTACAGCAGCAGAAAAAAAAGTTCTATCCACTGAGCGATCCCCTGCGTGAATACCTCAAGCATTACAAGCGACAGCACGACCTGCCGGTGCATTACGAAAATCTTTTGCAGTCGGAAGACTGCTACCCGGTAATGAACGCAAAGAATGAGGATACCCTCTGGCAAACCATGGTATATGACCAGAACTACGGGAGGGAAATGTTTGAGGGACTGAAAAAAATCTATGTTTTGTTACGCTCCGGTGGCGATGAGCGAATTCTGCCAAACCTCTATGTCGACCGGGTGGATTACTGCACCTTCGGTAATACCAAGCCCTTTCGTATCCGCATTGTTAACCAGTACAATGACAACCACGACTATTTTTATGTCAAACGGGCGGATGCATCCCGATTGTACGGACTGGAACTCGAACAATTGCTATCGCCCAACGAAATTAATTTCCAGGTTGATAAGGACACCCTAATCGAGGAGCACATCATCGGCGTCCCCGGGGACGATTTTATTCGCGATTACCTGGAACGCGAGGAACTAAATGAGGTCCGACTGGCAAAGGAATTTATTAAGTTTAACGAGCGTTGCTTTGTGCGCCTGCTCGGGGATATGCGGGCCTACAATTATGTGGTGGAAATGACCCCTGATCTCGAACATACCCAGTACCGGGTAAGGGCGATAGATTTTGACCAGCAATCCTACGAGGGAAGAAGAAGCTTTTACCTGCCCCAATTCTTCAAAAACAATTTACCGGTAGTCAACCTTTGCACCAGCTTAATTAACAAGGATACCAGCATGCAATACCAGCGGGAGGAACGAACCCTCATACAACGAAGGTTCAATTTTTCCCAGACCCGGATCAAACGCCTGCGTTCCTGCATGTGCGAAGACAGAATATCAAGTGATGAAAAAGTCAGGCGGTTGCGGGAGGAACTTTCCCGCATGCACGGGGACAAGCGTTTCGAGGCGTGCCAAACCATGGGTGAGATTACCTTCCTGAACATTTCCACCGTGCTTGATCTGGCGGACGAGGCACCTGCCCGTTTCCTTCAGTAATTTCTGGATTAGCCAGTGGTACGCAATCCACTGGCGATTGCATTGACAACGAGAAGCAATCGCTCCACCCGTTCGGGTTGGTCCCCACCCTCGGTACGGAATTCCCTCAGTAACTGAATTTGCTGGCCGTGGAGCAGGCGGAGTGCATCCTCGCGTGCCTGCAGGGTTTTCCAGAACCGTGGACGCCTCTCCTGTAGGGTACCCTGAAAAAGCGTATTGAAATGCTGCTCAGCGAGGGATCGTTCGTTGATGATTTTTTCAAGCATAAGCTTGCGAAGATTTTCATCATCCACCAAGTCTGCATATGCATCCATCCACTCAGGGTCGGAACTGGCAAGGCTACTCTCCGCATTGTAAAAAACATACCGGAGGAAGGAACTTTTTGCCACGAGTGTAGGAAGTTCATTAAATAATTCAGGTTGCTGGTTTTTCAGGGCCTCCAACCCTGCCCCCACCCCGTACCATCCCGGCAGATAGTAGCGTGACTGGTTCCAGCTAAAGACCCAGGGAATTGCCCGTAAGTCCTCCAGGCTTGCCTGCCCGGTTCGACGGCTCGGGCGGGATCCAATCCGGCTGCGCTCGATCGCATCGATCGGGGTTGCTTGGCGGTAAAACTGCACAAACCCATCAGTCTCCAGAAGTTCGCGGTAAGCCAACCTCGAAGACTCTGCGAGATGATCCATAAGGCGAACCGTTACCTCGGGCTCGTCCTTATTGGAGGAAAGCAGACGGGCACCCAATGATCCGGCAAGCAGGGTTTCCAAGTTCGAGGAAGCAGTGGTGGCAGTGTTAAACTTCTGCCCGATCACTTCGCCCTGTTCGGTAATGCGCAACCCACCAACCAGCGAACCTTTGGGCAATGCTTCAAGAAAGCGGTGGGTTGGGCCTGCTCCCCTGCCAACTGTTCCACCCCGACCATGAAAAAAGGTGAGTAAAACCCCGTGCTTTTCTCCCACCTCAAGCAATCGCTTCTGTGCACGTTGCAGGGCCCATTGACTGGCAATAATGCCAGTATCCTTGTTGCTGTCGCTGTAACCGAGCATGATCACCTGGGACGATTGTTCATCCGCCTGTCTCAAGCTTGCCTTTGTGCAGGGATGAGCGAGAAAATCATCCATGATTCCAGGGGCAGCTTCCAAGTCCTCATAGGTTTCAAAAAGGGGAACTACCGGCAAAGCACAACGCATCTGCCCGGCCACCACCTTGGTAAGCCCGACTTCCTTGCCCAGCACATAAACCATCAACAGATCCGCCACCGACCGGGTCATACTTACAACAAGGCAGCCAAGACCCTCAGGTCCCCTGGTATCAAGGTAATTGACCAACTCAGAAAAGGTCGCACGCACTTCCGCCGCCTCTGGTGGTAACTCCATAGTAGCATGGGTCATTGGGCGCGGATGGCTGAGCTCCGAATTGAGAAATTCCAGTTTTTCCTCAAGCTTCCAATCCCCAAAATTTTCACCGTCCTTAATTCCTGCAGCCTGCATCATCTGGCAAAGAGCGAGGTCATAGGCGGCACTGTTTTGGCGGACATCAAGACGGGCGAGATGAAGTCCAAAACTGTTAACCAGGCGGAGTACCGGACGAGCATAAAGAGTAACCGTACGGTGGGCACCTGCTTGCTCAAGGGATGAAATTAAGAGCTCAAGATTTTGGCGCAAGGGAATGACTCCATCACTGAGACGATCAGCTACTGCCAGAACGAAGGCTTTCCATGGTTCTCCTGCATCCTCTGAGAATCCCCAATCCCTCAATCTTTCGAGCAGTTGCCCTGAGGCTTGAAGGCCTGCACGGCTAAAGGAAACTTTCTGTCCAAGTTCAAGCAGGCGCGAACGGATCACTTCCTGAGCTCCCTTGTTTAAAGTTTCAAGGGTCGCATGAGTGACCTCGGCCGTTACCTTGGGATGCCCATCCCGGTCCCCGCCCACCCAAGAACCAAAAACAAGTGAGGGTAATTCCTCATCGCTTAGAGGTGGAGCATCCGGCCAGACCAGTTCCCATGCGTGGCGTAAACGGTCATCCAAATTCGTGAAAACTACCGGAAAAATCTGCTTAAGATAGTAGCTTAAGTTCTCCAGCTCATTTTCGACCTCCGGCTTGCGTGAAAACACCTCGCCAGTCAGCCATAGCCTTTCGAGAACGGCATGCAAAGAACGTTCACAAAAGGCTTGCTCAAAGGTAGTTTCGACCGCATCCCGCTTACGCATCAAGCGAACGATTTCGCGGTGCAATCCAAGTACCGCCCAGCGCTTTGCTTCAGTCGGATGCTTGGTAAAGACCGGCTCCACACTAACTTCCCTGAGTTTCCCCCTTACCTCTTGCTCAGAAAAACCGGCATCTTTTAATTGTTTGAGGTATCTTCCCCAGCGGCCAGGCTCCGCATCACCTCCCAATTCTTTTTCTCGCTCACGGGAACTGCGCCCTGATCCGTGCTCCTCCACAAGGTTAAGCAATTGAAAATAAAAGGAAATTGCCTGAATGGTCTGGGGTTCAAGGATAACGCCAGGCTCGGAGAAATTTCTCTCCTCGAGTAATTTAGAAGCTCCTGTGACTCCGAGGCTTTCTAGCACCTGGGAAAAGGCATGCACCAGAAATTCGTGATCGGTGGAAACTCTCTCGAGTCCTGACTCGATCGAGCGACCAAACGCCGGGTTATTTTTTGCTATGGTTTCCATAAGGTGAGCATTTCTTAATAAAGCATTGGCCATTCCCGACAAGCGACATCGGTGAAAATTGATAAAATTTTAATGCTCCATGGCATGGTTTTCAGTCCTTGCGTAATATTCCAATCCCTGTTGTTATTTATCCATTCGGGGATATAAATAACAGGGGGAAATAATATGAAAAATAACATGAAGTCCGTCGCGGAATGGAAAAAACTTGTGGTGGAGTTTCAACGCCCCCACAGAGGTAGGGCTCTCTGGCAATGCACCAACACCTTGGGGCCCATCCTTGTCTTTTGGATTGCTCTTTATCATATTCAGCCGATTTCCTGGCTAGCATCAATTGCCTTGGCTGCAGTTGCCGGGCTCTTTCTTGTTCGTGCATTCATCATTTTTCATGATTGCGGGCATGGTTCTTTTTTTAAAAACAAGAAAGCAAATGACGCCCTAGGATTTTTAACGGGCATGCTCACCTTCACCCCCTACCATCACTGGAAATGGGAACATGCCGTGCACCATGCCACCAATGGCGACCTTGACAAGCGAGGAATCGGGGATGTCTGGACCATGACCGTGGAGGAATACATCACCTCATCACGCTGGATCAAGTTGAGTTACCGATTGCTGCGCAACCCCTTGATTCTGTTCGGACTAGCCCCGCTCTTTCTTTTCCTTGTGCTCGAACGGATTCCTTCCTCCAAGTGCAAACCCCGTGAACGCCGTTCGGTTTATCTGATGAATTTTACCCTGCTACTTTACGGGACAGCCATGAGTATGATCTTCGGCTTAATTCCATTTCTCATTTTACAAACGGTGATGATGGGGGTAGCCGGCGGATGTGGAATCTGGCTCTTCTATGTGCAGCACCAGTTTGAGGACACCTACTGGGCACAGGGTAAGGACTGGGACTTCACCGCCGCAGCAATGGAGGGAAGTAGTTATTACAAACTACCAAAAATTATGCAGTGGTTCTCTGGAAACATTGGATTCCATCATATCCATCACCTCAATCCAATGATTCCCAATTACAACCTTGAGAGATGCCACCATTCCGACCCTTTCTTTCAGGTCGCCCCTGAGCTCAACCTTCTGAGTAGCCTGAAAACAATTAAGTTCCGGCTTTGGGACGAGGCCAACAGAAAGATGATCAGCTTTGGAGACCTCAAGCGCCAGCTTGCCAGCGAGCAACTGAAGGCCGCCTAGATTATTATTTCGGGGCGAAAATTCCCTTAGGACTTCTTCCTAACGATCGCATAGAAGCAACCAAGCTCGCCCTGCGGGATGGAAAAATAAGGCGATAACTTATGCACTCCCTTGGTTAGCTTAAGTTCAAAAGTAACGGACTCGGTCCCCTCCTCAACAGGCCTAGTTACAAGGTCCTCATTATTCAAACGCATAGTTGCCGAAACTGCTTCTATTGCCAACCCGGGCTGGGCACGGAATGCCCTGTCTGCACCAGGCACCTGATCACCGGCAGGTAATGCCTCGTTGATTGCTTTGCCGGATTCTTCCGGCCAACGGCGAACCTCCACTTCATAGTTTCCCGCCGTCAACACCTTGATCGCCCAATGACCCTCGTGTTTTAATCCCTTACTGTTTGGACGAACCGGCAATTTCGCCCGGTTTTGCTGCTGGTTCCAGGGCGGGTACGCTTCCTGAATCCAGTCATGACTGGTGAGGGAAACAATCGGATGGTCGGGATGACCGATGTGAAGTTCAGTAGTTCGTGCAAAAGTAGGTTCCAATTCTGCCCACCAGGCATCATAAAAGGCACGCATTTCTTCAACTTTCGCAGGGTACTTCCCGGAAAGATCGTTTTCCTGCCCGGGATCAGCATCGATATGGTATAACTCCTTGCCGTTTATTAATCGCCAGCCCTGACTCATGACCGCAGATTGTTTCCACTTGATAGGATCGCGCACCCGCTGGGAATCGGTGACGAGCATACGGTCAGGCCAGTCGGCCTCACCACTTGTTTCCAGAATTTTGCGAAGGGAAACCCCATCAAATTCATATCCCTTGGGAGTGGATGCTCCAATCAAATCAAGCAAGGTGGGTGCAATATCAACCGCATGACAAAGGGTATCAATCTTCCTGAGTTGATTCATTCCTCCCCTTGGCCAGTGCATAAAGAAAGGCACCCGATGCCCACCATCGTACTCACTTCCCTTGCGGCCACGCATTCCCGCATTGTAAATATCTTGCCCAAAGGCAGTGCCATTATCGGTGGTAAAAATAAAAATGGTGTCATCATAGATACCAAGTTTCTTGAGCAATGCTCGGGTCTTTCCCACATTGTCATCAATGTTGGTGATCATTCCCAGAAATGCTGCCTGACGAGGGTCTTGATCCTTATACATATCCATATATTTTTGCGGACAATGCAGCGGACCATGTGGTGCATTGGTGGAAATGTAAGCAAAAAAGGGCAACCTTCGCTTGGCACACTTGGTGATAAATCTATTTGCCTGCTCAAAAAATACATCTGTGCAAAAGCCCTTGGCGGGTACAATTTTGCCGTTATGAAAATATCCGCCATCAAAGTAGGAATTGTCCCAGACATCCGGGGTCTGGCCCACTCCGCCTCCCCCATGCCGGTAGACCTCATCAAACCCACGGTCCTCCGGACGGTAGGGAAAATTATCTCCCAAGTGCCATTTCCCAAACATTCCCGTCTGGTATCCCGTACCCTTAAAAAATTCACCTAATGTGCCCTCATCTTCCCTGAGCATTGATCTGCCCATGATGGTGTGCCAGGCACCCGTCCGGTTGGTCCAGTGGCCGGACATCAGGGCAGCACGGGTCGGAGAGCAGGTTGGGGCAACATGATAATCAGTCAGCCAGATCGATTCGTTTGCCAAACGGTCAAGGTGGGGAGTTTGAATCACCGGATTACCCGTACAGCCAAGGTCCCCATATCCCTGATCATCGGTGATCACAATGACCACATTCGCCGGGCTGTTATTAACCGCACCAGCCAATAAATTGAGCCCGCTAAGGCAAAGGGAAAAAAAAGCAGTAAAAACTTTCATTACCCTCTTTCATAGAACAGGAAATTTGGTCTGACCACGAGAAAGTGAAGTCCTTTAATTATTACATTACAGGAGTCTTGCAAACTTGCTCCTTTCGCGATCCTCTAATATTACTGATTACTCAAATGCATTTTTTGTCATTCATTATTTCCACGATCTGTCTTTCACTTATTGGCTGCTCCGACCATGCCAATGAGCATGGTTCTCTACACGTTCACCAACCCCTGCGTGGTGGAGTACTTTACGAGCTAGGAAAGCATGGGTCCGGACATAATTTTGAACTGGTTACCAATGAAAAGGGCCAACTCGAACTCTTTGTGCTGGATGCACATGCGGAAAATTATGTCCGTATTCTCCAGAAGCAAATTGATTTGCAAATCATTAATCCCACCAACTCAACAAAGGTCCTTCCCTTGCATGCTATTGCCGATCCTGCCACCGGAGAAACCGTGGGCAACACTTCCCTGTTCCGTAGTACCTCACAGGTCACTGCCCTTCTCCCTCTCTCTGCCACTATGAGTTCCCTCAAAATTGGCAATTCAGATTATGAAAAGGTAAGCATCGAATTTTCCGGGAATCCACAACCATGAGTATTGAAGAAAAACGGGATAAACTGGTGGAAGAACTCATGCCTTTTGAGGACCACCTCGAACGCTTCGCCTACATCATTGACCGGGCAAAGGATGCCCCCGGGCTTGAAGAGGAGTACAAGATAGATACTTTTCTGATTAAGGGATGTGTCTCCCAACTTTGGATCTTTCCAAAATTCGAGGAAGGAAAATGTTTCTTTCAGGCAGATTCAGATGCCTCTATCACAAAGGGAACCGCTACCCTTCTGTGCGAACTCTACAGCGGTGAATGCCCGCAGGATGTGATTGATTTGGAACCGGACTTTCTATCGGAGGTGGGCATTACCCAGCACCTTTCCCCAAACCGTAGAAACGGGTTGACCGGGGTACGGGAAAAGATCAGGGCTTACGCCCAGCATTGCCTGAGCAATCCCACCTGAACATTCAGGGGAATTTCTTATTTGCCGCCCAGGGAAAAAGTTCCGCTGGTGCAGCAGCAAGATCAATCAACACATCGTTTCCTTGATGTTTAAGTTTTATCTTATTGAGAAATTCCAGAGGAAGATCAGGTTGCACCTTGGGATTTTTCATCTGCTGTCTCATCGCGGATAACTGAGCCATTCCCAGCGATGCCTGCCCCACGCTCCAGATCGCCTGGGCTGATTCGGCATCAGCACACCTAACCAAAAGACCAAAATGAGCTCGACCACCAGAAAGTTCTGAGGTACCGGAAACCTCCCGTATTTTATAGATCGCATCACCAAGGGTAACGGCAAGCGGACCGAGCGGACCATTGGGGTCCGATAACCGGCTGGCTTCGAATTTTTTAAGGATTTCGCCATCCATCGGAATGGAGAAGGAGGCAAAACCCCCGTCATCAGAATAGGGAGAAGATGGACTGCCCCTGTTTTCATGGGCAAAAAAAGCAAGCACATCTTCTTTGGGTCCCACTGCAAAAGTGGTCGCACCATTTTCTGCCTGCATACCCATGTAAATTTTCGCCTTCTTGAGCACCTCTTTTGCAAAACTTTGGTTGAGTGCAACCGCTGGAATCTCAAAGAGAGTCGTTTTGCCGGACTTTTCAGATTTTTCTATTCCGCGGTACAACTCTGAATTCAGCCGGCGGGCTTTGCTCATCTCCTCTATTTTTTCTGGCTCAATTCGGTCATCTCTGCGGAACCGTTCGATAGCTTTAGGATGAAAAGCAGGCCCGGATGCCCACCGGTCAAATTTCTCGAAAAAAGTATCCGGCGGGACTTCACCCTTGGTTCGTAAAATTATGATTAAAGAATAACGAGAAAAGGCATCATAGTTACCCGAAGTGACCGCTGGCATGTTGGCCATAGTCTCCAAAAAATTGCCCATCATAAAAGAGGCCTCACTTATATCCGCTATTTCAACCCCCATCTCCTTTTGCAAATCCACGACATGCTGGTCATTAATGATAGTGGAATAAGCAAATCCAAGAAAACCAGAAGTTTTGAGTACCTCCTGAAAATAAGGGCTACCCAAAACCTGATCAGGGCGGACGGTGAAGACTGCCGCTTCTTCATCCGGTTTCCATGGTTCCCCCTGCACACGATTCGAAAAAGAAAGCATTCCTCCAAGAAAGAGGAAAAGAAAAGAAGCGATTGGTTTTTTCATATTGGCATTATCAAAGATCGGACGCGTATGTGAAAGCCATGATGTCATAGCCCTACTCTTTGGTTTCCTTTCTCCACTGTTCGATCTTGGCAGACATCTGCTTTACCCGTTTGGGCATAGAACCGGCAAGATCATTGAGTTCATTCGGGTCGTTCTGAAGGTTATACAAATGAAAGTCTGCTGTGTCCCAAGTATGAAGAGCACTGTAGTGGCTTGAAAGATCTTTCCCACGATATCGCTTGATCAACTTCCAGTACCCATCGATGCACCAAATATACTGAAGGGTCTCATCGGGGCTTCCTAGGGACATATTATGAGTGGAGTGGGTGGTACCAAAAACTGTTTTGCGCAAGGACCGCACTTCGGGATCAAGTAGGTTGATACCCGACAAGCTCTTTGGGTACTTTCCACCCGCAGCAGAAACAATGGTAGGAAACAAATCCACTGCATGGGCAAGATCGGGCGAATCTTCCGCTTCCACTTTTCCGGGCCACGAGAGCAGAATAGGGTTGCGGGTACCGCCCTCGTAAGGCGACCCCTTGGTTCGCTGGGCATAGCCACGGAAGAGTTTTTGGTTTGGATCGTTGCGGTTGGAACTTACGGTGCTCCAACCATTGTCGCAGGTGAAAATGACCAATGTTTTTTCTCTTTGTCCCTGTTGATCCAGAAAATCCAGCAACTCGCCGCAGGTCTCATCAAACCACTCACACATAGCAAGATATTTTGCCTGATCCATGGGCCTGCCCTCCTGGAGATAGTTTTCGAGTAATCGCTTCGGTGGATTATGAGGGGTATGAGGAAGAAAGGGGGCATACCACAATAAAAAGGGTTTCTTCACTTTCTGTGCATGCTCCACAAATTCCTTGATCGGCTGCAGTCCATTCCGACCAATTTTTAAACCCATATCCCCATGACGCCCTCCACGTTTTGGATCGCCGTGGGTCATGCCATGAGTAAACCCCCCATCCTGGTGGGAGCCCTCCCACCATTTACCAGACTGGTGGGCCAGGTATCCAAGCTTGACCAATTCTTTAATAAAGGAGGGTTTTTGATGAAATGCCTGGCGGAAGGGAATATCCCGGTTTGCCCGGTCTTCATTTTTAAAGACATCATTACCGGTTATGCCATGCTGATGAGGAAAGAGACCCGTTGCCATCGAAGCGAGGGATGGTCGACAGATGGGTGCAGCCACATAGCCACGCTTAAAAGTTAGGCTTCTTTTTGCCAAGGCATCCAACCTGGGTGTACGAACTTCCCGGCTCCCCATAAAACCGTAATCCGACCAATGCTGATCGTCGCCGAGGATAAAAACCACATTGGGTCTGGCCACATCTTGGGCAACGAGGTAGCCCGACAATAAAAGAGTGAAAAGGGTGGAGACTCTTAGAAAACTCATCATGCGAATCAAAATTTTTTACTCCTTTCACTCAAGGAGAAAACTCAATATTGATGCGGTTTCCCTGGCGAACTCGGAGAGATTTTTCAAAAAAATTTACTTTTTTTTGAACGAAATCAAAAATTCGTTCGTCTTACCTTGTAACTTTCAAAGTTTGTTTCAGTTTAGTTTGTTTTTTTTGCAGAAGCGCCGCCCACAAAGCGGCGTTTTTGTTTTTATGAGTTCTTTTCCTGATTAAAAGCCTCCTTTTAGTTCGCCTCCAGGGCTTCCCACGAATATGCCCCCTTGGGCTTCCGGGCACCCGCGGTCAACATATCGACCGGTTGCGGGTAGGAGACGAGGAAATTATTTTCATCAATTAAGTTGAAGAAATAATGGGTCGTGCCCTTGGGTAGTTTTGCATGGATCCGCCCGCCCTTGATTTCGGCCGGTGCACGGTACCACTCCTCCCGCTTCTCCTTGCCACTGGTGGTGTACATCAGTTGCCCGGCGGTCACCTTGGCCCCTCTTTCCTTAAACGCGAGAGATACCTGGTTACCCTTCTTGGCTTTGAGGGAATCTGCGATGGGTTGACACACCTTCTCCTTATGGGGCAGCCCGCCCTTGTAGTTGGGATTGAGGAAGGGATAGGATGCCTTCATCCCCTCCAACCGGCGGAACAACTCCTTGCTCATTTCTTCCACTTTTTCGGGCATTTTTGCTGCCAGGTTCTTTGCTTCCTCAATGTCCGAGCGCTCGCTGGTACCGGGATAATTTTTGTACAACTCAAAGAGCTCGTATTTGGGCCGGCCTGGCATCCAGTTATGGATTAATTTCCACCCGTTCACCCGCAGGGTGGATTGCTGGGCCACCCCATGGGGAAAGTGCCACATCATGGTGGTGCGTGGTTCCCCCTGCTTGTTTTTCACCAAGGTATAATCGGTCGGGTCTTGGGAAAGCAAAGTGGATAGATCGGCCCCGTCCAGGTTCTGACCCTTGGGCTTCCTTGTACCCGTCCAGCTAAGAATGGTTGGATAAAAATCCAACCCATTGACCATCACATTGCTCTCCTGCCCGGCACTAATTCCCGGTCCGGTGATGATAAACGGCACCCTCACCCCACCCTCACGGGCATTGATCTTCCCACGGTCGAGCGGGAAATTGTCGGTTATCTCCTCTCCTGGCACCCGCTCCATCCCGCCATTGTCCGAGGTGAAGAGGATGTAGGTATTATCGATTAACTTTTTGC
>Ga0181585_10003410_pt1 | contig 13917 bp, 7 predicted proteins | sample 071ome_29_FD_132469 | JGI IMG/M metagenome (GOLD analysis project Ga0181585, IMG submission 132469) | Coastal salt marsh microbial communities from the Groves Creek Marsh, Skidaway Island, Georgia - 071407BT metaG (megahit assembly) | ecosystem: Environmental > Aquatic > Marine > Intertidal zone... | reverse complement strand
TCAAGGTGCGCTTTGCTTTTGCCAGCCAACTCCACGTTGCAGATGCGACACGTCTTCATGTGCGTCCATGGGCGTTCAGTCTTGGCTGGCTTCCCGTTCGTCCCGTTTCCAGCGCCGAGTCGCTCGAAAACGGATATTTGTTGGGTTTCGCTCGTTTTCGATTGCTGTGGCGGAACCGTGATTTTTGTATCCATGGGTTTCATATTGTGTGCGATATATTGGTCAACTCCGGCAAGAAGCGCGTCAGCCTGTGTTTTGCTGATGTCTTTTGGGAAAATCATACCGCTTCGCGTGAGGCGACGGATTTGATCTGTGGTGGCTCTTTCGACGACTCGAGCGGGCCCAGACGATGGAGCGCAAATTGTGCCGTACAGGGAAAGAAATGACGCCTGGTCCGGAAGTGCCGTTTCCACATCCTGGCTTAGGTACGTTCGAACCTTGTTAATCTTGAAGTCGTCTCTCGCGTGGAACGCTTCGCAGACGAGTGCGATGGCGAGTCGAGCGCGCTTCATTGGATGATCCATCGAGCCCTCCTTGGCGGCGTTTTCCTGGTACATGGTGCGAACATCCGTCATCAGCTTCGAAGGAAGCGCCCGCTGAATGAACGCGTCGACGGCTTTATGTTCATAAAGAAAGTCGCATAAACCCCGAAGCGCTCTCCAAAGATACTGAGCGTCGGTCGATTCATCGTCGCACGCCATGGTCGACAGCTCCTTGGTGACGTCTAGAGAAACCTTCTTCATCGTCTTCATGATACGCGTCGTGTGCATGGTTGCCTTGGTGTCCAACTCAGATATCTTCAAAAGACTATTTACGAGCTCTTTACCCGCCATAGGCTTATCCTCCGAGGTAGTTGTCGACCGCGACGCGTCCCGAACCATTCCGATGGTTTGTTTGAGCGCCTTCAGACACAAAAACGCAATCATCGCGTCGTCATCATCGATCATCGGCATCACATCTCCTTCGCACACCTTGAACGCAGTATCGATATCTCGCACGATGTCTTCCGGAAGGGTTTTCACGATCTCTTCGTTCTCTCGGCACTTGATCGTCGCGTTTCGCGCGTGTCTCACCAACGCCTCGATCGTCGTAGACGGTTCCTCCGCCGCCATCTCCGCGTCCATCTTGAACCGATCTGGCAAGTTCCCGTACACTTCATCCAACGCATCCATCGCTCGTCGCACCGCCCCTTCGCTCTCACGTCGCGTTTCCTCGCCGAGCGCGTCGTACACCCCGGTCAACGCCCCCAGCAGACTCTTCATCTTCTCGCCGAGCGGGCTTTCGGCGTCGGCCCCGCGCACACGCCGCTTCCCCCATTCCGCGCGCGCGCGCGCGCTCGCCGCCGCGTCCCCCGCGGGTTTACCCATCGCCCTCCGTCGTTCGTTCGCGCGCGCGTTTACGTCGTCATCGGCGAGTTAACCCACAGACGTCGAGTCAACCCACAGACGTCCCGTGCTCGCGACGGTTCGTCGCCAATCCGTCCGACCGTCCGACCGTCCGAATCCCAGTCCGACCGTCCGAATCCGAATCCGAATCCAACCTCGATTCTTCATCTCGATTCTTCATCTCGACGAGTCGTGACCCTTCAAATACCGAGAGACGCGTTGGATTTTTCATGCACTCCCGCCACGAGCGACGGACGACGTTTTTCGACGGACGCTCTGTGTTAGGTTAGATTTCTTGATTCGTCACTCGTTGTGGGGTTTATAGTACAAACGCGGTGCGGGTCGCGATCGTTTTTGGTTTCGTCTCTCTCGCTCGGAAAAAGCGATCGCGCGCGGGCGAGAAAAAGCGAAAAAGTGCTGACGCGGCGAGAGACTGGACGGCACCGCGACGGCACCGCGACGGCACCGCGCGACGCGACGCGACGCGACGAGCGAGAGCGCGACGGGAGGTCTCTTTGCGAACCGATAAATCCTCTCCATGATGGTGGAGAACGCGTTTCGGCGGGGCGCCGAACCGACGATCACGACGACGACGACGACGGCGCACGAGCGCCGGGAGCAACACCGGGCGACGTGCTCGGCGTCGCCGATGGACGACCGATCGCCGCTGGCGAGCCCGTCGAGGGTGGTGACGGGATTCGCCGCGTCCGCGGCGTCGAGTTACGACGGTGGCGGTGGTGGTGGCGGTGGCCTCGGCGTCGTCGTCTCCGGGGCGCCGGCGTCGCCGCCGGCGTCGCCGCCGCTCGCGTCGCCTCGCGCGCGCGCGGTCGCGAGAGCGCTCCTGGGTGAAGCGCTCGACGCGGATGCGAAGACGCGGTCTGACGGCGGTCGCGGCGGCGAGGCGAAGGGTGCGGACGGACGGATGGACGACAGCGTGAAGAGCGATGGGAGCGCGCTCGCCGATCGCTTGTGCGACGATCTCGACGACGACGACGTCGGTGGGCGACCGCGGTCGCGCGTCTCGGGGTGTGACCCGCACGAGGACGACGAACGACACGGCCTCGTCGTCGCGGACGGTGGAGGATTCGCTCGATCGTCACCGATTGACATTCCGACGTGGGATCGGAAGCCGGCGCATTGGAAGACGTGCGTGTGACTTTTATTTCGTTTTGTTTTTCGCAACGCGGGCGCGGTGCGCGCGTCGCTCGTTCGGCGCCGAACGCGCGTTCGGTCGGTCGGTCGGTCGCTCGATTCGGTCTCGCGGGCGCCGTGCGCGATGGAGGTTGGTTGGTGTCGGGTTCCCGGAAAATGTATCACTGTTTGTGCATACGTAATCCATCCACGACTCACTCTCACTTCCGGGTTTTTGCTTTTTTTTTGTCACGTCGCTTTTTCACGACTTTAATCGACGACCGAGACTGACTTCGGTGTCTTTTGACTTTGGATTCGCGTTTAGGATGCCCCGCAGAGTGCCGTACGCGTCGGGAGGCGACGCGAGACGACGGTGAATGATTTTGATTTATGACGTACTCGCACATTCTGCGTGTGCGTTAATTAAGAACACCGAGATTTCTTCCCGGCGTTCAACTTTGACTTGTTTTTTCTTTTCGACGCCCGAGGCGCGAATGAATACCCGAAGAGAAGTGTACCATGAATCGCTCTCGAGGCGTGCTCTCGAGGCGAATGTAGAATATCAACACGCGTATAATACATGTACCGGTACGAGTACTTAGCACTTGATTTTTGTCAATACCATCGCAGTAATATCGCGAAAGAAGTAGTCTGCTCATCCGCTCAACGCGCTCGTTTGTTTTACTTTACAAATTATCATTGTCGGCTAGTGAGATGTGCTATGGGACCGTGCGAGCGAGTAAGGGACCGACGCGTTCGCGGAACAAGTCGCTGAGCGCATTGGTCACTTCGGTTTGCTTGCTACCGCGACGGATGAGCGCCACGAGGAGCGGGTACGTGGTTGAAATGTTGGACTGGAAGCTCGCCTCGCTGAGCGTGCGCGCCGCTTCGAGAGCGTCGACGACAACTTGCGCCGAGGCTTGCGCATCCTCTCTGATGTCTGCGTCTGTGACGATTTCGGTCGTATGTATGTAGTTTTCGAGCGCAGCGTTCACTATTCGCACGAGCTGCGCGGATCTCTCCTCAGTCGCCGCTTGGAGGGTGGCCAACGTTCTCAGCGCGAGCGCCGAGGCGCTCACTTCGACTGCAAGCACGAGTGGCTTGGCTTCCCGAGCGAGCTGCGTCAAATCACTGGCGCGTTCTCTGAACGCTCGTCCAGCCCGCGCAGCCTTGGCGTGCACCTCCTCCAAGACGTCCAACAAGACGTAAATGGTGTCGACATTGCTCGTCTCGCGGGACTCGATGACCTGCGTGGAGAGGTCGCACGCCGCTGAAACGAGCAAAAGTTGCGTCTTAATCCTGACGAGCGATGCGTTCGCCGTGGACTTGTTTGCCTCATTAATTTCACTCGTCGTCAGCAAATCGTAATCTGGAGTCGTCAAGCTGAACGCCTTTCTGAGCGTCTGCATGCACTGCTGCCACTCTTTTGGCTGCATCAAGGGCGCGCCGTTGATAAGCAAACGCTTGAACGCCACCACGCCGCACGCGGCGAGTTGCTCGTGCGAGCGCGTCGACAAACCGCAAATAAGTTCCAGCAACGACGGCATGATGTCAGCCTCGACGATTGCCTCGTGAAACTGAACCGCGAGATCCACCACCAGTTCTAAGCAACGTGTGCACGCTCCATACAACCAGTCGTCGATATCCGCAGCAGAGACTTCGTAGTCCTCCCCGTCGCCTCTGATGGCTGAAGGCGCGATATCTGCTCGAACGTGATCAAAGATGGGGAATAGAATGCGACTGTACACGCGAGACCAGAAACCAGGGGCGAAAGATCCACCGTGAAACTTGAGCGTGTCAAAGAGAACCTCGAGTGCCGAAGTGCGAATCTCAGATCTCGGATCAAAGGTGAGCTCTGAGAGACCGGCGAGCAATGGGAACCAAAAGTACGTGTGCGCTTCCGCATCCGTAAAACACGTCGTCGTTGTCGCCGCCTTACTCGGCGTCACGTCAACGATTCCATCGGCGAGTTGCTTCTCGGTAGCTGCAGTCTCCTCCAAGTCGCCGAGCGCGCCCTCTGCGAGCTTCAACGCGCAAAATCGCAAAAACGCGAGCGCGTTGAGACAAACTTCAGAGCCAGCTTCAGAGTTTGTAAAGGCGACGAGACAGTTGACGCAATCTGTAAATGCGACGGTGTCGGTTTCGATGATATAGTGGAAATGTTCGCGAATGATGCGCTCAATGGTCTGGAACGCCAAGGAGACAACCTGAGGACTTTCATCCGCCGCCGCCGCGGTAAACACCATGAACATGGACTTCCAACCAGACTTGATGTGCGCCACGCGCGCTTGCACCATTTGCGACACGCAGCGTATGATCAGCTCTCGAATTTCTACAGCTGGTGAATGGCGCATAACCACGACAAAGGGTCGGAGGAATTCGTTTTGGAACGAATAGTTGGCCAGTTCGGTGCGACTCAAAAACTTCATCGCAAGCTGCCTGAGAGAATCAACCACAGTCATCGAGACTTGCAAGTTTGGTGAACATCCGACTTGAACGAAGAAATCACTCAACACTTGCCACACTTTCGCCCAGATGAATCTAATTCTATCCATGTTGAAAGAGGCCACCTCGACAATCTTGCCGAGCGCGTACACACGCGGATATTTCGCAGACGTTTCCTCCTCCGCGAGAGCGCACAAGCTGCGGACGAATTCGACGATGGCATCCCCGCTCAGATTGACGCTGGCGTGGAATAGATGCGCAATTTCATCGGGATGAAGCTGCTCCAAGATCATTCGATCGGGTGGAACCAGGTCCCCCTTGTCTTCAAACTCGGGCTTTGCGCTACTTGTCGGATTGTCGACATTCGCCTCATCCCCACGAGCGATGAGCGGTGGTCTAGTTTCGCTCTTTTGAGACATTGATGTCCGCCTGAACAGACGAGGGCGCGCCTGCGCGCTGTTTCCTTGTTCAGTCTGCTCCTCCAAGAAGAGCGAGCTGTCATTGAAACCGCTCGCCAAGGCGTAGAGATGCTCGTACCTGCTGACGCAAGCCAACACCCTTGTCCACGCATCCCCCAAGTCGTTTCCGTTTTCGATTGCGACCCGCACGAGGGTTTTCAATGCAAAGACGTGTTTCGATCGCATCCGAGTCGGCTGATGCAGGTACGTCAACTTTGTCAGAGGTTGCAAAAACGCGTCTCTCGTTTCGTACATGCCAAGACTGGATGAGAGACTGATGACCCGCCTGAAGCACTCCATGCAGTTTGCGACAACCGTGACGCTCTCGCTCTCTTCAAAGCTCGCGCTCAGCACGGATAGGATTGGGTTCCAAATAAGTTCTAACATGGGTTTGATGCAGCCAGGCTCGGTGTATGTAAGGAATCCCGCCGTCTTTGCGGCGCGACTGCGCACCTCGTCGATGAGTTCAGAAGCGTCAATATGCACGGCCTCCTCCTCACGTTTTCCAGACATGAGCGAGAAGAGGACATCCATGCCCAAACGAGCGGAAAAGTTGTTCTTGTTGTCCTTCTTTTCCGTCGCACTCAGCGCCGCTTCTGCTGTCTCTTTCAACTTGATTTCGTTGTTGACGATGCGATCGTAAAGCTCTTCCAGCGTCTCTTTCGGCAAGTCTTGACCATCGTCGATACCTCTATTGTTCCGGATGAAGCCCTCTTTCGTCATTTTATTCTTGACTTGAGGATTGTGGGCGTCTGTGTTCAACATGATTACAGAAAACGCCAATACATATGCCGTATCTGCGCTCTTGTAGACAGTGGGATTGTGCTTGTGGTAGCGTTCCGCAAACTTCTCCATCAGACGATCAATCTTCTGCGATTCTCCGGGAAGACGGAATCCTTCCAAGAACTTGCGAATCGCATCATCCAAGGTGAGCGACGCAAAGTCCATGGCGTCTACGTAAGCGTGCATTACCTTTAACATTGGTTCATCGCGCTCGCCGAGATAGTCGCCGATGATTGTTTTGTCCAACCCAGGCGTATTCCTCAGGAACTCTGCAATCTCTTCGTGAGTCTTACCTAGCCGCCCAATGTTCTGCAAATACTCTAAACCTTTCTTTGCCTTTTTGTTGAACAACGCAATCCCTTCTTGAAACTCTTGCTTGTCTGCTTTCAGCTTGGCAATGCTATCGCCGACGTTAGAATCAGACGTGCTAGTCTTCAGAGGAGTATTGTAGCCATCCGCATCCTCTGCGTCTTCGTTCGGCGAGCTCGTGCTCGGCGATCTTTCAATGTGTTCTTGAACCCAGACATTCAACGCGATGATCATCGCCGCGAGACACTCCAACGCTTCAACCTTGAGAACGGCTTCGCGAGCCGCTTCGGTACCGCTCAATTGAGTCACATCCATGCCTTGTGCTATTCGCACGAGCGACGTAACGCACTGCTCAAACACGTTTTGACTATCTAAATCGCAATCGTAGTTGACAAACAAATCAACCATGAGCTGAGCATCCTTGCACAAGAGCTGGAATCCTTTGATGAGAGTGGCCCGTTGGTTGTACGGCGCGAGCGCCGCGCCCTGGTGGGCTTCTAACGGCTTGAGCAACAAGACGGGGAAGAAAAAACCAATCTCCGCCTTGAGATGCGCTCGGTACCGCACGAGAAGCGTGAGGAAAATCGAGCACGAAAGCTGATAAGCCTCGGGTGCATTCGGCGTGGCGTTGCTCACGATGGCGTCGAAGAGGTACTCCCGCACCGCATCTGTGAATCTCGGGCTAGACGAGAACGCATCGCCAGCGTTTTCGATGACAATCTTCAGCAACTGAAGGGAAAGCACCTTGCTCTTGACTAGCGCAGCTGCGTTCACTTCAGTGCTCGGTTTCTTCGCCAATTTGCAAAGGGATCTAAACACCAAGAAGGCGTCAGTCTCCAACTCTGACGTTCCCGCTTTCGAAGGCGTATCCGCACCCGGAGAAAGAGCTTCGAGCGTGCGATTCATCGCATTTGGGGTCATCGGGCCCGTGTCATTGTCAAATTCGCTCTGCGTGATCTGATGCTCCACTGCGTCAGACTTCACCACCGCATCTGGATCGGCAAAGTAGCTGAAAGAGCCCACCGAATTCATGTCGGAGGTCACCTTGTTCATAAATGTCTGAACAGCCGTCGACATGGCGGTGACGCTGTCGACTGGCGATTCAGTCCCGATTGGACGAAGCAAATCGGCGACGACCACCGTCGGCGCGGATGCGTGCGGATCATCCGTCTCCAGTCGATGAAACACCGTGGTGAGCATCTGCGTGAGAGTAGCCTTTGCCGTGTTCTGGTTGACTTCCGACTTGCTCGATATATACACGTTGTAGCACGTGCGCACAGAGCGAAGCAACGCCCTGTCGTGCACTTCGAACCTCTTACTACTCACGGCGGTCAAAATGCTCTTGAGCACTTGAAGCTCCACAGCGTCGTCTCTCACATCTGCGGCACTGCACACTATATCAATCACTTGACACGCGTGACTCAGCCTTGCCGCCGGTGTCGCCGTCGACACATCCACAGATTCAGCCTCCGACGGAGCTCGCGTGCTTCCCGCGTCCGTACACGTCAAATCACTCGACGATTCGAGACGTTCAAGGCGCTCGTCCACAACAGTCGCGGCTCTGCCTTCAATCAACCCTCTCGCCACGATAAACTGCACCGTACCGAGCGCCGCCGCCACGACAGACGCTGATCCACACTCTGTTGCCCTTCGTAACACCGGAAGAACGACGTCCAACTGGCCTGGCCGGAGCACCGCCGCTTTAGAACCCTCGGTGCTCGAGCGCGCGCTCCCCACCGCTTCAAAAGTCCCATCCTTTATCGACACCCGCACGCCGTCAATCTCGCTCAATAGGTCCCCGTGACGCTTCCCTTTCCCCGCGCACGCGATCGACACTCGCTCGAGCGCTTGTTCGAGCGCCTCCATCGCGTCCACGGCGTTTTCAACGACGAGCGACGATCAGATCGTTCTTCCCACACGAGAAAACAATCAGTCAAACAATCAATCACGCCGCTCGTCAGCGTCAGCGTCGTCCTCGCCGCCGTCGCGCTCCTTCGCGTGATCACTCGCTCGTTCCCGCGACACCGCGTCGCTCGCTCGCTTGCGCTCGGTCGTCCCTCCCTCCCGCGCCGCGCGCGTGAGTCTGAGGAGAAAAATAAGATGCCAGTTGGCTCGTTGTCGTCAGTAGCCGACGACGGATCGTCTCCATGGCGTCAGCGTCGAGGTTGCTCTTCACCGTCGTGAGTGAGACGGATGTCCCGATTTATTCGGTAGATCTCGCCGACGACACGTCGACGCAGGTGCGTCTTTCTCGAACGTTCATGGTGATGTGATGACTGTCACGCGCTGAACGAACGAACGAACGGAACGAACGAACGAACGCGACGACGACGACTACGACGACTGACACCGCGCACACCGCCGGCCCACCCGCAGGAGGACGCGCGACGCGGCATGGATGATCACTTACACCAGCTCGTCACCCACGGGGCGCTGGATTTCGCCGACGAACGGTCCTGGGAGAGCTCCTCGACCAATCTGCGTGTCGTGGATCGGTTCAACGACCTCAACGCGTACGCCTACTGCTGCGCGACGCGAACGCGGTTCGTGCTTCTAACCGATGCTCGCGCGGATGAAAGCGTACGCGCATTCTTCGCGGACGTCCACGAGGCGTACGCGGTGGCGCTGATGAATCCATTGCTTGACGCGAACGCCCCGTTGGAAGCTTCGTTTGGCGACGCGGTGCATCTGGCGGCTCGCCGTCGCCTCGGCGCTGGACGGTAACGTCCGTGTCGGGTTTAGAATTTTAGTTATTATCTCCTTGTAGCGCTCGCGGTTCGAGCATAGCAGACCAATATCATTACACCGTCGTTCGCGTATCGTCCTCGTCAGCTCGACTTGACTTTTCAAAACGTAACGAACCGCACTTCACAACTCCACGCGTCGTCGTCGTCGTCGCTACCGCCGCTGCCGCCGCACAAGACGGGAAAACCGCGACGAATCCGACGCAAAAACGATGCGTTCAATTTCCTGTGCGACCACGCCCGTTGCGCGTCGCGCCGATGGTGCCGCCGCGAGACGCAGAGACGGCCGAGTGACCGCGGTGCCTCGACGCGGTTCGACAACCCTCGCGCATTCGACGCGCACGGGCGGGAACGCCGGCGGCGTCCGGCGACAAGTGCTCCGAGGTGATGAGAGGACGAAACTCGACGTCTCGCCGGATGCGGAGTTTTACTCGTATCCGCGGTTTGTCACGCACGTCGACGACGACTTTATCGCTCAGACAACGGAGCTGTATCGAAGACGGATACCGCCCAACGCGAAAGTATTGGACCTATGTTCGAGTTGGGTGAGCCATTTGCCAAGAGATGTGGACTATAAGTTGGTCTGGGGGCACGGGATGAACGCGACGGAACTGGGTAGAAACGAGCGGTTGGATGGGTTTTTCGTCCGGGACTTTAACGCAGACCCGAGGATAGAGGCGACGGATAACTCCTTCGACGCAGTCACAATGTGTGTCAGCGTACAGTACCTTCAGAGAGCCGAAGAGGTGTTTGCAGAGATTTTCCGCGTGTTAAAGCCGGGCGGAGTGGTCATCATCACGTTTTCGAATCGTCTGTTTTACTCAAAGGCTATTCAAGCGTGGCGAGACGCGAGCGGTTACGCCCGAACGCAACTCGTCAAAGAGTACTTTTCCAGCATCGCAGGTTTCACCCAAACCGAGGTTGTGACGGATTTGGACGGCGTGCAAGACGATAGCATCATTGGCAAGATACGCCGATTCTTTTCGCGTTCTCAGAGCGATCCGTTCTACGCCGTCATCGCTTACCGGAATTTCAAGCCTATTTACGACGAACGCGAAGGCGACTGCGTTCGGCTTACCCCGGACGGCGAGTGTCTCGCCGACGCATCCTTCGATTCACCGTGATGACGGTTATGTAACTCAACTTTTTCTCTTTTTGCGCAGACGATAGTCGGCAGTTGTAACATTACGCTCACTCTACTTTGCAACTCGAGTTCAGTCTGACTAATAACGCTCAACGTGCCAACTGTCAAATTCCATCCGTTCCTCTCCTCACACCGGCGCGCCGCCGGCGGTCTCGCATCGCGATGCCTGCGTCAGCGTCAAGCGCGCGTATAGGGCTTCTCGCAACATCCTTCGCCGTCGTCATCGCGTCCTCGTTCGCGCAGGACGACGCGCCGAGCGTCGATCCGCGGGCTTACACGCGTTGCACCCCTCTCGAAGCTCCACCGCTCGAACGATGCACGTACGTTCGGCAAAATCCGCTCTGCGCGCGCGATGAGGCGTTCGTGCCGTACCTTGAGACGCACTACTGCTCGCTCGCGGGGGATGGGTTGGTGAGCGGGCTCGCGGCGGTGGCGCTCGTGGTGGTGTTTTTCGGAACGCTTGCGACTGTCGCAGAGCGATTCTTCGTGCCTTCGTTGAATAACATCTCGCGAGCGCTGCGGTTACCCGCGGACGTGGCTGGGGCGACATTGTTGTCGTTCGGTAACGGCGCGCCGGATATATTCGCGCAGATTGCGGCGTTGAGTCACAGAGATGTGGGCGAAAGCGTCGCGCTTGCGGTGGGCGCGGTGACGGGCGCCGGGATGTTCATAACGTCCTTCGTGTTTCCCTGCGTCATCTTGGTTGCGTTGCCGCGTTATGAGTCGCGCAGTTTCGGTTTGGACAAGTGGAGTTTCAGTCGGGACACGTGGTTTTATGCCGTGGCATCCGCCGCGGCGTTGTACTTTTTCATCGACGGCGAGATTGAGGCGTGGGAAGCGGCGTCGCTCTTCTCGCTGTACATCTTGTACATTGTCGTTTTGCTCGGCCACAAGCACGTGAAACGTCGTTTACGCAGGATGCGTAGGATGCTTGAACAGAGTCCATCGTCTTCGTTTGAGTGGTCGGATAGCTCGGATAGTTCGGATAGTTCGGATGGTGACGACGACGAGGGCGGAAACGACGTGCAACGACCAATCTTAGCACAAGGCAACAGAGAGGCTGAAGAGGAAGATGGCGATGAAGAGGCTGGGGGTGATCAAACTGACTCGGATTCGAGTGATGGCGATGATACTACGTCAAACTCATCCGAGGCGCGCCGCACGACGTGGCGTGCGGTGTATTCGAATATTTGTTTCGCTGCAAAGCAAATGGAAATCCCACTCGTGGCCACATTACGTTTGACCATGCCGGAACTGGGACGCACTGAAAGTCTCGCTCGGCGTCACGTGGTGGTTTTACCGATCACGGCGCCCCTCTTCATGCTTCTCGCGACCGGTATGCTTCCGGGTCACATTCGTTGGGTCGGAGTTTTGTACGGACTCGCCGTTTCGGCGGTGTGCGCGTTCATCCTGGCGCACTCGTGGCCGCACATCGGTGAACGACGCTCGGTGCAAGCCTTGCTCACGACGTGCGCGTTTTTCCAATCCATACTCTGGATGAACACAACCGCTAGTGAGCTCGTGTCGTTGCTGAGCGCGGTGGGGAAAGTGAGTGGAGTGAGCGAGGCTTTGTTGGGGGCTACGGTGCTTGCGTGGGGCAACAGCGTCGGCGACTTTATTTCAAACACGGTCGTCTCGCGCGAGGGTAACCCGAACATGGCCATCGCGGCGTGCTTCGCGGGTCCGATGATGAATCTCTTGGTCGGCACTTCCTTCGGCTTGCTGTTGCATATCGCCGCACACGGTCCGGTTACCGGCTACGTCATGCCGAACGAGTTGATTCTCCTCGGCGGCGCGCTCATGGTTTCTGTCTTTTACGCGTGTGTCGTGATTCCGATTGCGCACAGATGGGAGATTACGAAAAAGCCGGCCTACGGGATGATTGGTTTCTATGTCGCGTTCAGCGTCGTCTACGCGTTGACTTGCACCCACTGCATCTTTAAAAAACCTTGGTTGGGCCCGCTCGATGATTCGTAGTGAAAGCGTGCCGGTGTGTAATTATAAATTTCTGGCGTACTCCTTTGCCTTTTCCAGGCAACCTCCAAACTTTTGCTTGAGCAGCCGACTCGATTCCTCCTTGTTCGGCGGTGCCCCTGCTGGGAACAACTTTATCCAGTGTCGCTTTCGAAAGTTTATAAACCAATTGTTCACCTGCGTCGAGTCGAGTTCAGTTTTCTCGATGAGCGCTTTTTTATCCTCTTCGGATGGGTACGGCCAGACGATGTTATTAGCCCACCACTCCTTCAACACGTTGGTCGATCGATCGGGCAATTTCCCTTTGCGCCGTTTCTTCATAAATTCCGATTTCAGCGACAGAATGCTGCTCGCGTACTTGCGCTTGAGATCTCGTCTTATTGCCTCTTCGCGTTCTCTCCTCTCTTCGAGCGTCAAATCGTCTCTTCGTCCGTCGGCGTTGGACCCGCCTCTCTCCACTTCCTCCTCCTCCTCAGCCCCCGCCGGGGCTTGCCACGCCGATCGCACGTCCCTCGCACCCCGTTTATTATCCCTCTCAATCCGCGCGATATCCTTCCGAACCTCTCTCGCGCGCGCTTCAAACGCATCGCAGCACCGATCCGCCTCGTCATACAACCTCTGCAGCTCCGCCGCGTACGCCTCGAGCTCGTGCGTGCACTCCCTCACGAACTCATCCACGTCTCGATGCATCGACTCACACCCGATCCCGCACGTCATCATCCGGCCCATGGCGTATTCGGTGTCATCCTCCGTCACCGCGTACCGTCCCGACATCATCGCCGCGTCTCTCTCCCGATCGAGCGCCTCTGTCTCTCTCGCATCCGCGCCCACGCGTCTGCAGTCGTAGTACGCGTCAACCAACCGTCCATACATCGGGTGCGCGCGTATGGCCATCCCGGCGCGCGTCGTTTCGGGAGACATCATCGATTCAAACGCACCTATGATTCCCCCTCGCGACCCGTCGTCGTCGCTTCGTTCCGTCGTCGTCGTCGTCGTCGTCATCATCATCATCGCAGATCTTCCACACGATTCATCATCCTCAATCGTCCACGCGTCGGTCAAGTCACCGTCATCGTCGTCGTCGTCGTCGTCGTCGTCCCACGACAGATCATCAAAGAACGCGCTCGACGCCCGCGCGTCGTCGACGTTCGCATCCATGTCCCGCGTCGGCGTCCGACGAGTCGTTCGCATGCGTCGCGCACGTAAAAATAGAAAATATGAACCGTCGCGTTTCGTTTCGTTTCGTTTCGTTTCGTTTCGTTGTTACCACTCTCGCGCGTCCGCGCGTCCGCGCGATGTCGAGAACGCGGAGCGAACAACGCGCCATCGAACCCGTAAGAATCACGCGCGTCGCGTCGCTCGCGACGACGACGACGACGCGATCCCGGGGGCTCACCTCTTCAGGTTGTATGGTATAGACATAGCTGCACAACTCAATGTTGTTGCGAACGCTCGGCTCTAACGAAGAAACAATCGCACGTATTTTCGCGATATCTACGTTCTCGTTCTTATATCGTGCGTCAATATAATGACGCAACACTTTG
>Ga0181585_10003407_pt1 | contig 13919 bp, 9 predicted proteins | sample 071ome_29_FD_132469 | JGI IMG/M metagenome (GOLD analysis project Ga0181585, IMG submission 132469) | Coastal salt marsh microbial communities from the Groves Creek Marsh, Skidaway Island, Georgia - 071407BT metaG (megahit assembly) | ecosystem: Environmental > Aquatic > Marine > Intertidal zone... | reverse complement strand
GTTTCGTTTCGTTTCGTTCGGAAGACGGCGTCACCTGACGGCGTCAATCATCGAGTGACGTTTTGACTGATCGTTCGCCGAACCGACGGAAAACGAACGCCATCCATCCATCGTCGGCGCGTCGATCGATGACGCGCGCGACGAGGACGATGACGAGGAGGACGACGATGAAGGATGAAGACACGTCGTGGATGATACCGACGACGCCGACGCCGGTGTCGATGATGATGGATGACGGAACGTCGACGCGGGGCGCCGAAGACGAAGACGCGTCGACGTCTTATTCCTCGAGACGCGCGTCCAAGGTTGAGTTGGACTTTGATTTGCTCTTCACGGATGACGAGAAGAGCGCGGCGGAGGAAGAGGAAGACGGTTCGTCCTCCTTGGCGGAGAACGTCGGGTTCGACGTCGGCGCGGTGGTGATTCGGTGCGCCAGGTTGATGTGCGCGCCGCGTTCGGAGGAGGAGCATCAAACGCTTCGGGCGCTCAAGCGCGCGTCTCGAGCGATGGGTCGAGAATCGTTTAAAGACGATTCTCGCGCGGCGGAAGTGCGGGAAGGAGGGTTGGAAACGCTCGCGTTGAGGTTAAAGATGGAAGACCCGGTGCGGTTTCGCGGTTTAGACGTGGCGGAGAGCGATTCGAGCGCCGACGTCGCCGACGCGTGCAAGCGATTGGCGCACAGTTACCTCTGGTTGCCTCCGTTCGCGACGGAGCGCGGCGATTGTGAAGTTTACGCGAGCATGGATGAACGAGTCATCATCGAACCAAACTTACGCAGTCACTTTGTCGTCGGACGCGCGTCGTCGACGTATAAACGTCTCGTCGACGCCTTGCCAGAGTGCTTCGTCGGTTCGTACGCGCAACTCACCGAAGTCGTCCACTTTGTGTCGACGCACATGATGGCGAGCTTTCGCGAATCCGGTTTGGACATCCCCCCGTGGCGACGACCCGAGGCGCTGACGAGCAAATGGACCTTGGCGTCGCAACAGTCCTCGCTCAGCGCGTCGAGCTCACCCGGGTCCCCGATGGGTCCTTTCGATTCGACGAGTTTCGGCGCGCAGACGACGACGAGCGTCGCAAAGCGACGAAGCGCCGCCAAATTCGCCTCGCGACCCGAAGCCTTTCGAAAGCTTCGCATCTAACGACGACGACGACGACGACGACGACGACCGAGAAGAAGAAAATAGTTCACGCAATCGCAACACAAATCAGACATTCTTTCCATTTCGTGTCGTGTCAAACGACCAACCATATCATACGCTCGACGACCGACCGACCGACGCGTTCGTAACACAAACTTTGAAACACACTCGATTCACTTCACTCACGCGCGCGCTCGTCGCACCCCGCCGCCGCCGCGTCCGACGGATGGAACGACGACCGAACCCGGCGCCGGACCCGATCGCGCTTCGTGGACACGCCTCGGACGTCCAGTGCGCCGTGTTTGCGAACGCGACGCGTCCGTTCGTGCTCGAAACCGGGGACGCCGATGGGGTCGTCATCGCGTGGGATGTGTCCACTCGACGAGAGATTCGTCGAACGCGCGCGCACGGCGCCGCCGCGGGGGTGCTGACGATGGTAAACGTCGGTAAAGAGGGTGATGGGGATGATGATTTCGGGCGTTTGCGTCTGACGCAAGGACGGGACGGGACGATGAAGCTTTGGGAACGCGGTGGACGACGCGAGCGACAAAGCGTAACCGACAAGCGCGACGCAGAGTCGACAAAGACGAGGAACGCCGCCGACGCCGACGATGACGACGACGACGACGACGATGGCGACGTTGAACTCACCGACGCCGCCGTGCGTACGGGCGTACACAGTTTCTGTCGATCCGCGAGCGATGGTTTCGGTCGCATCGCGTACGCCGGGACGGCGGCGGGAACGATTGTGGTCGCCAAAGCGAGGACGCGCGACGGCGTCTGCACCGCTCCGGCGATCGGAAATGAGGACGACGAACTCGACCCAAAGGTTGGAATGGTAATGTGCGTCGCCTTTGTCGGGCGAAACCACGCGTTGGCTGGGTACGAGGACGGCACGGTGATTTTGTGGGCGCTGGATGAGGAGACGCGAGTGGCGAGCGTGGCGTGGAGGCGACGAGCGCACGAAGAGACGGCGCTGTGCGTGGACGTCGACACCGACGCGCGCGGCGCCGTCACCGGTGGTGCCGATGGCGTCATCGTACGGTACGATATCAACGTAGAAACGTCTCCGGTTGAGGTATCCATCGTGCGCAAACACGGCCCGTACGCGAGCGTGGTGAGCGCTTCGAGTAAACAACCGGGCGTCAACGCGCTCGCGATTCGAAGCGATGGGAAAATCGTCGCGTGCGGATGTTGGGACGGGAAGATTCGCATCTTTGAGTACAAGGTCAAGTCCAAAGGCCGATTGCTCGCGGTGTTGAAATACCATGAATCGAGCGTGACGGATGTCGCGTTCGCGCCGGATGGATCTTTTCTGGTATCCACGGCGAGAGACGGCGTCGCGGCGCTGTGGAACGTCTTTCCGCCGAACGGGCTCCGGCAATGAAATCTCCAGGCTGTAACCTGTGTGTACACAAGTGTAAACTAGCTATAGGATACTTAGCAGTAGGACTATGTATTAGATCTAACAATCCCCTCTCGCCGCGGAAAACGCCGGACTCACGAGCGTCGGCCATAAATATTCCCATGGTATTTTGTCTTGAGGAAAAGAGTACATCGCCTCATACGCGTGTTTCCAGAAAGATTTGTCTCTCGCACGCAAACTATCGCGCGTCGTCACGAATTGTGCGCAACATTCCCACGTTATGCGCTCTGGAGTCGTCGCCTCTCCCGTCCACAGAGACCACTGACGGTACACTTTCGTTCTGAGTTCTTCCGTCGCGTAAGGTCCAGACTGCCCTTTACGCGACAGACAACGCATCGGGTACGGCTTGTTAATATTCACGTACACCGCTCCAGCGTTTGATTGAATCGCGATATTTGCCTTTTTCACGCCTTCGCGAACGATGGAACAAACGGTGTCGCTGTGCCAAGACGTCAGGTGTCCATGAACGAACGCGATGTTATCCGCGAAATCGTCGTACCGCTCGTACACGTGCGTCAAATACGCAGTCGATTCCGTTCCCGTCCACGTGTTGTTCACCCGATCACCGTGCTTTTCAAACGGCGTGCTCACTTCCATCCAATCATCGATATCGAGCGCCACTTGCGTTTGCTTTTGGAGAGTGTGCGAACGCACAGATTTTCCACCCTTGTCGAAAGCAGAGTAGAGCCACACGCGACAGGTATCCTTTGGACAACACCCCGCGAGGTGCCCCAACAGCGTCTGGGGCACCTCGTCGTACACCGAAACGACGATATCCAGCTCGTAGCGCTGCTTTTCCGGCGAAACAGGTGGTCTCGGAGACGGCGGCGATGGCAGAGACGACGACGGCGACGACGAAGACGAAGACGAACCCATCAAAGACGTCCTCGACTCGGCGTCGTCGCGCGCGCGCGAATACTCCACCAAACTCGACGCCGAGACCACCCCGCCTACTCTCGTCGACACCAATCCCACCGCGATCGCCGCGCACGTCATCGCCAACGCGAACGTCGCCTTCACCGCGAGCGAACGAGAGTTCAACGGCGGAACAGCATCTTCAACGTCTGCGTCATCACGAGCGTCAACATCACCCAACTTCGTCGCTGCGTCGCCGTCGCCGTCGTCGTCGTCACCACCTTCCCCCGTCCCACCCCACTCGACGTCTCTTTCTGCCCTCCGCGTCATCCGATCCGATCCGATCCGAACGACGCGCGCCGTCGACGCCCCGCGCGCCAACTGACGGAACAACTCTGGGACGCAACGAATCATCCAAAACTGCGAGTCTCGTCCGTTTTGACGATTCATGAATCAGAAAGTATCATATTTCCATGAATTTCCCGCCAAATGCGTTGTTTGCTTGTTTGGTTGTTTTCGTTGCCCATCGGCGCCTGGCAGAGAGCCGCGCATGCCAGGACGTTCGATGAGATCGATCGGGCGCGTCGTCGCCGGACATGTCGTCAGTTTTGAACACCGAACAATGAAATCTCTAGACTGTAATCTGTGTGTACACAAGTACTTGTGCAAACTAGCTAGAGGATACTTAGTAGTGGTTCTATGATTTTGATTCGATTGATTCAACAACCAATCGACAACTCAGCAACACTCGAACGCGCTATTTGGTTTCTCTTCCTCGGCAATCTTCAAGGACCGTCCTCGCGAAATCTGCGTGTTCTTCCCGCTCGCCAATCCCGCCGCCACCACCTTACTCCGCTTCGCATCCAACGCTCTCGCCACACCCACGAACGCCTGTTCCACTCCTTTACCAGCTTTAGCGCTCGTACTGTAAAACTCCGCGCCGATACTCTTCGCGTACGCTTCCCCTTCCGCGTCGGCCACCGTCCGCGCGCGTTCCAAATCGCTCTTGTTCGCGCACACGCACAACGCGATGTCCCCGCCCGCAATCTGTCGCAACTCCTTCACCCAACTCTTCACCCTCGCGAACGAATCCACATCCGTCACGTCGTACACCAACACCGCCGCGTCCGCATCGCGGTAGTATATGGGACCGAGCGCGTGAAACCGCTCTTGACCCGCCGTGTCCCACACGTTGAGTCGCGCGTGCGCGTCTGAATCCGTCTTTACCGTCTTACTCAAATACGTCGCCTGCACCGTCGGGGATTGCGATTCCGAAAACGTGTTTTGGACGTAGCGGAGTAAGAGCGAGGTTTTCCCGACGCGACCTTCGCCCAAGAGCACAACCTACGTGAGCGCGGAATCGATGTCGAATCGATCGTCAGTTTTCAATTTTCATTCCGTTTCGTTCCGTTTAGTTCGCGGGTCCGTCGGACGGCACACCTTGTACGATGTCGTCGCCATGCCGCCGTCGTTGTCGTCGTCGTCGTCGCCGTCGCTTTCTTTCTATCCGTGGAGATTTTATTCGCGCGTGCGTCTGACGACGAACTTTGGAGTTGATTGACTGGAGCAGAATCAACTTTGGATTGAAAACGTCAGAGCACGACGCCACGCGCGCGGGCGATCGATCGAAAATGTCTTCGGTCGAGGTGGCGTACGGCGCCGAAGGGGAGGACGGCATCGATGATGACCTCGCGGCGGAACAACAGGCGGCGTCGCTGCGAGCGTTTGAGAAAAAGTACGCGCAGGAACGCGCGTGGGAGGACCTGGAAGAGGACCCCGTCACCGGGAGGCTGCGCGTCGCGGCGCGGGCGATCGAAGCCGAGGCGAGGGAGAAGCGGAGGAAAATGGCTGAGCTCGCATCCGGGGCGACGGCGTGCAAGGGGATGATTCGGTTTATGTATTTGGTCGTGGACCTGTCGCGGTCAGCGTGCGAGGAAGACTTTCGTCCGAATAGATTGAGCGTCGTCGGGCAGTGCGTGGCGTCGTTCATTCGGGAGTACTTTAACCAGAATCCGTTGAGTCAGCTAGGGATCATCGTCGCGAGGAATGGGGTTGCGGAGCGTTTGACGGAGCTGAGCGGGAGCCCAGAGGCGCACGTTTCGGCGTTGAGAGAGTCACTCGACGCGAGCGGAGACTTTAGTTTGCAAAATACTCTGCACGTCGCGCGCACTTCGCTTCGGCAGATTCCGGCATACGGGAGCCGGGAAGTGGTGTACATCATGAACTCGTTGGCGACGTGCGATCCAGGAAACGTGTGGACAGAGATTTCCGCGGCGAGACTCGCCAAGGTTCGCGTGAGCGTGTGCGCCGTCGCGGCGGAGCTTCACGTCGCGAGAAGGCTCACAGAGGAAACCGGTGGGACTTATGGCGTCAGTCTCAACGCCGATCACTTGGAGGAAATCATCATGGGTCACGCGCCGCCGCCGCCGCTGAGCGAGGAGGCGACCAAGTCGAGTTTGGTGCAAATGGGCTTTCCGCAAAAGAAACAAATCAGCAAAGACGCGCTTACCGTCGGAACGGGTGGGGAGTACGTGTGTCCGAGATGCTCGGGTAGAATAGATGAACTCCCTTCACAGTGCGCGGTGTGTCGCCTAACTTTGGTGTCATCGCCACACCTGGCGCGGTCGTACCATCATCTCTTCCCTGTGCCGGCGTTTGTCGAGTACTCGCGAGACAAGTCTTCTGACAAAAAGCTCGAGTGTAAGGCTTGTTTATCGTCAATTAACGATTCGGCCAACCTAGCGTCTATGTGTGAGCAGTGTTCGAACGTTTTTTGTTTCGCGTGCGACGTGTACATTCACACGCAACTCCACAATTGTCCAATGTGTGCTTCAGGACACTGCGCCGCGGAATAGATACGTTTTACAGAAACCATCACATTGTTGTTATTACAATTTACATTAGTTCTAGATCAATCTTGCGCTTGCGCGCGCTCAAACATCGCCGCGAGTTTCTTTACGGTGCTCTCTTGACGTTGCAACGGCGGCGAATCGTCGTGAGACGGTCGTTTCTCCGTCACGGCGGGTGTGATAAATCCGAGTTCCTTTTCAGTCGAGCGCGGCGACGGTTTCGACGACGTCGTCGCTTTGTGCGCCACGCTTTCGCGAACAATCTGCGCATTTACCATCGTCGTTTCATCTTCTGGAATCGCCACGAATGTCGACTCTTCGACGAAAATGTCACCCTCTTCCATCGCCTCCAATGGAAAAGCTCCATCGTCGGCGTACGCCTCGTCGTCGCGCCTTCCCACCGGTCGCATCCTTCGCGTCATCTCTTCCCACTCCATCCTAATTCTACGCTCTTCCTCAATTTCTAATCGCATCAGCTCTTCCCGCTCCGCCTCGCGCGCCGCTCTCTTCGCCTCAATCTGCCGCTCCAAATCCATCCGAAGCGACGCCTTGCGATTCGCCACTTGTCTTCGCTCCTCGGCTACTTCAACCTCCACCGACGCACTCGCGTCGTCGTCGTGATAATCGTGATAATCGCCACCGAATCCCGATAGACAAGATGCCGTCGGCGTTAAAACACCCTCCCGTCGCCCGAACGCAAGCGCTCGCGCGTATTGATGCGCGTGCGAACGATGCGCGTGTTTGTCATCAAATTCAAATGCGGAATCTTTCTTCGCACTCCGCGCCGCCGCTTCCCGTCTCTCACGCTCGCGTTTCATCGCCACCTGCGCGTCGAGCTCGGCGAGGTACGCGCGACGACGAATCCGTTCGCGTTCGCGCGACATCGCCTCGTCGGTCGCGAGAAACATTTTACAAGAACGACGTGATGAACGCTGCGAGGCGCAGAGTGTGGAAGTCTCGCTTTAACAGAAATTGGTTTGGTGTACACATTTTACAAACAATCCAACGACCGCGCGACGCTCTACGAATTCCCAACCCCACCCGCCTCGGGTAATCGCTCAATCGTATACTTGTGATTTCCCATGAACATGATTGGCACCCCGGGAATTTTCCGAATCCGTCGCTTTAAATCCGTATCGCACGTCGCCACGATGTAACATCGATGTTGCCGAACCCGTTCGCAAATGCAGTCATCCGCATACGTCCCCTTGTGCGTGCACGGCAACCGCTCAAACCTAGGATCTTTCGCGATTCGTAACGCCACTCGGTATTTTTGCCCGAGTTTCTCGAGCTCCGCCATGACGCAATCCGTAATGTGCGGCACGCACTTTGCGTACAGGCAATCCATCATCCCCTTCATGATGTCCACCTTGTTTTTAATGCTAAAGTTTATAAAGTTTGTATCGACGATGACGTTGTACGGCGGTTTCAACTGCGCGTTGTACTTCCCGAACAGCGCGGATGACGACGCCTCGATCCGTCGAACCTCGGGTTCGTCTTCCGCGCCGCGTCGTTTCTTTCGCGCATCCTTACCCGCGGCGTCTCGTTTGCTCACGACATCCTTTGGGTTGATCATGCGCTTGACGGCGGCGAACTGTTTCGTCTTTAACCGGTTTTTACCCATGGCGGTCGTTATCGGGGCGGTGGGTTTCCTTTTTATATCTTCGTCGTCGTCGAGTTCGGTGTGCGTGCGACGACGCGCGCGCGCGTGTGACGAACGAATGAAAAAAAAAGGTGGCGGTGGCGGCGCCATTTCACAGCGGAACACAGGCGTCAAAGACCGACCGACGCGCGCGTTTCAAACTCGAGCACCCGCGAAGAGATTGAGGAAAGACGAAGCGGGTTGTGAATCGCGCGTTCATGTCGCCGCTTCCCCGGGTGTTTCTCGACGTCGCGCTCGGCGCGACACCGATCGGTCGAATCACGATCGAATTGCGAAGCGACGTCGTGCCCAAGACGTGTGAAAACTTCCGTGCGTTGTGCACCGGGGAACGCGGACGATCGGCGACGACGGGACGCGCGTTGACGTTTAAAGACTCGACGTTTCATCGGGTGATTCCAAACTTTATGTGCCAGGGTGGGGATTTCACGCGCGGGGACGGTACGGGCGGGGAGAGCGTGTACGGGGCCAAATTTAAGGATGAAAACTTTACGTTGAAACACCACGGCGCGGGGACGCTCTCGATGGCGAACGCCGGGCCAAACACGAATGGGTCGCAGTTTTTTATCACCACGGGTGAGACGCCGTGGTTGGATGGGAAACACGTGGTGTTTGGGAGCGTCGTGGACGGGATGGATGTCGTGCGGAGGATGGAGGCGAGCGGAAGTAAGTCTGGAAAGACGAGGGAAACGGTGAGAATCGTCGAGTGCGGGGAGATTCCGAGAGAGTTGATTGGTGAAGATGAACTCACCGAGGCTGGACAGGAGTTGTTGGCGAGAGAACGGGCGGAGAGAAAACTGGCGAGTCAAGAGGCGAGAAGAGTGGGCGGGGAAAATCCAGACCAGGCGTCGGCTCGGCGACTGAAGGAATCGCTGGCGACGGCGAATGAGGCGGCGAAATCGACGCCGAGCGTGGATGCGATCGCAGAGCAGGAAGCGCCAGTCATGTCGGCGGTAGATCCGACGGCTGGGATGAGCGCAAAGCAGAGAAAGTTGTTTGAATTGAGATTGAAGCTCAACGAAGGACGAAAGAAGAATCAAGCCGCCGTCGTCGAGGAGAAGAAGCGAGTCGACGCGCCAGAGGAATACGCCAACGCGCAAAAGCGTAAGACTCGCGAAGCTGCGAACAAGTCTCGCACGGATACCTTGGTGAAGCAGGGCATCGATCCCAAGGCGTTCCATCTCACCGCGACGATGGAGCAGGCGGATCGAGCGAATAAAAAGGGCAAGAAGAAACACGGTGTCCCGACTGCGAACGCCGGCCAGTTTAGCTCTGATCGTCAATACGCCAACTACGAACGCAACAACGCAAACATTATCGTCGACATGGCTGCATACAACGCCGCGAAGGAACGCACGCCAGACTTTTACCGAGGTGCGGACAGCATTCATCACAATAGCAACAAGCCGACGCAAGAGGCGATCGATCGTTTGGCGGAACACGTCAGCACTGTGCAGCGTAAAAAGGCCGAGGCTCACGCCAAGAAGACGCACGCTGCCAAAGATATCGATGGCATCAACATTAGAAACGAGCGCTTCAACAAAATGCTCGATAAGGATTACGGCAAGTACTCGAAAGAGATCAAGGCGAACCTCGAGCGGGGCACGGCACTCCCCGAAAACTAGCATTTGGTGTTTCATCAATTCATTCAATTCGTGTAATTTTAAAACAATTGAGCTCCTAAGTTCGCAATTTATAGTCGCAGCATTTCTATCGAGCTTTACCACCGTATCCCCCGCCTCCGGGAGTTTGAAGCGTCAACACGTCTCCCGTGGACACTTGAATCGAGTTCTTGCCGCCGAGGTCAATTGTCTCGCCATCGTTTCGTTCGAGCGTGTTTATACCTCGAGCGCCGTCTTCGCCGCCGGCGAGTCCCTTTGGCGCAAAAACTCTGCGCTCTGAAAGAACGCTGACGGTGATGTCTTTTAAGAATTCAAGTTGGCGCACGATGCCGTCTCCACCTCTCGTGGCGCCCTCTCCACCAGAACCTCGGCGAATGGAGAATTCTCTCAAAATCACCGGGTAGCGCCTCTCTAAAATTTCTGGATCTGTGATGCGCGTGTTTGTCATATGACATTGCACAGCCGAAGCACCGTTAAAGTCGGGTCCGGCGCCCGCGCCTCCACCGATGGTTTCGTAGTAGCCAAAAGTGTCGTCACCGAACGTCAAGTTGTTCATGCACCCTTGTGCGTTGGCGCAGGCGCCAAAGGCTGCGAGACAGACATCCGTCACGCGCTGCGAGGTGAGCACGTTTCCGCCAACCACGGCTGCGCTCTCGGACGGTGACAAGAAGCTGCCTTCTGGAACTTTGATTGTCACCGGTTTCAGGCATCCTTGATTGAGCGGAATTTCTTGCTTTACCAGACAGCGAATGCTGTAAATGACGGCAGCGTTGGTCACCGCCGGCGGCGCGTTCCAGTTCCCATCGACTTCGTTCGAAGTCCCAGAAAAGTCAAAGTCAGCTGTACCGAGCTTTGCATCGAGTGTCAGGGTCAGGCTTACCTGGCTCTCATCGTCCATCTTGTCAATCGCCTTCAACGTCACCTTTTCGCCATCAACTGTCGCACCGAGCCTTTCCGCATCGAGAATGACATTCTTCGCTGCGTCTCGAAGCATGTCGCGCACGGCGAGTTCGGCGTTGTCTTGCACGTGGTTCATGTATGCCTGCACCTGATTGAGTCCACACTCGTCGATCAGTTCGTTGAGCAGAGAGATTCCCCGTTGATTGGCCGCAACCTGAGCGCTGAGATCGCTCAAATTGTCTGCCAACTTGCGCGTCCCGCGGCTACCCGTATCGGGCTTGGTCAACAGTTTGGTAATACCTTCCTCCTGGTACACGCCACGGTCGACGAGTTTGAATGTCTTGATGGCGGCACCTTCGTCTGCAATCGTCTTTGAGAACGGGGGCATCGAGCCGGGCGTCGCACCGCCTACGTCGGCGTGGTGTCCTCGTGAAGCGACAAAGAAGACAATCTTGCCGTCGCGAAAGACTGGAGTCACCACAGTTATGTCGGGCAGGTGACTTCCACCGGCGCGCGGGTGATTCGTGACGAGAACGTCACCTTCGTGAAGGCCCTCGAACCCCCAGTGCTCGAGTTGCCAGGAAACCGTCGAAGACATGGCTCCGAGATGGACGGGAACGTGCGGTGCATTGGCGACGAGTCCACCGTCTGGCCCGAAAATTGCGCACGAAAAGTCCAACCGTTCCTTGATGTTCGTAGAAACGCTCGTTCTTTGTAACGTTCGTCCCATTCGCTCGGCGATACCCATGAAGCGGTTGCTAAAAATGGAAATAAGAATCGCATCAGCCTTTGAGTAATCCTCTTCGTCAGATGCGTCGTTCTTCTCCTTGACATTTGGGACGGTAATTTTCAAATCGCCATACGTCGTGATTTCGCCCACGCACGACGGCTCTATCACGCACGTAGACGTACCATTCATGATGATGGCCGGACCTTGGAGCAACATTCCTCCGAGGAGACTTTCAAATTTGAACACTGGCGTTTCAATCCAGCCGAAACCGTCAAAGTACACTCGAGTGTGCGTGTCGGGCGCGGGCTTCTCACCAGCTTCGCAGCACGCAATCGGAATACGCGTGAGTAAAGTGTTGTTCGCCACTCCTCTAACGCGAACGTCATCGATGAGAAGATCTCTACCATTCAAATCGAAACCGTACTCGCGCATGAATCGTTTGCGGAACGCGTCGGCGTAATCACCATTCTCTGGTTCTGGGATCATCATCGCGGTGTCGGAGCCGTCATACCGCAGATTGAGGAAGCACTCGCACCTAACGTCGTTTGCACTGAATTGGCCATCCGTGAGCAGCTTTGCGGTGACTCGCTCCTTCAAATCGGACATGGAACTCATCGCCCGTTCCAGTCCCTCCGCTTCGTGATACTTTGCGGCGCACGCTGCTTGCGATTCGGCAACCACATCCGCGAGACCCATACCGTAGGCGGAGAGGATGCCACAGAATCGATGGACGAAAACCGTCGACATGCCCAAGTCGCGCGCGATGGCGCATGCGTGCTGCGGCCCAGCTCCACCGAATGCTGCAAGCACGTGCGACGAAATTTCGTATCCTTTGCTTTCTGTAATTTCTCTAATCGGCCTGCACATCGCTTCGTTTGCGACTCGCAGGAACCCCATCGCTACCTCTTCGGTGGACAGACTCTCACCCGTTTCGGCGTTGATGTGCTCGGAGAGGTCTTTGAACGCCTCGTACGACGCAGCGTAATCGAGCGGCTCGTCTTCGTTGGGGCCGAAAATCTTGGGAAAGTAATCTGGAAGCACCCTGCCGAGGACGAGATTGGCGTCCGTCACGGCGAGATTTCCACCTTTTCTGTAGCACACCGGACCCGGCTGAGATCCCACGCTCTCCGGCCCGACGTAAAACGTTCCAGATCGGAAGGTTAACGCTGAGCCACCACCCGCAGCGACCGTCGTAATGTCTAGTTGCGGGGCCTGCACGGTGACGCCCGCCGTCGTCGTCTCCGTCACTTGCTCGTATCCACTTCGCGGATCGTAGCGGCTGACGTCTGTGCTCGTACCACCCATGTCGAACCCGATTATCGGTGTCTTTCCATTGTCTCTGTCGTCGCGCAGTGCAGCGCTCGTGGTGAGCGCGAAACCGACGACTCCTCCGGCTGGGCCGCTCAGGATGGCTTGGTATCCGCTGAAATTATCGGCCGGCGTCAACCCCCCGTCTGACTGCATAAAGCTCACCTTGACGTCACTCAGCCCGTCGTCGAATCCATCCAAGAACGAGTCAATGTATTGTCTGATGCACGGCGTTAGATACGCGTCTACCGATCCGGTGTGCCCCCGAGGCACGGCGCGCACCATCGGCACCAACGCGCTGCTCAAAGCCACGTGCTCGAACCCCATCTCTCTCGCGAGTTTCCCAATCGCACGCTCGTGCTCGGCGAACGTGTACGAGTGAAGCAAAACGACCGATATCGAACGAATCCCTTCGTCCAACAGCGCCTGGAATCGCACTCGCAAAGATTCGACGTCGAGCGGTCGCAATATCTCCACCGTCTCCCCCGTAGAGCCGACCGCGCTCCGCCCCGAAACCGTCTCCCCATCCCCGACCACGCGCACGCGCTCGTCCACCTCCACCACACGTTCATACAGCGACCCCGGTCTCTCTATCGCCAAATCGAAAATATCCGGTCTCGCCTGGTTTCCGATGGCTAACAAGTCCCCGAACCCGCGCGTCGTCACCAACGCCGTCTTCGCCCCTTTCCGCTCCAACAACGCGTTCGTCCCCACCGTCGTCCCCATCCGTATCCAATCGATTCGCTCCGTCGGAACCTTTTCCTTTCGTCCAATCTTCCTTCCGTGTACTTTTTCGAGCACGCGCCGTATCCCTTCCCTCGGCGCGCTCTCGTAGTTTCTCGGGTCCTCGCTCAGCAACTTCATCGTCACAAAGCTCACGCCCGCGGGCGACGACGCGTCTGGAATCTCCGCGTACACATCCGTGAACGTCCCACCGCGATCGATGCAAAACTTCACATCACGCCGTTGGTTCGTTCTCCCGTCGTCTCCCCGTCGTCGTCCTCCGGGTCGTTCGTCCGCATCGCGCGCGGCGCAGTCGTCGTTTCCATCGGCGTCGACATCATCAGCTGGTGAAGCGTTCGACGTCGTCCTCACGAACGTCTTCCTTCTCGACGTCCCGACGCCGACTCCTCGCCCGCGTCGTCGTTGTCCTCGTCGTCCTCGTCCTCCTCCTCCCACGCCACCGTTCGCGGGACATCCGCGCGCGCCACCGGCGCCCACCGACGACGCCGACGCTGCGGGACGCGTCGACATTAAATGTCGTTCGTTCGCTCGCTCGCGACCGTGCTCGGCGCGGTCGAGCGCGTTCGACACTGAGGTCGGTTTCTTCGAGAGAACAAACAGTCTCTCGTCAAAACCAGGGTGAGCCTCAGCCTCAGCCTCAGCCGGGATCGTCCTTCGCGCACTCGCACGGGCACACGACACAG
>Ga0181585_10003379_pt1 | contig 13976 bp, 10 predicted proteins | sample 071ome_29_FD_132469 | JGI IMG/M metagenome (GOLD analysis project Ga0181585, IMG submission 132469) | Coastal salt marsh microbial communities from the Groves Creek Marsh, Skidaway Island, Georgia - 071407BT metaG (megahit assembly) | ecosystem: Environmental > Aquatic > Marine > Intertidal... | reverse complement strand
TGGTTTTTCATCTACTATATCGCGAAACATTGATGCGGCAGAAGTTGTATCGCGTAAATCTGAAGCTGAAAAGCCAATTTCACCACGTATATCAGAACTATCTTTATTTTTATTACCTGTATTTCGCATATCTCATATCTCATAAATTATAAAACATAGGATATTATATCATAATTTATAAGTGATATCAATGATTTAAAGCATTTTTTTTGCTATATAAGAAATAATTTCATAAAATCTTCATAATTAGATTTCGTAGCTAAAGAAAAATACAAGAAATTATGCTCTATAGCTAATAAATTAAGCTGCTCTTTAAATTGCTTAATCATATTTTTATATTGCAATGCAGCATCATTATCAGAAAAATCTAAATATTGACTAAAACCCTCATAATTCCTTAATTTATAGGTACCAGATCTTGGTGGATTTATCTCAAACTCATCATAAATATCTAATAAAATAATATGTTTTTTCTTAGCAATTTCAATTAACAAACTTTTTAAATCAGCAGAAAATTCACTAACTAAACGATTAAAATCAGTAATAATCAGTAAAACACCGTTAGAATTAAGCATATTTTTATAATTTAATAAAATATTAGCTAAATTATTATTATTATTTAAATAGGATAAACCATGATCTTGGCATATAAAATTAAGAGCTTCAAACACAATATTTTGTGAATTATGCTGTTGTAAAAAATAGTAATTTTTTAGATTTTCACCAAAAAACCAATAGCTTAATTTTTCCATATTTAAAGAAGCAGCAAAAGACATAATGGCAAGAATTTCTGAGGCTATAAAATATTTAAACCTTGCAAAACTAGCAAATTGCATATTGGGTGAAACATCCATAATAATATCTAAATTATTCTCCTTTTCAGTGACAAATTCCCTAATATGAACCTTACCTGTTCTAGCTGTAACATTCCAATCTATATTCCTTACCTCCATCCCATATGAATAATCACGAATATTGTCAAATTCTAAACCTTGTCCCTTAAATTTTGTTTTAAGCAAACCAGCAAAATTATATTGATTTGCTGTTTTATATTTCATAAATTTCACAGCCTCATTTTTTAAAGATATTAAATCTTCTAAATTAGGAGTACGCATTTATATTAAAAAAATTATTCATAATAAATTTATTATAAATAATCTTAAAATATGCAAGATCTAAAAATTACAACAGATAAAATCTATGATATTTATACAATAGAAAATGCAACATGGTTTCCATTAGCACCTGCAACAAATATGATAATAATTACAATAATAATAGCATTATTATTAACAATATATCTAGTAAGATTAACAAATAACAAAAAGAATAAATGGCAATATAGCGCAAGGAAAAACCTTAAAGAAATTTCAAAAAAAAATAAAATTGAAGCAACAAAATTTTTTGCCCTAATTAAAAAAATAGCCATACATAAATATAACCGTACTAAGATAGCAAAATTGGACAATGAAAAATTATTTGATTTCCTAGCAGAGCATAATGAATTTAACTGGAAAAATGAAAAAAAGCATTTTAAGAATATCTATTCACAAAAAGAAAATCTCATAGCAACAACAGAAATTAAGCATATTTTACATGAATTAAAAAAATGGCTTTAAAATTTTACAATATTCATTTCACTAATCCAGAATATCTTATTTTTTTATTATTACCTTTGATTTTTATGTTTTTTACAAAAAAATCAAAAAACCAGCTATATTTTACAGCTCCCAATCTTACGTTACTTAGCAAGTACTATCATAGCAAAAAAGCAAAATTAAATATTAAAAAATTTCTTTATTTTTATTTTTGCTATTTTTTATTAAATATCGCTCTTACAAACCCCAATATTATAAAAAACAACCATCAAACTAACATTAATGGCTATGATCTGATGATTTTAATAGATTTATCCAACTCAATGGCAGCCCTGGATTTTTCTAATAAAGAAAAATTAATAACCAGATTAGATATAAGCAAAAAAACAATCAATAATTTCATTAATAATAGAACATCTGATCGCATTGGTATTATAATATTTGGTAAATATGCCTATTTAGAAAGCCCTTTAACAATCGATCATATAAGCTTAAAAGCAATAATAGAAAATTTAGAAATAGGTCAGGTAGGATTTGAAACAGCAATGGGTGATGCCATTACTTTAGCGGTTGATAGCTTACATAAAAAAACAAAAAACTCACAAGCAATTATCCTATTAACAGATGGAGAAAATACAGCAGGATATGTAAAACCAATAATTGCAGCTAAATTAGCAAAAGAAAGAAACATTCCTATCTTTACTATTGGAATAGGTGGAGATGGTGAAGCACCATTTATTGATAATTATGGTCAATTACAATATGCAAATATTCCTCTAGATGTTAAAACATTAAAAGAAATATCACATCTGACAGAAGGTAAATTCTATAACGCAAAATCACCTCAAGAATTAGAAAATATTTATAAAGAAATAGCCAAATTAACAAAAAGTGAAATAACAGAGCATAATTTTATAAAATTAACACCAATCTATCATTATTTTATAATATTATCCTTAATATTTAGCCTTTTATATTTCATAATAGCAATTATCAAAAATAATTATGTTAGAAAATTTCCACTTCAATAAAATTGAATATTTACTACTCCTAACATTAGTTTTTTTCATTGCATTAATATGCAATAAAAGAAAATTTAATATTAATTTCATAGATCTACATAAATATTCTAAATTAGCTTCAAAAGAAAATCTCAAATATCTAATAAAAATAGCTAATAATAATCTTCATAAAAAATCTAACATTTTAATTTTTCTTTTTCTAAGCTTAATAATTCTTTCATTAGCTCAACCAAGATGGAAATATAAAGAAGTAAGCGCAGAAACAAGCTTTAATAATGTAATAATATTAATAGATAGTTCAAACTCTATGAATGTTACAGATATTGCTCCAACAAGATATAAATATGCAAAAGAAAATATAAAAGATATTATCAATAATATAGAAAACATAAGAGCCTCAATAATTGCATTTACTGAAATACCTTACTTGATTAGCCCCCTCACCTCTGATAAGGAAGCTTTAATAAATAAAATTACAAATCTGGAATTAGATAATTTTTCAATTCAAGGCAGCAATATAAATGAAGCATTAAAGAAAGCATTAGAACAATTTAAAAAATTAGACCTAAATAATAAAAATATAATTATCCTAAGCGATGGAGATTTCACTGAGAATATTGAGGCAAAAATTCTAAGTAAAATTAAAAAAGAAAATATAAATTTATTTATTGAGGCTATTGGTACTAAATATGGCGGGCCAATATTTAAAAATGGAGAAAAACTAAAAATTAATAATAAAGAAATAATAGCAAAATTAAATCAAGAAAACATAGAATTAATTGCAAACAAAACAAATGCTACAATAATTTATAAATCATTTAATAATGAACACTTAAACATATATTCAAATCATTTTAAAAAAATCAATTCAGAAAGCACAAATTTTAAAAGTAAAATCTGGTCAGAAGCTTTTTTTATATTTTTAATTCCAGCTATGGTAATTTATGCATATTTAATGCGTAAAATTACATTTTTATTATTGCTTATATCTCTTTATAGCTTTGATTCATATGCTCTTAACCTAAAAAATAACTCCCAAATTGCAGAAGAATATTTCCAAAAAGAAGAATTTGCAGAAGCAGCAAGGATATATGACAATAAATATAATAAAGCAGTATCACATTATAAAAATAAAAATTTCACAGAAGCTATTAAGAATTTTGAAATAATTAAAAATAAAAATCTAAAAACAAAATATAATCTTGGAAATAGTTATTTCATGAATAAAGAATATGAAAAAGCAATAAAACAATATAAGGATATATTAGATGCGCATCCAAGCCATAAAGAAACAAAACATAATCTAGATCTTGCAGAAAAATTATTAAAAAAAAATAAACAAAAACAAAATAAAAATAACAAGAAAAATAATGAAGAGAAAAAAAAGGATGACAAAAAAAATAAAAAGGAAAACAAAAAAATTGAACAATTAAAAAATATGATAAAAAACACACCTCATAATTTACAAAAAGAAAAAATCAAAAATATTGAGAAAAAAGAAAAATATAAAACATTAAACCAAAAACCATGGTAAAAATCTTCATATTCATTCTATTAATAATTAGCTCTAATCTAAATGCAGCAGAATTCACTGCAAGATCAAGTAAAGAAATATATAATATTAATGAAGAAATTGAAATAATCCTAACTCTTAGCAACGCAGAGAGATATCATAACCCAGATATTTCACTATTAACTGCTGCAGGCTTAAAATTAACATCAAATAATATTAACAGTAAAACATCTATCATTAACGGAAAATATAAAAAAGAAATCATCTGGTATCAAAAATATATTAGCGACAAATTGGGAGAAATTACTATACCAGAAATTACTATAAAAACAGATAGTAAAACATTAAAAACCAAGCCTTTAACTATTAAAATAAGCAAAGATAAACTCAATAAAAAAGATTCAAATAAAAATATAGAAATAACTGCCAAACTAAATAAACAAACGGCAAATATTGGAGAAACTCTGATTTATCAGCTAAAAATAATTAGATATAAAGATATTTACAATGAAATAATCAGTCCACCATCCTCAGAACAGGCTATTATTAAACAAATTGGCAAAGAAAAAAGCTATAAGCAAATAATTAATAATAAAGAAGCACTAATCTCTGAATATTTCTTTCAAATAACTCCATTAGAAAAAAAATTAAGCATAGAACCAGCAATAATTTCAGGGAAAATAGCAGAAGAAAATCAAAATGATCCTTTTAATAATTTTGGCAATTTTATAAGATTGAAAAATATTAGATCATATAAAAACATAAAAAAATATAGTGAAAAATTTGCTCTAAATATAAAAAATCAACCAGCAGCAACTATCATAGCAAATAATCTAACTTTTGAGCTTAAATATGAGAAAAAAAATGATATATATATTGGTGATCCAATAAATTTTCAAATTATTATTAAAGCTCATAATTTAAGTGCAGCTCAATTACCAGAGATAGAATATCAAAATAAAGCTGAATATAAGATCTATAAAGAAAAGCCAGAACTAAAAACTAATTTTGATGATAAAACAAAAACATTAAATGCTACAAAAATAATTAACTTTACCCTAATTAGTAATGAATCAGGAAAAATATTAATACCAGAGAAAAATATAAACTGGTTTAATGCCAAAAAAAATAAGATAGAAACAGCAAAAATTCCAAAATTAGATTTTAATATACAGAAAAACAAGCTAATAAATAGCAACTCAAATAATAAAGAAGAAAAAGAACCTAACCAAAAAATTATTAAGCAAGATAATCAAGCAACAAAATATTTATTATTCATTTCAATATTTCTCAACATAATATTTATTTTTAAGGAAATACTCAAAAAATATAAAAGAAGAGTAAAAGCTAATAAAATTATAAATGGAAAATTCACCAAAATTAAACATGCTAGCAATAATCAAGAATTATATAATGCAGTAAAAGATTATTTTTATAAAAATTTTCATATGACTAAAATTGAAGGCCATAATTTAGAAAAATTCATATCTGAAAAACTTGAACTAGAACATAAGAAACAATTAATAAATCATCTTCAAATTTTAGATAAAGCAATTTATGGAAGAAATAAAATCACCCTAGAAACATATAAAAAAGAACTAAAATTATTATTAAAAAATATCAAATTAAAAAAAGCTAAAAACCAAAGTAAAAACAATAACTTCAATCTAAACCCATAAATTAAAGATCTTGAAAAAAAATAATTTTTTTCTTATAAAACTAGCAAACTATAAATGAGGTTAACATGTTAACAGTTGGTGATAAATTACCAGAATTTTCATTACAAGCAGTTGTAAGTAATGATTTAGATAATGCTTTTATCAATATTACTGATAAAAGTTTTGCAGAAAAATGGAAAATTTTATTTTTCTACCCTAAAGATTTTACCTTTGTTTGCCCTACTGAAATTGCTGAATTTGGCAAAATGAATGCAGAATTTGAAAAAAGAGATGCACAAATAATCGGAGCATCAATAGATTCAGAATTTGTTCATCTTGCATGGAGAAATGATCATAAAGATCTAAATAATCTTCCATATCCATTATTATCAGATATAAAAAGAGAATTATCAGCAAATTTAGGAATTCTTGATCCTGAAGCAGGTGTAACTTTAAGAGCTACATTTATAATTGACCCTGATAATATAATTCAACATGTATCAGTTAATGGTTTAAATGTTGGAAGAAATCCCAAAGAAATTTTAAGAATCCTAGATGCAGCTCAAACAGATGAGCTATGCCCATGTAATTGGAATAAAGGTGATGAGGTATTAAGACCTGCATCATAATTAATTATTAAAGCAGCTATTAAATAAATAGCTGCTTTTTAATTTGACTATATATATTTTTAATTTATAAAATAATCTCGATTCTAACCAGGGGATATAGCTCAGCTGGTAGAGCATCTGCTTTGCAAGCAGAGGGTCAGCGGTTCGAGTCCGCTTATCTCCACCAAACATCCATATAAATTATTTTTTTATAGTATTTTTAGACTTCTTATTTAAATAAGGATTACCTTCCTTTTTAAATATAAATCTTGGATTAACCCCTGATAAAGCAAAATTATCAACTAAAGAATTTTTTAGATATCTGATATAGCTTTCACTTAGTTTATCAGGATAATTGCAAGTTATTACAAATGTAGGAGGCCTTGTTTTAGTTTGATTAATAAATTTAAGACGCACCTCTTTGCCTTTATACAAAGCAGGTCTATGCTCTAAAACCGTATTTTTTAACCACATATTTAACTGAGAAGTTTTAATATGAAAATTCCAATTTTCATTAACTAAAGCTATTACCTGCATCATATAATCTAGATTTCTCTTATATTTTGCAGAAATAGTGGTAATTTTTAAGGATCTATTCTGTGGTATATATTTATTAATCTGATAAGAAACCTCATCCTTAATCACCTCCAATTTTTCATTAGAAACTAAATCACTTTTATTCAAAATAACTACAACACCTCTACCCTCTCTTATTATATGTGAGGCAATATATAAATCTTGCTTTTCTAAAGCACCCTTAGTGACATCTATTAATAAAACACAAATATCTGCAAAACGTACTGCTTTAAAAGAATCTTCATAGCTTAACATATCTAATTTATTATTAATTTTAGTACGCTTTCTAATTCCAGCTGTATCAATTAAAATAAAACTCTCATTATTATATTTAAAGGGAACCTCAATAGAATCTCTAGTTGTACCAATTTCATCTCTTACTAACAATCTATCACTAGAAAGCAAATTATTAATTAAAGTTGACTTACCGACATTTGGCTTACCAACAATTGCTACCCTTATACCAACTTGTTTTTCTAAATCAGAAATAGCATAAATTTCTTTATATTGATTATAGTAATTTAATGTAAAACTATATAATTCATCATAACCAATTCTATGTTCTGCAGATAAATATAAAAATTTTTTAAAACCAATTTTATAAATTTCATCTTCACTAATATTTTTAGCTTTAACTTCAGACTTATTAATTAATAAAATTACATCTTTATTTTTTTTTCTAACAATATTTATAAAATCCAAATCTAATTTATTTATACCATATTTAGCATCAATTACTAAATAAATTAAATCAGATTCATCCATAGCAAAATTAATCTGCTTAAAAATCTCCTTATCATTTATCTTATCAGAACCATTTTCATAACCAGCAGTATCAATTAATTTAAAATCAATATCATATAATTTAGCAAAAGCCTCTTTCCTATCACGAGTTACTCCAGGCATATCAAGAATAATTGCTTTTTTTTCCCCAACTAAACTGTTAAATAAAGTAGATTTACCTACATTAGGTCTCCCTACAATTGAAATTGTAAACATGATATAATTATATGATTTTAATCAAGAATATAAAATTTTGAGCTATTATCTACAAAAAATAACTTATTGTCAGCTATTATTGGGAAATGATTAATATTTTTAGGTATTTTATATGTTTTTAGCAATTCTCCATCATTATAATTAAACAGAAATAATCTTCCTTTATTATTAGAGATAACAACATGCTTATTTATTAGCTGAGGACCATAAAATGAAACCTCTTCTTTATCTTTATTTAAATTAACCATCCATTTAATAGCACCATTATTTGGTGATAAAGCAACTAAATTTTGCTCCTTATTAATTAAAAATATTAAATTCTCTGTAAACCATAAATCTTTATTGCTTGAAATTCTTAATTCCCATAATTTTGAACCAGAAAAAATCTCATATGCAGATAAAAAACCATTATTAGATATAGCATAAACAATATTGTTATGTAACAAAGGGGATGAGATTATATCACTAAAGTGATATTCAGCACTAATATTAGAGCTAGATAAATTATCCTTCCATAAAATATTACCCTTATTTAAATCATGTATAGCTATCTCACCTAATTCATTACCATTTAATAATAAGTTACCTCTAGCTAGAGGAATGTTTTTTTGATATAAAGAAGCAATATAATCATCATATTTTACGCCCCATAACCGCTTGCCATTAATCTTATTAAAAGATATTAAATAATTATCAATTCTAGATATTATAACCCTATTTTGATAAATAAAAGGCTTAGATCTTGCGTTAAATCCTATATCAACACTCCATAATATTTCACCATTTAAAGCATCTATAGCATATAAAAAATGAGAACCATTAATAATATATAACTTATTATCATCTAATGTAATGCCACCTGATAAATTATTATATATATCATCATGATTAATTAAATTTCTTTGCCAAAGAATCTTATCATATTTTATATCATAGGCACTTAAACCGCCAGCAACATCAGCAATATAGGCAACACCATTACGAATTACTGGTTGAATAAAAAATGGAGCCTTAATTGATTTATTTGAATATTTATAGCTTGTCTTATTAAGTTTCTTCTTATCTAAATTTAAAGTAGGAAGGGATATATTTCCATTATTAACATAATTTGTGGTATAGATTTTATCATTATCACCTATTGATAAAAAGCTATTTTCTAGAATAGAATCAACTCTTAAATAGCTCTTACTATCAGGCAATACATCAAATGATTCAGAAAAATACTTATCATCATTAGTACATGACAATAAAAAAAATATAATAAAATATAAATAATTATATCTTTTCACTTTTTTCTAATAAATTAATTAGCTCAAGAGCAAAATTTTTATTAATTTGAGGAGCACTATCAGATTTAGTTATTTTTAATAACTCATTAACCGCTAGATCAAATTTATTATTCTCTATGTAACCCAATGATCTGATTTCTAAAATCGAAAAATAAAAGATATTATCAGATTTTAAATCTGCGTAATTATTTTTATTAATAAAATCATAATTTGAATATTTATATGTTAAAAAATTAATTAATAATATTGCATAATCTTTAAATAATTTTTCACTATTATTTTTGTTAATAAATGATTTTAAATCATTATAAGCTTCAAAAATATTACTATTTTTAATATCTAACTGTATCTTTTTTATTGTAGCAATTTGTGAAAGATTAGAACCATCTTCTACAAAGTTTTTGCTAAGATTAATAAAGCTATTTTCATCATTATTATTATAACTATCAATGATTTCATATAGTTTTTCAGTATTATGATAAGATTTGTTAAGTTTATAATTATCATAAATTATGTAAGAGGTAAGAAGTAAAGCCAAACATACAATAAATATTAAAAAATATTTTAAATATTTTTGCCAAAATAACGTAAATTTTTCCTTAAATAAATCTTCTCTGATTTCATCTAATATGTCAGACATTTTTAAGATACCTACTGATTCTCAATATTATTATATTCATTATACTCATCAAGTGCATTGATATATAAAGTTTTTAATTTATTAATCAATAAATCAAGCTGATTAGTATCATAAACAAATTTTATATCATTGAACTTGCCAGTTAGAGAATTTGTAAGAGTTACTGGCATTTTTTTTATTTCATCTTGAACTCTGTAAAAAGTAACAAAAGACATTACAGTATTTATTGTTAAGGATTTAGATGGTAAATCAATTTTACCAGCAATAATACTGTTCATGCCTGGTATATTAAACTTATAATTATTTAATAATACAACTCCTTTTTCTATATTTAAATCACCCTTAGTTGAGCCGATAACAGTATTTGACTTAAGAATTTCATCAAGTAAAGATCCATTAAAATAATTATGTGGGTCATCACCTAAATTAGCAATATTTTGAATAACACCTGCAATATCTAGCGGTTGTAATTCAAGATCTATAATATAAAATTTATTTCGAGATTTTAACTGTTTCATCATGATACTTGGAGTATTTCCATAGGTTTGCAAATTACCAGATAAAGTTAAAGCACCAGCTATATTATCTTTATTAAAAAAATATTGAATTAGATTTCTGAGCTGAATATTTTCAAAACTATAACTAATAGCCAATTGTGGTAATCCATCCATTAAAAATTCACCACTTATATTAAAGCTACCATTATCAGTAAAGCCACCACTTATATCTTCTATATTTAATAGATTATTTATGACAGTGAAATTAAAATTACTATTTTTAAAATCTAATGACCTATATTTTAAAGAATCAATATTTGCCTTAAAGTTAAAGATAATATTATCAAAATTTGGAAATAAAATAAAATCCTTAGACCATGGCTTTAAATTAGGTTTAATATCATTAATATCATAATCGAGGAATGATAAATTAGCTTTATTAATATCAATATTTAAATTAAATTTAGGTTCATCATCATCAATTGAAATTGATGAATTTGCCCTAATATTATTTTCTTCAGACAAAAGTAATATTTCATTAAAAACTAAACTTCTATATTTTAATTCACCCTTAAAAGATAATTTTTCAAGCAAGATTTTATTATAATTTATATCACTAAAAACAACATTAAAATCTAAATCATTAAAAATAGATCTTAACCATAAAAAACGTGACAATAAGCTGTTATTATCTTTTCTGTTTGACAATAACTCATAATAAAAATCAAAAAAATGTTTAGAATTATTATCATCATTTAAAAGGTGAAAATCTGTACTATCTAAATTAAAAAAATTTAAATTTAAAGCTGAAGTCTCATCACCATCAATAATCCATTTTACGTCTCCTGTAACATAACCTGTAGCAAATTTACCATCCAACTCTTCTAAAATTAATTTATCATTTGAGATAGTAAATAGAGATTTCAAATCAAAATCTCTATTATCACTAAAACTTGAATCAAATTTTACTCCTAACAATCTATTCAGGAATATTCTAACATCATCACCTTTACTGCTAAGTGAGCCTGTAAACTGAAAATTTGCATCTTTCTTATCAATTACACCAGATATTTTATTAGAATTGCCTTCATTTAAGCTAAAATCAAATTTATTAACTTTTATTTTATCATCAATAAGAGATAAATTAATATCAATAGGTCCAAATAATTTATCTTTAAAATTTAAATTATTAATAACACCCTCAATATATACATCACCTTTACCAAAATTATTGAATAAATTATAATATTCTTTTGTACTGAAATCCTGATTCACAAAAGATTTCTTTTTTTCCGTTACTATTCCGTCCAAATCAAAATTATCAAATGAAAATACAAATTTACCTCCAATATCACCACCAACATCTCCTATAAAATTTCCAGATATTGCATCACCAGATATTTTACCATTTAATACACTAAACTTACCTTCACGATTACTAAATAAAAACTCTATTCCATATTTATAATTTCTACCATCTGGAAATAAAAACCAATTCTCTGTTGATAAATTAAACAGAAGATTTTGTAGATTATTTCCAGATAATTTTACATTTCCAGTATAATCATTAGAGTCGTTATAATTTGTGGAATTAATCTCAAAACTATCACTATCTGATTTAATAGCTAAATTATATTTTCTTAATTCATTATCATAATCAATAATAGCATTATAATTATAATCTGTATAATTATATAAAAAATAACCTTTAATACTATAACCTTGCGCTTTATTTAAAGTGAATTTAAAATTAGATAATTGTTTTAAAATATCTCCCTTAAGATCATAAAAAATAACAGATGAATCATCTATATTGACATTATTAATTGGCAATAATGAATAATCAAATACCACCTCCTTGTCTGAATCATGAATATCTATCTTGGCATTTCTAAAGCTAAGATCAGAAAATTTTATATTACCAGTTAATATATTTAAAATCGATATATCTGCAGTTAAAATTGGCGATCTTAAATTAACTTTATAAGAACCAAGAGGAATATCATAAAATCTTACATGTGAAATATTTACTTTTGGTCTCGGAAAAAGATCAACTTCAATTTTACCCTTTATATCAACCTCAGCATCTATTAAATTAGATATTCTTTCAATAATTTTATTTTTACTATCTGTAAAAGAAATTAACTTGGATGTTACATAGAAAAACTCACTAAAAATAAAAACTAAAATAGCAAGAATTAGGATTTTTATTTTCATCCTAAGATATATTAAAGGTTATGAGTAAATTTATTAAAGATAAAAAGAAATTGTCAATTAATTTATATAAAATTTAAATAATTGATCAATATTTTTAAAGACAAATTAAAAAGCAAAAGCTAAGCTAGTTTACAAAAAAACACTTAGTAAAAATGACTCCAGAATTAAATTCTGAACAAAAAAAAGCAGTAGAACATAAAGAAGGCCCTCTATTAGTACTTGCAGGAGCAGGAACAGGAAAAACAAAAGTTTTAACTTCAAGAATAGCAAATTTAATTAGCACTAAATCAGCATTTCCTTCTCAAATAATTGCGGTAACCTTTACAAATAAAGCAGCAAATGAAATGAAGGAAAGAATAATCAATATATTAGGTTATGAAATTCCAGAAATGTATATCGGAACATTTCATTCAATATCAGCTAGGATAATTAGAAAAAATGCCAATTATTTAGGTTTAAATAGTAATTTTAATATAATTGATCAAGATGATCAGCTAAGATTAATTAAACGTATCTGCTCAGATTTAAAAATTGAAAATCCTGATCTTGCTCCAAAAAAAATTATTCATCAAATTTCATTATGGAAAGATAAATTAATTAAACCAGGTCAGCAAAATTTTCATAATGATGATATCAGTAAGATTTATGAAATATATTGCGATGAATTATTAAGAGCAAATTCTTGTGATTTTGGAGATTTAATTCTTCATGTAATAAAATTACTTAATGAACAACCACAAATTCAAAATTATTATAATAATAAATTTAAATATATACTTGTAGACGAATACCAAGATACAAACAGCTCGCAATATCTTTGGCTAAGATTATTAGCTCAAGGACATAATAATATATGTTGCGTGGGTGATGATGATCAATCAATTTACAGCTTCAGAGGAGCAGAGGTTGAAAATATCCTCAGATTTGAAAAAGATTTTGAAAAATCAACAGTAATAAAATTAGAGCAAAATTATAGATCAACTAAGCACATATTAAATGCTGCTGCAAATCTCATAAATACAAATGAAAAAAGACACAATAAAACCCTATTTACTGATCAAAATCAGGGGGAAAAAATAACAATAATACCTAATTGGGATGACACTGCAGAAGCTAATAATATTATTGAAAAAATCGAAACTCATATAATAAGAAGAAAGCCACTTGAAAATATTGCCATTTTAGTTAGAGCATTTTTTCAAACAAGATCAATAGAAGAAGCTTTAATTAGCCATGCTATTCCATATAAAATAGTTGGCGGACTTAAATTCTATGACAGAAAGGAAATAAAAGATATGATAGCATATCTAAGAATTATAAACTCTGATTCAGATAATCTAGCATTAGAAAGAATAATTA
>Ga0181585_10003373_pt1 | contig 13995 bp, 12 predicted proteins | sample 071ome_29_FD_132469 | JGI IMG/M metagenome (GOLD analysis project Ga0181585, IMG submission 132469) | Coastal salt marsh microbial communities from the Groves Creek Marsh, Skidaway Island, Georgia - 071407BT metaG (megahit assembly) | ecosystem: Environmental > Aquatic > Marine > Intertidal... | reverse complement strand
TTACAACGGGAGAAATGCTGCAGCGACAGTGTGGGCAAAAGGCTTGGATGCCGTGATTGAGTTCGACGAACCTGTTCGTGCAATTACACCTGGTCAAGCAGTAGTTTTCTACGATGACGACCTCGTGGTCGGTGGCGGACTTATTGAAACGTCGCTCCCTGAATCTGCGGACGTTGCTGACCAAGCGGTCGTATAGGACATCACAAGTCCTAATTTCCCACTCACTCGGTATGCTTCTATTCTATTCGGTGGGCAGATGATCCACCGCACGGGATCACTGCTGCATGCCTCTCAAAAGAAAATCGCTGCCCGACTTTTCGGTTGAAAGCACCCTACGAGACGACGGATCATTGTTTGTCGCAGGAGTCGACGAAGTTGGTCGAGGCACACTGGCGGGACCGGTTGTCGCGGCCGCTGCGATTCTCCCCGGTCCGGTCCCGGACGACTACAAGTCGATAATTCGTGACAGTAAGCAACTTTCTGCTATCGCTCGTGACCGAGCGTACAACTGGCTGACCGACTGGTGTGTCAGCTACGGAGTTGGTTCAAGCTCCGCGGGCGAAATCGACACGCTGGGAATAGTCCCCGCTACCAAACTGGCTATGTCGCGAGCGATTGCCGAACTCGACCCGTCCGCTGACCACCTGATGATCGATGCTGTTGAGCTGAACACGGTCAATATCCCGCAAACGATCATCATCAAGGGTGACTCAAAGTCCCAGAGTATTGCCGCTGCTTCAATCATCGCGAAGGTCACACGGGACAAATTGATGGTCGGAGTTTTTGAGGATCAGTTTCCGGGCTACGGATTCGCCGACCACAAAGGTTACGGAACCAAATTCCACCTTTCGGCCTTGGATTCCCTTGGTGCGACACCGATTCACCGTCGGACATTCAAGCCGGTGCAGTCGGCAATTGGTCACAACCCCGAATCTGGTGACTAACGTCTCGATCTGTCGATGAGTGATGGGAAGCTAAATCTCCCCGACGGCGTCGGAAAGGCTGGAGAGGCGGCGGCTGAGTACTACGTTCGACAGCAACTTGGCTACGAGGTTCTGGCTCGAAACTTTCGAGTTACCGAAGGCGAGATCGACCTGATCGCAACTGATGTTGACGAGGTCGTATTTATCGAGGTGAAGACCCGCACATCACGGAGCTTTGGTGAAGCCACCGCCCAGGTATCGAACTCCAAACGGCAGCGCATCATCACTGCCGCAATGACGTATCTATCTCAGGAAAACAAACATAACCACGATTGGAGAATCGACGTGCTCGGTGTTCAGTTGTCTCGGGACGGCTCCGTGGAATGCATCGACCACGTCAAAAATGCCGTGGTCGATGAGTAGCTGACTTCGTCCTGTTCCTAGAATATTGCCAATGGATTTACAGGTGAGCCGGTAACGGTAGGCAGTTTGAGCGGCAAGATCGAGATCATGAACTCCCACCTGCCCTGTCGCTTATATTCATCAGCCAGGTCATCAAGCCAGGCGTTATCCAGAATCCACAAACCAAGCCCTACAATTCCGACCTGATGGACCGGGTTCGTGAATTTCGAATACGGATTCGGACCAACATCATTCCCTGTGTCAGATCCTAAAACCGCTACCTCTCGCTCATGAATTAGCGGTAAAAGTTCGGGCGAGGGTCCAGATGACCCGTCTTTCCAAACATCTACTGGCCCGGTAATCGAACGCCTACCAAGTTGTCCGGTTCGCAAGAGCAAGACATCGCCTGACTCAACCTTCACGCCATGTTCAGATTCGGCAGCCAGAACATCGTCCACCCCAACACCGTCACCACGTTCGATGTAATCGACACCTCTAAGCAACGGGGCATCTACGAGTACGCCTTTAGTGACAATTCCACCGGTCGAAGGCATGACGTCGAACTCTGTCGCTCCTTCCGCGGTGGAAACGACAGTTGAAGGCCGTCCGTTGTACGTTTGACCATTCCAGAAGAAATGGGAAAGGCTGTCGATGTGCGTGACGGTGTGACCGTGAAAGATCAGTCCAAAGTAGTCCATCGCAACTTCACGCTCGTCCGATTCATCGGGACGGTATGTATCCCCCGCCGAAACCATGAAGTGTTGCGGTGGCCGCGGGACGTCTACGGAAGCGGAGAATTCAACGGGTCGCGCACAACTGACCTGGACACCATGTTCGACACTTTGAATTGCGTTGAGAGCCTTCTGTTGTGATAGAAAGTTCAAAGTGCCTTTCTGGTCATCTGTTCCCCAACGTCCCCAGTTGTTCAAATCCTTGTCCAACCATTGAAGTAAATCGTCTTGACCGGGCCAATTGACCGCCATTTGAAGTTCTCCCACGTAGTATCGTTTGTGCGTCCGGAGGCTTTATACGCCCTGACAGGTGACGGAAACAAGATGCCACTAGCGAATCACAAGAATTTCAGGCTGTGAACGGGAAGTACTGAGGCTCAAATGAGATCAGAGATAGTCGCACGAATGCGCGGTATATACGTGATAGTCGATCCCGATCACACGAACGGTCGAGACGTGATTGATGTTGCAAAAACCGTCTACTCAGCTGGGGCATCGACTGTCCAACTGCGAAACAAGAGTGCGGGCAAACGAGGGCTTGTTGAACAGGCGCGTGAGATTCAACGCGTTGCGCATGACACGGGCAAGATTTTCATCGTAAATGACCATGTTGATGTTGCAAGGATTGCCGATTCAGACGGTCTTCACGTCGGGCAAAAAGATCTTCGAGTGACCGATTGCCGAGCGATCCTCGATGATCGGCAGCTTATCGGGACTTCCAATGCCCTCTTGGAAGAAGCGCTGGAATCTCAGAATAACGGCGCTGACTATGTTGCTGTTGGGGCGATGTTCTCCACTGACACCAAGCTAGACACCAGACCAGCGGGTGTCGAAACCCTGGTCAGAGTTCGGGAAGCAGTTGACACCCATCTTGTGGCAATCGGGGGAATCAACTCAGCAAATATTGAGGCTGTTGTTAAAGGCGGCGCTGACTCAATCTGCGTCGCGTCAGCAATCACAAAATCAGACGATATGGAACGCGCCACTTCAGAGCTGGTGGAACTGTTCGAGAGGTTTGGCGCATAAATGACCGATTCAGCGTTCTCCGAAACACTCCAGTCCGTTACTGAACGAGCAATCACCTCTTTCGAAGACATTCATGGTGCCCGTTAGCTCGCTCTAGGTGAGTGTCGAAAAGCAATTCAACTGGCGTCACGGTCTATTCGAGCAACACACCGTGGGGAGTTTGAAGAGGCGTCGGAGCTAGTTTCGGAATCAGGCACCTGTGTTGCACGAGCGGTCGAGGCTCTTGGAGCTCAACCAGCGTTGCGCAATTCGGGCTTCCTTACTGACGGTGAAAAAGAATACGCGGAGGCCGCAATAACACTGGCATTCGTCCAAAGTTCTGCCCTGCCAACACTGGAAGACCTTAACACTGGCTATGCGTCGTATTTGAACGGTCTTGCCGAAGCAGCAAGTGAACTACGCCGCTCGGCACCTGATGCTATTAGAAACAGCGACACTCAAAAGGCCGATCGACTACTGTCTATGATGGACGAAGCAATGTCGGTCCTGACCTCAGTTGATTTCCCTGAAGGCGTGACCGGCGGGTTACGTCGCACAACCGATCAACTACGAGCCGTGACGGAACGAACACGAGGTGACGTAACACAGGCGATTCGGCAGGCATCGCTCGAGCGTAGGCTTTCAGATCTCGAATCGAAACTAGGGAAACAGGGATAGACCACTCGGGTGGACCACCTCCCCACTCTGAAACACGCTTAGTTTTCGTTGACTGGCCCAAGGGGCCAATGCTAGCGTTGCTACGTCAACATGAAGTTGGACTCGAAATTTAGGTTCTCAGGCGGACTTAATAATCGTGACTATGCCAGCTTCTAAATCTGGACCTTCCAAAGACTCGCAAAAGCGGGTGTCACGGGAGGTTCTTTCGCGGAGAAATCTAAATGGATTCAATCTTGCTTGCCATCGCAGCAGGAGCCATTGGTCTAGTGGCCGCCGGATTGCTCGCAATGCGGGTTCTTCGACAGTCACCAGGCAACGACGCAGTACGAGAAATTGGTGACCTCATTCAAGAGGGTTCATCTGCTTTCCTGAAAAAGGAATACTCAATCCTCTCTGTGTTCGTAGTTGCGATCTTCATCGTCCTTGCCCTGTTCATCGATTTCAACATCCTGGGTAACGACACAATCGACACTCTCAACGCAGGTGGAGCAATAACATCTGACGGTCCCTGGACCGCCATTGCCTACCTGGCAGGTGCCGTTGGTTCAGGTCTAGCCGGATTCATCGGCATGAGCATTGCGGTACGAGGTAACACCCGAACGGCAACTGCCGCACAGACCGGGCTGAATAAAGCCCTCCAGGTCGCATTTAGTACTGGTGCAGTGATGGGTCTGACCGTAGTTGGTATCGGAATCATCGGTGTCACCATTCTGTGGCTCATATTTGAGAACCCGAACGTCATCGCTGGATTTGGTTTCGGTGCGTCATCGATTGCACTGTTTGCTCGTGTCGGTGGCGGCATCTACACCAAAGCCGCTGACGTTGGTGCCGACCTGGTAGGTAAGGTCGAGGCTGGATTGGATGAGGACGACCCTCGCAACCCGGCTGTTATTGCCGACAACGTAGGTGACAACGTGGGCGACGTAGCCGGTATGGGAGCTGACCTGTTCGAGTCATACGTCGGTTCGATCATCGCAACCATCTCGCTGGCATTTGCAGCATCTACAACCTACGCTTTCGATGCTCCACGTGCGATTCTCCCGTTGATGATCGCAGGTATCGGAATCATCTCTTCCGTCATTGGTATGCAGCTTGTCCGCACAGGCGACAAAGCAGACATGGGCAAGCTCCTATGGACTTTGCGCTACGGAATCTTCGGAGCTGGTGGACTCGCACTTCTTGGTACTGGTTTGTACATCAACGCAACCGATGGACTAGAGTTTGACCTGTTCTGGGTTGTTGTTGTTGGTCTGGTCGTGGGACAGGTAATTGGAACTTCAACCGAGTGGTTCACTTCGTACGAAGGACTCAAGATCGGTTCCTGGGAGTTCAACCCGGTCCGATGGATTGCTTCACAGTCTCAGACTGGGCATCCATCGACGATCATTGCGGGTATTGCCATTGGTTTCTACAGTGCAGTAATTCCTGCTCTGGCAATTGTCGTGGGTATCTGGCTGGCTCACGAGCTCGCTGGTCTTTACGGAATTGGTCTTGCAGCGGTTGGCATGCTTTCAACCCTCGGTATCACTCTAGCGACCGACGCATACGGCCCGGTTGCTGACAATGCTGGTGGTATTGCAGAACAAGCACATCTCGATCCTGAAGTCCGCGAGCGAACAGATGCTCTCGATGCTCTGGGTAACACCACAGCTGCTACAGGTAAGGGATTCGCTATCGGTTCGGCGGTACTTACCGCTCTCACGCTGATGGTCGCCTACGGTTTGGTTACGGGCATAGACTCGTTGAACCTTCTAGCACCAGAAGTACTCATTGGAACGATCATCGGTGGATTGCTGCCGTTCCTGTTCTCAGGTCTGACAATGCAGGCAGTGGGTATTGCTGCTGGATCGATGATCGAAGAGGTTCGACGTCAGTTCCGAGAGATTCCTGGACTTCGAGAAGGTAAAGAAGGCGTAAAGCCCGATGCCGCTCGAGCAGTAGCGATTAGTACCGCAGGATCACTCAAAGCGATGATCCTTCCGGGCTTGATCGCCATTGTTGCTCCGATTCTTGTTGGCTCGATTATGGGTGCAGAAGCCCTTGGCGGACTGCTCGCCGGTTCGATCGTTTCTGGATTCCTCCTCGCCATCTTCATGGCGAACGCAGGTGGAGCCTGGGACAACGCCAAGAAGTACGTGGAGCTTGGAAACTTCGGTGGCAAGGGTTCAGACACTCACGCTGCTGCAGTCACCGGTGACACGGTTGGCGACCCGTTCAAGGACACTTCCGGCCCAGCTATCAACATCCTGTTGAAGCTTATGGCAATCGTGTCGTTGATCTTCGGACCTTTGTTCATCTAGGTCTCACAGAAAGAAAATAAAAAGAGCCCCGATTTGAATCGGGGCTCTTTTTTTTGTTAATTCGTCTTCTTATCGGATGAACATGTTGTACTCGAGTTCATGGGCTACCGTACTACTTTGGCCATGCCCTGGAAGCACTATCGTTTCAGCAGGAAGAGTGAGAAGTTTTTCCTTAATGCTCTCGATCTCTTGCGCCTCGTTCCCGCCTGACAGGTCGAAGCGGCCAATCGTCTCACGGAATAACGTGTCACCTGTAAGAACGTGCCCACCAACGCTCAAGCTTATTGACCCCGGTGTGTGACCGGGCGTTGCGATGACAATGATTTCAGCGTCTCCGACTGAGATTTTATCTCCATCGTTGAGAATAGTGGTTGGAGTTGGTGGGTCGACGAAATCGCCAAGCATGGACTTTAACCATGACATTTGTTCGTTAACCGAAACTTCATCACCTTTGCCTATGGCGAAATTACAGTCGAACCGGTCAATCATAGGGGCAACTGCGCCAGTATGGTCAGCATGAGCATGAGTTGAAATGACGGTGTGGGGTTCCAAGGATGAATCATCCAAAGCGGAGATTATTTTTCCGACTTCCCCACCGGGGTCGACTACTACGCACTCGGATCCTTCAGAGAGGATGTAGCAATTCGTAGCCAGGACACCCACTTGTACTACTTTGATATCTAGCACTTAATTCACCTAAACCTGAGTCGATATCCAATCGAAAATCGACTCGTGGTAGAACCACGAAACCAGCGCACCAGCTACCAGGTACGGACCATACGGTATCAACACGCGATCAAATCCAAATAATCTGGCAGCGTAGACGACCAATGCAACTGCACCGCCGAGCAGTACGCCGAGGTACAGAGCTAGCAGCAGTGGGGTCAGTCCCAACCACAATCCCAGGGCACCAGAAAGTTTCACATCGCCCATTCCCATTAGCGGGCGATTCAAGCGGTCTCCGAGCCATGCCAGCGGGAAGAATATTGCAAATCCCACCACTCCTCCGGCCAATCCTTCCCACCATTCACGCTCAGGTATAAAGAAACTCGTCGCCAGAAATAATCCGGCAAGTGTAAAAACGAGTTTGTCCGGTAGGAACGTCGTTTCAAAGTCGATGAACGTGAGTGCGAGCAGAATTGGGATTACAACAAGAGTCAGGACAAGAATCCAGATTGGATCTTCGATTCGGTACCAGGCAAACCCGAACAAGAAAGCTGTACTAAGTTCAACTAGCGGATACCGAACACTGAACGCTCGGTGTGGGACACGCTGTGAGCGACGCGCTCCAACCAAACTGGCGAAAGGGAGATATTCCCAGCTAGCAAGATTTCGAGGTCTCGCTCCAGCTGGGACTCCATCTACATAGTCGTAAGGCGGTAATCGATCCACCAGGACGTTGACGATTGCGCCGACGAATAGTCCGAGCAGCGCGAGTAATCCAGGTTCCATATCTAAGATTGTGCCGTAAATTGAGCGAACGCGTCTCTGGGAGTTTCTGCCATAAAAGGGACTGGTGAAACCTATCTTCGAGATGACCTGTGTCAGGCGAGGTTTGGCATCACCTCGCTCTTTAGCAATCCCATCGAGTTTTCCCAGAAGCCCTTCGGTTCCCACTCGTGCCCCATCGCCATCAAAGTCCCGAAGCCACCAGTCCGTTCGTTTAGATCAGATAATTTTTCGGTGACTTCCTCAGGTGTACCGACAATGAATATGTTGTCGACCAGATACTCCACCGTCACGTCTGAATCTGGCATGTCAGGGTCGGTCTTTAGCAATCCCAGCATTTTTGATCGCGGCAACAACTTGAGGAAATACCCTTCCATGTCGCGTGCGAGAGTACCTTCAAGCGCTTGTCTTCGAGCTTCAGCAGTTGTTTCAGCAACCACAACCTCGCGGGCGACTCTCCAGTTAGTCCGGTCTGCGGTCTTTCCAGCTTTCTCGGCTCCATCACTGACGGCAGTCCAATGTGATTGCAGCATTTCTACCGGAACGAAGTTGATGCTCATTGGCAACCAGCCTCGTTCACCTGCCATCGTGAGTGTTTCAGACTTCGTAGAGACTCCAGCGACTCCGATCGGAGGATGCGGATCCTGGTAAGGCTTTAGATGAACGCGAAGCGCAATATCTTCCTCAGGCTCAGGGATCGTGAAGTCCCACCATTTGCTTCGATACCTACCAGGCACCGGGTCATCCCACAGCTTCAGAACAAGCTCAACTGCCTGTCGAGTCATTTCTCGGTTGTCACCAGTCTTTGGATCGAAGCCGAATACATTTAGATCACCGGGGAACCCACCGGAACCAACTCCCCACATCAATCGCCCTTTTGACATTTGATCCAGTTGCGCAATTCGATGTGCAATAGAAAACGGGTTGTGATTGGTCATACATGTGACACCTGTTCCCAATCGAATTTGCGATGTAATTCCAAGTGCCTGGGCGATAAGCAAATCGGGCGCAGGAATGTTTTCCCATTCAGCCGTGTAGTGTTCCCCAATCCACGCTTCTGAGAATCCGAGTTTGTCGAGATAGACGAGTTGTTCTAAGTCTGCTTGGAGCGTGTTGGCGATGTTCGAGCCGGGTGGGTGCAACGGCATCATGAAGAAGCCCAGGTCCATCGTGATTCCCTCTGAATAAGTTAGGCGACGAGTGATTTGGGCGAATATTACCGCGAGAGTGACCGACTGAGACGAACGTTATTCGTCTAACGCCTTTGCTTGTAACTCAAACAGTGCATTGAGAGCTTCAATCGGTGTCATATTGGAAAGATCCAGCGAACGCAGGTCTTCGAGAGCCTCATTGTTTTGTGATGGAACCTCACCGAACGACATGGGCAATTGATACTCGTCGCTTTTGCGCCCAGGCATGTTTTCGAGTTGATCTAACAACTCCCATGCTCGATTCACCACATCTCCCGGCATACCCGCGAGCCTGGCGACATGCACACCGTACGATTTGTCTGCTCCGCCTTCGACTATCTGGTGCAGAAACACAACTTCGCCATCATCTTCAGCGACTGCGACTCGAAGATTGTGTGCTCGTTCGAGGGTTTCACCCAGTTCAGTCATCTCGTGATAGTGGGTAGCGAAGAGGGTTTTGCACCCAAGACGGGGAGAGTTGTGAATATGTTCGGCAACCGATCTGGCAATCGCCAGTCCATCGTACGTCGACGTGCCTCGACCAATCTCATCAAGCACGGCTAGTGACCGAGATGTCGCCTGATTGAGAATCGATGCCGTTTCGACCATTTCGACCATGAAAGTCGACTGGCCACCAGTAATGTCGTCAGACAACCCTGCACGAGTGAATATTCGATCAACAATCCCAATCCGAGCTGTGTCTGCAGGTACAAAACTGCCAATTTGTGCCATCAAAACGAGTACTGCAGCTTGTCTGATGTAGGTCGATTTACCGGACATGTTCGGTCCGGTGATGATCATTACCTGTTTTGTGTCGGTCGACAAATCAAGATCATTGGGAACGAAGCGACCGGGACCAAGTGATGCTTCGACCACAGGGTGGCGTCCTCCGCTGATTGCCACAACACCCGATTCATCAATATCGGGTTTGATCCACCCGTTCTCGCTGGCAGTTTGCCCGATGGATGCGACGCAGTCGATGATACCCAGCGCAGTAGCGGTTTCCATTATGCGTTCGCTATGGACTGAAACTTCGACGCAAACCCTGCGGAAAAGATCACGCTCGATTTCACTTATCCTGTCGCGGGCAGTGAGTATTCTAGATTCGAGCTCTTTGAGTTCTGGAGTAACGAAACGCTCGCCGTTTACGAGAGTCTGGCGACGCTCAAAGGTTTCTGGAACCAGGTCGACATTCGATTTCGAAACTTCGAGGTAGTAGCCGAAGACACGGTTGTAACCTATCTTCAAGCTTTTGATCCCGGTTGATTCTTTATAACCCGATTCGAGTGAGGCAATGCTCGTTCTTGCATCCCCCGACAAAGACCTCACTTCGTCAAGCTCAGGACTGAATCCCTCTCGGATCGCCCCACCTTCACCAACATTTACAGATGGTTCATCAGCAATCGCAGATTGCAAAAGCTCGACCGTTTCAACGGAAGCATGCAGCTTGTCGACCAACGCCCCGCCAGGACGAACCGACTCTGGCAACTGTTCCAGCAATGCAGGGATCGTCTGCAAGCCGTTCTTAAGGGAAGCAAGGTCTCTCGGATTCGCAGTCGATGTACGAACTCGGTTAGTCAGGCGTTCGAGGTCAGATATTTGAGACAGGAGGTCCTGCACGTGTGAGCGCATACCAGCGTCGTTGTTAAAAGCTTCGACTGCCAATTGCCTGCTACGTATGTGCGTCACATTCATCAGCGGACGGGTTAACCACGACCGCAAAGCTCTCGCTCCCATCGCGGTCTTTGTACGGTTCAGGGTCGAGTAGAGAGTTGGACCAGTTGATCCAGAATGTGACGACGAGAACAACTCTAGATCTTTAATCGCCTTCTGATCCAACTTCATGAACGACGACGAAGACTCGGTACGGAGTGAAGTTAGTTGGGGGATTGCCCCGAACTGGTTCTCGGCTACGAAATCTAATACTGCCGATGCTGCGGTAATTGCCATTGGTAGACCTTCGCAACCGTAGGCTTCCAATGACTTCGATTTGAAGTGGTCAAGCAATCGCGCTCGGGCAAGGTCGGAATCAAGTCTGGTTTCATCCAACGGTCGAGTTACGACATTCGTGCCAGCCCGCTCATTGAGAAGCTTCGCTGCACCCATATCAACGAGTAGCTCGGCAGGGGCGAGTCTGGCTAACTCATCGTGAAATTCAGAAAAATTGATTTCTGATGTAACAAACTCGCTGGTCGAAATATCCACGTACGACAAACCGACGGTGTCGCCTTCGCAAACCGCAGCAGCAAGATAGTTGTTAGTCGTACGGTCCAGTAGCTCTGGCTCGATTACAGTGCCAGGGGTTACCACACGAACTACTTTTCGTTCGACAAGACCGCGTGATTTTGCGGGATCACTGGTTTGCTCAGCAATGGCGATCTTCAGACCCGCAGCGATCAAAGTGCCAAGGTGATTTTCCAAGGAATGATGTGGGATTCCGGCAAGCGGGGCTTTTGCGCCCCCGCCAGATTCGCGGGCAGTTAGTGCGATTCCCAATACTCTGGACAGCACATGAGCGTCGTCATCGAAGCACTCATAAAAATCACCCATACGAATCAGGAGTAGTGCGTCAGGATAGGCGGCTTTGAACTCCAAGAACTGTCTTCGACCTGGAGAAAGCTTTTTCTCTGCCTTCTTTGGACGACGCGTCTTTTTGGACGCCTTCTCGACGGGTGCGACAGCCTTGTTACTGTCCGATCCTACTTTGTCCTGAGAGTCGACCATGGGAGCTAGATTCTAGCTCCCTGAGACAATAATTCGTGCTTTACCGGCCGATTATTGGTACTTAATCGAAGCCGTGTCTGAAGCAGACCATCGCAACTCTTTGAATCCCGAATCCTTCGGAACTTCAAATACCAACATCCCAACGACCTGTTGCTTTTCGTTGAGCTCGATTGAACCCCACATCGGCTGGAATCCAGGAACGTTGAATTTCTCACTGAATTCCGCGGTGTAAGCACGCTCAATCGTGTTTATTGGCTCGTACACCCGATTATTCGTGTCGAGTAGCGTCGCCGCTTCTTCGTCTACAACCATGCGGACCGAACCCGACGTCTGGTTGTGGATCGTTACCTCAACAAATGCCAGTTCATTCTCAGATTCGTCATCTGGAACCAACGCCCAGTTGTATAAGGTGCCTTGAGTATCGGCGCCTTTGTAAATGATGAACTGTTGCGTCTTTGGAACTTCGGCTCGAATCCACAAAGTTCGACCTGCAACGTACAGTGGGTCGCCGCCGTCTTGGTCGATAAAAGTCATCATGCTGATGAGAACAAGCGCCAGAACTACAGAAAAAGCGGCGATCCCCATCAGCACAACAGGTTTGTTTTCTTTCGGTACGCGAGTTTGGCGGCGCGCCAGAATTTCACCGTTTGCGTCGACATCCAGATATTCCGTACCCGGGTCCCCTCGGAAGCCTGATGTAGGACTGTACTCAAGAGTTACCCGGACAATGTCGTTAGCCATTCGCTCAACGTTACTGACATCCCATTGGAGCTCGGTTTCCCGCATCCGAGGACCGTACTCGTACCGGTTGTTGCCTGCGTACTTGATCGCTGCATCAATTTGAGCACTGTAGTACTTGCGAGCTTCGTCACCTGAGACGATTACATCGTTAGGCCGGTCGTTGGATTCGTTGCTGTCAGCAGCCGATTCATCTTGCGATTCGGCGTCCTGCTGTATTTCGTCGTTCTTCTCTTCGGTCATTCATTGCTCCAGGACCATCAAAAACGGTCGACAAGCGAGATTACATGTTCTGAATGCGGGTTGTGTAGGGCATGCAGACCAACCTATCTATTATTGCCGCTGATGTGCTGTCAGGTCGACACGGTTTCGGCTCAAGAGTCAGCAGACGGGTACGTCGCCAACTGTTCAAGTACCTTCGGCAATACGTCTAATACGTCATCTATATCCGCTTCGGTTGTGTCCTTACCGAGCGATATTCGAACGCTTCCGACAGCGAGATCATCAGGGACACCCATCGCAAGTAGTACATGGGAAGGTTCTAGCGACGCAGAACTGCATGCGCTTCCGCTTGATGCAGCAATGCCTTGAAAATCGAGACCAAGGAGAATTGGCTCACCTTCAACCCCGGGGAACGAAAAATTCGTAATTTCTGGAACCCTGTTGGTTTCGCTCCCGTTGAATCGAGCTCCCGGTATCTGCTCAAGCCCTTTTTTGAGGCGGATTGACATTGCTTCAATTGAAGCTCTTGAGTTTTCGCGCTCTTGTTCGGCTAAAAAGATCGCCTCGCCGAAGCCCACAATTCCAGGAACGTTTTCTGTTCCGGATCTACGTTGTCGCTCCTGACCACCGCCAGCAATCAACGGATCAATGTCCACGCCACGCCTGACAAACAGGACCCCGACACCTTTTGGTCCATAAATCTTGTGCCCGGAAAGACTCATTAGGTCGACACCCAGCTGATCGACATTTATTGACAGCTTGCCTGCCGCCTGAACAGCGTCGGTATGCACAAAGATTCTTTTACCAAGCTCGGCCGATCGTTTCTTCACGAGTTCTGAAATCCTGGCGACGTCTTGGATCGTGCCAACCTCGTTGTTGACCAGCATCACGCTCACCAGGAATGTTTCATCATCGATCAGGCCAGCGATCTCCTGGGGATCAACCAGACCGTGTTCATCGACTCCGACGAAAGTGATCCTGTATCCCAGCTTCTCAAGCTGCTCGAGCGGATGAATCACAGCGTGATGTTCGACCGCAGTAGTGATGATGTGACCTGAGCCGTTGAGCGCTGCTATTCCCTTCAAAGCCGTGTTGTTCGACTCGGAACCGCCACCTGTGAATACAATCTCGGATTCCCGGGCTCCGAGAACAGAAGCCACTTTTTCTCTTGCTTCATCTACCCCGTATCGGGCTTCCCCTGAAAGGGAATACAAGCTGGAAGGATTTCCGAACTTCTCTGAGAAGTACGGCAGCATTGTTTGTAGTACCTCGGGTCGAACCGGGGTAGTCGCTGCGTGATCCAGGTAATTTATTCGATCGTCAGACACTGTCATTTGGGTGAACTGTAAAAGGTCGTTCAAGACTCGAAAACGTGTAGCCGGGTGAACTGAGCTTAGATAAGATGTGTGAGTTTGGAATCCAAGTGAAACTTAGGTACGTATTGAACAGCCGTGGAACACACGGTTTATTAATTTTGGCAGAATAGTTCTTCTGTGACCCAGCCGATACTGGAGTAAATATTTGATCAAGATTGAGCATATGTCGAAAAGCTACGGGCCTTACCCCGCAGTAATCGATGTCTCTTTCGAGGTGCTCAAGGGTGAAATTGTTGGCTTCCTGGGACCAAACGGTG
>Ga0181585_10003371_pt1 | contig 14003 bp, 15 predicted proteins | sample 071ome_29_FD_132469 | JGI IMG/M metagenome (GOLD analysis project Ga0181585, IMG submission 132469) | Coastal salt marsh microbial communities from the Groves Creek Marsh, Skidaway Island, Georgia - 071407BT metaG (megahit assembly) | ecosystem: Environmental > Aquatic > Marine > Intertidal... | reverse complement strand
TGAAAATTGGAGTGGAACTAGAGCTAAAAAAGGTCAATTATCTAATAATGGAAAATTACCAAAAACTGCAAAAAATGTTAAATTATATAAAGGCTGGTTTGCTGATATATTACCTGATTTTGTAGCCAAGTTAGAAGAAAATGCCATTTTATTACATATTGATTGTGATTTATATAGCTCGACAATTACAATCTTGGAATCTTTTAAAAATAAAATAATTCCTGGAACAGTAATTATATTTGATGAGTTTTTTAATTACCCTAATTGGGAAAATCATGAATATAAAGCATGGCAAGAATTTGTTAGTAAATATGATATAAAATATAAATATTTAGCATATGCTCATACGCAAATAATAGTGCAAATAATTTAACTTACTTATTTGAAGAATATTGCAATTTTTAAGAATATTTATATTATAACGAGATATTTCGCGCTTAAAAGGTGATTACCCTATGTATAAAAAATTTACTAAATATTTTCTTGTTGCAATTATTGTAGCTATAACAACTGTTTCATTATCTTCATATGCAGGTAGAAATAACTTTGCTAGTTTGTTGAATAGCCCAGTTGAGAGTGATTATTTTCAGCTTTTTAAAAAAATTATAGAAATAACTAAGCAAAATTATGTTGAAGAAGTAGATGAGAAGGATTTATTTTATTCTGCTTTTGATGGTATGTTGAGGTCACTTGATCCTCATTCAGGTTTTTTAAATAACGAGAATTTTAAGGAAATGCATGTACAAACTAGCGGTCAGTTTGGGGGTGTAGGTATTGAAATTACAATGTATAAAGGTTTTTTAAAAGTTGTTTCACCAATTGATGATACTCCAGCACATAAAGCAGGTATCAAGCCTTCTGATTATATCACAATGATTGATGGGGAAACAGTAAGAGACTTAAATATAAACCAAGCAGTGCAAAAAATTAGAGGTCCTAAAGGTACAAAAGTTAAATTAACAATAGTAAGAGAAGGGGTTAGCGAGCCTTTAGAATTTGATGTTGAAAGAGCAATTATAAAAATTATTTCTGTAAAATCTAAAGTTTTAGCCGATGATGTTGCTTATTTTAGAGTTACTTCTTTTTCACAAAATACTACAGTAAGTTTAGAATCTCAATTAAAGAAAATTTTATCAAAAACTGAAAATAATTTACGTGGTATAGTGTTAGATCTTAGAAATAATCCAGGCGGATTACTAGATCAAGCAATTGGAGTAAGCGAATTATTTTTAGATGGTGGAGTGGTTGTTTCTACTAAAGGAAGAGCCCGTAATGCTGAAGAGGTTTTTAATGCAGCAAAAGGTGATATTGCTAAAGATATTCCTATAGTTGTTCTTGTGAATCAAGGTTCTGCATCTGCATCTGAGATTGTTGCTGGTGCTTTGCAAGATCATAAGAGAGCGGTTATTTTGGGTAAAAATTCTTTTGGAAAAGGTTCGGTGCAAACAGTTGTTCCTCTTGGAAATAATCTTGGTATGCGTTTAACTACCTCTAAATATTACACGCCAAATGGTGTATCAATTCAAGCTAAAGGCATAACTCCAGATGTAGAGATTTCTCAAAAAAATATAGAAATTGACGAAAATAATAATAAATATATGTCTGAATCTAATTTACCAGGTCATTTAGAGACTCAAAATAATGATGGTAAAAATGATTCGAAAAAAACAAATCAGGTTGAATTAAATAAAATTTATAAAGAAGATTATCAATTAGCTAGAGCAATTGATTTGCTTCATGCTTTATCAGTTCTGAATAAATGATTTTTTTATTAAAAAGAAAGCCATATAAAGCTTCTATTTCATTATTTTTATTATCGCTTGCTTTATCTACTTATTTTGTTTTTCAACTTTTTCATGGTGAATATAGCTATAAAAATTTGCAACATAAGTCAGATTTTTTAAATGATTTGATTTTAACATATGAAAAGAAGCAATTTTCAATTATGAATTATGAAGCAAAAATTAGGTCTCTTAATCCTAATAATCTAGATCTTGATAGTCTTGAGGTGGAAATGAGAGAGAAATTATTATTCACAAAGCCTAATGAAGTAATGTTGATAATTCCAGATGATCAGCTTGATTGATAAGGAAATTATGTTCTTTAAGCCATTTATTTTCTGCTTTATAGTTGGGGCAGTAATTTTCAACTAATTGCCAGAAATTTTTTGAATGATTCATTTCTATTAAATGACATAATTCATGAATAATTACGTAATCAATTACTGATTTTTTTGTGCAAATTAAGTTAAAACTTAAATTGATAATTTTCTTGTTAGAACAGCTACCCCATTTTGAGATATTATTTTTTAAAATTAGTTCTTTAGCTATTAAATTAGTGTTTTTGCTTAGATTTATGAATCTGTCATGTAAAAATTTTCTAGCTGAGTTTTTGATAAATTCATTAAATAGAAATAGGATTTTTTTTTCTGCTAAATTTTCTGCATAATATAAAATTAGCTTTTCATCCTGAAAAGAAAAATAATTTTTGTCTGATTTTTTTGCAATTATGGTAGTTTCTTTCCCAAAAATATAAGCATGATTTTTTTTAATTTTGCTTTTATTAGATATGGATAGTTTTTTATCTAGCCAGGGTTTTTTATTAGCTAGAAAATTAATTATAAATTTTTCATTGATGTTTTTTGGCGCTAAAATTTCAATTTCATTTTGGCAATTTACTCTTATAGCAAGAGATTTTTTGCGTCCTGTGAAATATAATTTAATATTATAATTTTCAAAAATTAAATTATGATAATTTAGCTTAGTTGTTTTTGTCATTTATAGCATCTCTTACTCCTTCACCAATAAAAATAATTAGTGTTAGAATAATTGTTAGAGTGGTAAAGCTAGTAAGGCTTAGCCATATTGCATGTGGGTTATTTCTTCCCTGTTCTAGTAACTCACCTAATGATGCACTCCCTGCTGGCATTCCAAAGCCTAAAAAATCTAGAGCAGTTAATGAAATTATTGAGCTAGTAATAATAAATGGAATAAAGGTTATTGCTGCAATTAGAGCATTTGGTAAAATATGTTTTAAGATAATTTTATGTTCGGATACTCCAAGTGACCTTGCTGCGGTAACATATTCTAATTTTCTGGCTTTTAAAAATTCAGCTCTAACAGGTAAGATAAGAGAAACCCAGCTAAATAAAATCATAATAATAATTAGCCACCAGAAATTAGGAATTATGAAGCTGGTCATGATAATTAGAATAAATATCATTGGTAATCCTGACCAGATTTCAATGATTCTTTGGGTTATTATATCAAATTTTCCTCCAAAATAACCTGATGCTGCGCCAATAATAATGCCAATTACTGAGCTAATAACTGTAAGTATTATACCGAATAAAAGCGAAATTCTTAAGCCATAGATTAATCTAGCAAAAACATCTCTGGCTTGATCATCAGTACCTAATATATTTTCAGATGATGGTGGGCTAGGTGGAGGGGTTTTAAGATAATAATTTATGGTGTCGTAACTATATTTAAATGGAGGAAATATAAAATAGCCTTTTTCTTTTATCTTATTTTGTAAATAAGGATCTTTATAATTTGCAATTGTTGCAAAATCACCGCCAAATTCTGTTTCAGCATAATTTTTAAATATAGGAAAATAATAGCGATCCTCATATTTGATAATTATAGGTTTATCATTTGAAATCAGAGGTATGATTAGCGTAAAAATAAATATTGCTGTAAAAATTAGGGCTGAATAATATGATATTTTGTAACGTTTGAATTTTTTTAAAAAATCAGACATTGCAAATTTAAAATTTTAGCTTTTGTAATTTTATAACAGATTCTAATTTAGCTATTTCATCTAATGCTTGAGAAGAAGGTTCGTCATCTAAAGCTATTAAAGCAATTGCAGAGCCATTATTATTTTCATTTCTACCAAGGTGAAAATTTGCAATATTATGGCTATTTTTGCCAAGCAGAGTTCCTATTTCTCCTATTAGACCCGGTTTGTCATGATTTTCGATAAAAATCATATTCTTGCTGATATTTGCTTCTAATTTTATTTGATTTACTTCAGTAATTCTTGGTTCATTTTGAAATAATGTTCCTGCAACAGAAATATTTTCTTGTTCTGTTTCTATGTTAATATTTAAATAGGTAGCGTAATCTGAATTTTTGTTGCTGGTAATATCTTGTAAAGCTATTCCTCTATCTTTAGCTATTTTTTTGCTGTTAACAATATTTACTCCAGCAGTTATAGAGCTTAAAATATTTTTTAAAGTAATAGCTGTAACAGGCTTTGTGTTTAGCTTAGTTATTTTGCCTTGATATGATATTTTAATAGATTTGATAGCGCTTCCGGCTATTTGACCTGCTAAATTACCTAAATATTCTCCTAATTTTAAATATGGATCAAGTATTTTGGCATCTTCGGGGGAAATTGCTGGGATATTTAAAGAGTTTTCAATTATATTATGTTTTAAATAATTAGAAATTTGTTCTGCAACTTGGATGGCAACATTTTCTTGTGCTTCATTGGTGGATGCTCCTAAGTGAGGTGTACATATTAGTTTTTCATGGCCAAATAATATATTTTCTTTTGCTGGTTCTTTAGCAAATACATCAAGTGCAGCTGCTCTTATTTGGTTATCATCAAGAGCTTCTTTTAATGCTTCTTCATCAACAAGACCACCTCTAGCACAATTGATAAGAATTGCAGAGTTTTTCATTACAGAAAAAGAATCTTTGTTAATAATATTTTTAGTTTGCTCTGTTAGGGGTACATGTAATGAAATAAAATCTGCTTTTTTTAAGAGATCATTAAGTTCAGATTTTTCGATATTTAGAAGATTTGCTTTTTCATCTGTAAGATAGGGGTCGTAACCAACTACTTTCATACCCAGTCCTTGAGCTTTTTTTATAACTATTGAGCCAATATTACCGCAACCAATAAGACCAAGGGTTTTTCCGGTGATTTCTGTACCCATAAATTTAGATTTTTCCCATTTTCCTGCATGGGTAGAGCTGCTTGCTTGAGGGATTTGTCTTGCAGCTGCAAACATCATGGCAATTGCATGTTCTGCTGTTGTTACAGAATTACCAAAAGGAGTGTTCATTACAATTACTCCATAATCAGATGCTGCTTCTTGATCTATGTTATCTACACCAATTCCTGCTCTGGCAATAACTTTTAATTTTTTAGCATTTGCTAATATCTCTCTGGTTACTGTTGTTGAAGAGCGAATTGCAAGACCGTCATAATCTTTTATTATTTCTTTAAGTTCTTCTGGAGAAAGATTTGTTTTAACATCTACTTCTAAAGAGTTTTGTTTGAATATCTCCTCTGCTTTAGCAGACATTTTATCTGAAATTAATATTTTTACCATTTGCTTTTGGATTTTATAATTTAATTAAAAATCTATCATATAAGATAAGCTCTTAATTTCAATTGAGTTTTTAGTAAATTTAACAGTTTAGAGCTGAAATATCGTTAAGATGTTTGATTCTTTTTTCTCGGAGGTTAATTGCTTCTTGTTCTTCTCCGTCAAAATCCACAAAAAATAATGATGTAAAAAATGTTACAAGTGAGATGTAGAATAAAGAAGTATTTTTAATAGTTTTTAGTTGTTTTTGATATTTTAATTTGTTGATTTCCTTTTCATAGATTTTAATTTGTTTGTTAATTTCGCTGCATTTTAATTTTTGATCACCAATTTGCATTATTTGAAATTTTTTTTCATGATTAACACATGAGCTAGTAAAAGTGATTATTAGAAAAATTATAAATAATTTTTTGCAAGAAAAGTTAGATCTCATGAATTAAACTGAAAATGATGATCCGCAACCGCAATTTGCGGTGGCATTAGGGTTGTTTATTTTAAAGTAACTCCCTTGTAATTCATCTACATAGTCAATTTGAGAGCCTTTTAAAAATTCATATGAGGCATTATCAGTGACTGCTATTAAGCTACCTGAATGATTTATTTTTAAATCATCTTTTTCTTTTTTTTTGCTGAAATCAAATTTATATTGAAATCCAGAGCAGCCTCCTCCAAGAACTGTTATTCTAAGAAGCATATTTTTATTTTCAGGTGCTGAAGTAAGAATATTTAGCTGTTTTAAGGCTGAGGTTGAAATTGAAATATCTGCTATTTGGCTCATTTGTTTGATATTTAAATGAATTTTGTTAATTATTGTAATATTATTTTTAAGGTTAGTCAATTATGCTTGCAAATTATGCCAGTGATCACAAAAAATCTAAGGGACGATTATATAGTGAAAAAAAGTCAAAAAATAGAAATGATTTTCAAAGAGACAGAGATAGAATCTTACATTCCTCTAGCTTTAGAAGGCTTGAATATAAAACTCAAGTTTTTGTAAATTATGAGTCAGATCATTTTAGAACTAGGCTTACACATAGTTTAGAAGTAGCGCAAATCTCTCGAACTATAGCTAAAAAATTAAAAGTTGATCAAGATTTAACAGAAGCTATAGCTTTATCACATGATATTGGACATCCTCCTTTTGGCCATGCTGGAGAGGCGGCTTTAAATGATGCAATGAAAAAATATAATGGTTTTGACCATAATGCTCAGGCTTTAAAGATTTTAACTGAAATTGAGGATCCTTATGCTGAATTTGATGGTTTGAATTTAACATATGAAACTTTAGAGGGGCTGGTTAAGCATAATGGTGTAATTAAAGCAAATAATATGAATCATTATATTAAGAAATATAATAAAAAACATAATTTAGATTTGCAGCAGCAGCCTTCAATTGAAGCTCAGATTGCTGCTATTGCTGATGATATTGCTTATAATAATCATGATATTGATGATGGCATAAGATCAGGCTTGTTACAAGAAGAGAGCTTATATGAAGTAGAAATTATCAAAAATGCTTTTTTAGAGGTGGATAATAAATATCCTAATTTATCTCGTAAAAAAAGATTATTTGAGATGCGTAGAAGAGTTTATTCAGCAATGGTAGATGATGTTATTGCTAATAGCCTGAATAATTTTTTGAAAGCAAAAATAAATAATTTAAATGATGTTAAAAATTCCAAGAAAATATTGGTGGATTTTACAAAAGAAATGACAAAACAAGTTTTAACATTAAAAAAGATCTTAAGAGATAATGTTTATAATCATCCTAAAATTTCTTTAAATAATAATAAGGCAAAAAGGATTATTAGTGATTTATTTAATTTTTATTTTGAGAGTCCGGATTTAATTCCAAGTTATAAGGAGTTATCTCCAACACAAAAAAATAAGAAGCAGGATATTGCTTATTTTGTTTCAGATTATATCTCTGGTATGACAGATAGATATGCTATTCAAAAGCATCAGGAAAATTTTGATTTATATTATTTACAACAAAATTTTAGAGTTTCTTAAATTTATGGCAAAAAAAATAGCTTTTCAATTAGATGATTTAAGTAAAATTAATATTGCTAGTGATTCTAGTTATATGCTGATAAAAGAAGCCCAAAATCTGGGTTTTGCTCTTTTTTATTTTACGGTCAAGGATGTTTTTTTAGAAAATGGTAAATTAAAAGCCAGATTTAGCGATCTTTTGATTGATGAAGAGAAGGATTTTCCTATATCTATAAAAAATTCCTATATAGATGAGATTAGTTTTTTTGATGTGGTGTTTATAAGGCAGGATCCACCTTTTGATATGAGTTATATTAGCAATAGCTATTTACTTGAGAAATTGAGGGATCAGGTGATATTTATAAATGATCCTTTGGAAATTAGGAATGCTCCTGAAAAATTACTAGTTTGTGATTTTGCTGATTATATGCCCAAAACATTAGTTCTAACTGATGTAAATCTATTGCATGATCTAGATTTTAAGCATGAAGAAGTTATTCTAAAGCCTTTATATGGATGTGGCGGGGTTGATGTTTTTAAATTTGCTAGAGAAGATAAAAAGCTTATTGATAAATTTAGTGAATTGCAAAAAAAATATAATGCACCAGTGGTAATTCAAGAATATTTAGCTGAGATAAAGCAAGGAGATTTAAGGGTTCTTTTAGCTTGTGGTAAAGTTGTGGGGCAGGTACTTCGGGTTCCTTATAAGGATTCTGTAGCTGCTAATTTTCATGCAGGCGGTAAGGCTGTTAAAGCTAGCTTGACTGTTAGGCAAAAAGAAATATGTGAGATTTTATCCCCCATTTTGCTTAAAAAGAAGTTATATTTTGTAGGGCTTGATTTTATAGGTGACTATTTGACTGAAATTAACGTTACTTCACCAACTGGTATTCAGGAGATTAATTATTTAGAAAATAAAAAAATAGAAAAGGATATTTGGCAAGAATTTTTGCAAATTATTTAGTTATTTTTACTAATGTAAAATAAATTTGCATTAGCTTGAAATATGTCTTAATATTTAATTATTATTTAGGTTTTTTATGAAAAATAATGATCATATTGTAAAGTCATTTGGCGCTGAATTAGAAGTTTTGGTTAATTTTTTGAATGAGATGAAAAATCTTGTGGTGCAAATGATTATTTTATCGGAAAAATCACTTGAAAATAAAGATGATGAGTTAGTAGTTCTGGCGCGTTCAGAGGATAAAAAAATTAATGAATTTGAAAAGAAAATAGAAAGCAGTGCCATTTCATTGCTAGCTTTAAGGCAGCCAATGGCTGGCGATTTACGCTTTATTGTTTCTGCCATTAAAATTGCCTCATTATTAGAAAGAATTGGAGATAGAGGTAAAAAAACAATCAAAAAAGTCGAAAGATTCGCAAAGCCTATTTCAGGAGAAATACTTACTGACATCAAAGAAATGAATAAAATAATCATTCAAATGATAGAGGAAGTATTTGTAAATATTGAAAAATATGAGTTTACAGATTTAAAAAGTGCATATGATAATGATGATAAAGTAGATGAATTTTATTCTGAAACTATGAAAAAAGCTTTAGAGCTTCAAGAGTCTGATCCTGATCCCTTGCCTGAATTTATAGCAAAAATAAAAATTCTTAAAAATTATGAGCGTATTGGTGATTATGCAACTAAAATTGCTAAAATTGTTTATTATATTGCAGAAGGATCAACTTCACCAAATTTTTAAATTATGAAAAAAACTTTTTTATTATGTATTTTAGATGGTTTTGGTGAAACTGAAAAAACTAAATATAATGCTATTGCTAATGCAAATACCCCAAATTGGGATCATATTAAAAAAACATATCCAATATCTTACTTAGAGACTTCTGGTCTTGCTGTTGGTTTGCCTGAAGGGCAAATGGGTAATTCTGAGGTTGGTCATATGAATATCGGGGCTGGAAGAGTAATGTTGCAATTATTACCAAGAATCAATAAAGCCATAACAGAAAATAATGTAGATAATAGGGAGGAATTTAAATTATTTATAAAAAAATTACAGGATTCAGGAGGTGTTTGTCATCTTTTTGGAATGTTGTCTGATGGTGGGGTGCATGGACATATGGATCATGTAATTTATTTAGCTAAAATTATCGCTGGATATGGTATAAAGGTTGATCTTCATTGTTTTATGGATGGAAGAGACTCTTCACCTCAATCTGGATGTGGTTATCTAGCTAATTTATTGGAAAATATAAAAGATGTTAAGGGAGTTAGATTAGCATCTATAGTTGGAAGATATTATGCTATGGATCGTGATTTAAATTGGGATAGGGTAAAAAAAGCTTATGATGCATATATTTTAGGTGATGCTAAAAAAACCAGTGATTTTATGAAATCATTAGAGGAATCATATGCTGAAAATGAATATGATGAGTTTGTGAAACCAATTATTTCTGCTGATTTTACGGCAATTAAAGATGGTGATGGTTTTTTTATGGCAAATTATAGAGCAGATAGAGTTAGGCAGTTAATTACTATGTTTTTGGATGATGATTTTTCTAAAGTTTCACGTGAAAAAATTAATTTTTCTGCCCTTATTGGTATAGCTGAATATTCCAAAGAAATAAGTGAATATTTGCCAGCTTTATTTCCTACTGAATTTCCTAAAAATGTTTTGGCTGATGTTTTTGAAAGTAAGTCATTTAAGCAATTACATATTGCTGAAACAGAAAAATATGCTCATGTTACCTTCTTTTTTAATGGTGGCGTTGAGGCTCCTAAAAATGGAGAGGAAAGGGTTTTAGTGCCTTCGCCAAAAGTAAAAACTTATGATTTAGAGCCGGCAATGGCTGCTGATATGGTAACAGATAATTTGCTTGCAGCAATTAAGTCAGGAGAATATGAATTTATAGTCGTTAATTATGCAAATCCTGATATGGTAGGCCATACAGGTGTTTATGCTGCTGCTCTTAATGCTGTAGAAAAAATAGATGAAATTTTAGGTAAATTGAGTAAAGCTATTTTAGCTGTTGATGGTCAAATGATTATAACTGCGGATCATGGTAATATTGAAGAAATGTTTGATGAAGATATTAATCAACCTCATACGGCTCATAGTATGAATCCTGTTCCTTTCTCTGTTATTAATTCTAGGCAAGATTTTTCATTAGAAAATGGTGGTTTATGTGATGTTGCTCCAACAATTTTGGATTTGTTGGATATTGAGAAGCCTGAAGAGATGACAGGAAAATCATTATTGCTTAAGGATTAATATGTTTAAAAAGAAATTATCAAAGGAAGAAAAATCAACTAATGTTTTTCTTGATAATTTGAAGGTTTTTTTAGAAGCTGTCATTATTGCTTTAATAATTAGAAGTTTTGTATTTGAACCATTTCATATTCCATCTGGCTCTATGAAGGATGGTTTGCTAGAGGGAGATTTTATTTTTGTAACAAAATATAGCTATGGTTATAGTAAATATTCTTTTCCTTTGGCTCTCATTCCCTTTAAAGATAGAATTTTTAATAAAGAGCCTGAAAGGGGAGAAGTAATTGTTTTTAGGTTACCTAGTAATCCTTCAATTAATTATATTAAAAGATTGGTAGCTTTGCCAGGAGATGAAGTTCAAGTAAAAGATGGTATTCTTTATATTAATGATCAAGAGTTAAAGCAAATAGCTAATGGTTATTATGAAGATAGTAAATATGGTAATATTCAACGTTATACTGAGATTAACTCTGAAGGTAAGGAATATAATATATTAAATTATGTAGATAATAGTTTAAAAGATAATACTGCTAAATTTAAAGTTCCGCAGGATCAATATTTCTTTATGGGAGATAATAGAGATAATTCTATGGATAGCCGTTTTATGACTAAAGTTGGCTTTATTCCTAAGGAAAATTTGATAGGTAAGGCAAGATTTATTTTTATGTCTAGTGAAGATTCTTTGTTTAAATTCTGGAAATGGCATAATATTATAAGAATTGATAGGATATTTCAGAAAATAATTTAATTATGAAAAAGAATATTTTTGGTTATAATTTTAATAATTCTAACTTATTAAAATTAGCCTTAACTCATCCCAGTGTTACTAGTAAAAAATTAGATAATTATCAGAAATTAGAGTTTCTAGGTGATCGGATTATAGCAATGATAATAGCAGAATATATCTATGAGAATTATCCTGATTCTAGTGAAGGGGAGATGGCTAAGAGATTAGTTTTTTTGGTGTGTGGTGAAAGACTTGCAGAAATAGCTCAAGAAAATAATTTGGGCTCTTTATTGAATTTATCTAAAGGTGAAGAGCAGAATAATGGACGTAATAGCAAAACAAATCTTGAAGATGCAATGGAGGCAGTGATAGCAGCTATTTATTTGGATTCTGATTATCAAAATGTAAAAAAAATTATTTTGAAATTATGGGGGAAAAAATTAACATCTTTTAATAAAGATAATTATGATCCAAAATCTCAATTACAAGAATATTTGCAAGCTAAAAACCTAGCTTTGCCTGATTATCAATTATTAGGTCAAAAAGGTAGTGATCATGAACCTATATTTTTAATGATGCTGCAAATAAATGATATTAAAATCACTGTAGAAGCTGCCTCAAAGAAGAAAGGTGAAAAACTCTTGGCAGAATTAATGTTAAATAAGTTAAAGAAATAATGCAAAAATGTGGTTTCGTTACTATTATCGGCGCTCCTAATGCTGGAAAATCAACTTTAACAAATTTATTAGTTGGTACAAAAATAACAATTGTTTCCCCTAAAGTTCAAACAACGCGTTCTTCTATAAAGGCGGTGTTAGTTGAGGATAATACTCAGTTAATATTTTGTGACACACCTGGTATTTTTAAGCCAAAGAGAAATTTAGAAAAAATGATTGTGAAAAATGCTTTAGATCATATTGGTGATGATATGGAGATTATTTACTTAATAGATGCCAAAAAAATTGCGAGTCATGATAATGAAATTATTTTGGAATATATCAGGAAATTAGGTAGAAAAATAATTTTAGTTATCAATAAAATTGATAAAATTATTAAGGATAAGTTATTGCCTATAATCTCTAAATATAATGAATTAGGTTTATTTAAAGAAATTTTTTTAATTTCTGCTGTAAAAAATTTAGGTGTTGATGATTTAAAAAAATATTTATTAGAAAATGCTAAAGAAGAAAATTTTTTCTTTCCAGAAGATCAATTAACTGATTCTCCTGTTAGGTTTATTGCTGAAGAGATAACCAGAGAGAAGTTATTTTTATTTTTGCAAGATGAATTGCCTTATAATTTATATGTAGAGACAGATAGTTATAAAGAAGATGTTCAGGGTAAGATAGTTATTCATCAGACAATATTAGTTGCTAAAGAAAGTCAAAAGAAAATGATTATAGGAGAGGGCGGTAAGATGCTTAAAAAGGTTGGTATGGCAGCTAGAAAAGAGATAGCAGAATTTTTAGGTGAAAAAAAATTGCAGTTATTTTTACATGTTAAAAAAAGCTATGATTTTGATGCTAAATTTAAAATATAATTATTTTTTTGGTAATTTGGCAAATATAAAATCTGTGATTTTTAAGGGTAATAAATTTATAAATTTTAATAAATAATAAATAATTTTAGGAAAAATAATATAATAATGATTTTTTTCTAAGCCATATTTTATTTTTTGAGCAGCAATATCAGCTTTAATCATTAAAGGCATAGGAAAATTATTATTTTTAGTTAAGGGAGTATCAATATAACCTGGAAATATGATATTAACTTTTATATTATATTTTTTTAATTCAGCTCTTAATGAATCACCAAAATATTTAATTGTTATTTTTGAGCAGCTATAGGCTGGAGCTGAGGGTAGAGCGTGTAAAGCAGCCATTGAGCTTATAATTGCTATTTGCCCTGTTTTTCTTTTTTTAAAATTTTCAATTAAAGGATAAATTGAGTTTATGACACCATAAATATTGACATCAAAAATATCTTTTAACTGACTATAGCTTTCAGGTCCTCCATGTGAGCCTGCTGATATTCCTGCATTTGCAATTATTAGATCAATGGGGTGTTTTTTTGTATGGTTTGTAATGCTTGTTTTTAATTTTTCATAATTTCTTACATCAATAATTTCATATTGAGTTTTTGCGCCTAATTTTTGGCATTTATTGTTAATTTCTGTTAATCTTTTTTTATTGCGGCCAATTAAAATTAAATTATGTTTTTCTTTGGCGTAGATTTCTGCAAGTTTTGCACCAAGGCCACTTGAGGCCCCTGTTATAATTATATTCATAATAATTAAATAGTGAGGTTTACAAAATTTATAACTGTGATTATGTTTAATGCAATTATTAGCTTGTAATTTATGTCTGAATATAAACCAGAGAAAGATGATTATCCAGGTACTTTAATTATTATATCTTCACCATCTGGTGCTGGTAAAACCTCAATTACAAAAAGGCTTTTGGCTGAATATGATAATTTAAGATTATCTGTTTCGGTAACTACTAGAAAAAAACGCGAAGGTGAGATAGAAGGTGAAGATTATTTTTTTATTGATGATAAAAAATTTTCTAAATTAGTTGCTGATGGTGATTTATTAGAACATGCTAAAGTATTTGACAATTTCTATGGCACACCTAGGAGTTTTGTAATTGATCAAATAAAAAATGGGAGGAATGTTATTTTTGACATTGATTGGCAAGGTGCAAGA
>Ga0181585_10003361_pt1 | contig 14028 bp, 9 predicted proteins | sample 071ome_29_FD_132469 | JGI IMG/M metagenome (GOLD analysis project Ga0181585, IMG submission 132469) | Coastal salt marsh microbial communities from the Groves Creek Marsh, Skidaway Island, Georgia - 071407BT metaG (megahit assembly) | ecosystem: Environmental > Aquatic > Marine > Intertidal zone... | reverse complement strand
GAGGAAACGTTCCCTGTGGAATGTACAAACCTAGACCTCTCTGTTCTTAAATCGAACTACCAGCTTTTTACAACCCCCTTCGCCTGTGGGTAAGAGAACGTCATACACGGGAACTTACCAAGGAATGACTGAATCGCAAGAATATAAACACCGAGGAACCCGAGGAATACCCCTACATCAACCACGCCAAATGGAATTGCCTCCGGACTTACCTGTGGCATCACCACCATGTACTTCGTGAGCCACACGCCAGTGAAAATGACCAGCGCTACAATGGAGAATGTGACCGGGTTCTTTTTGATATCCCGACTGAGAAGTAAAATAAAAGGAAGGACAAAGGCACAACCAAATGTGGTATATCCGAGCGCTTTCCATGGAAGCTCTCGAGTTCGAAGGATCAACCACTGAGTCTCTTCAGGCATATTTCCGTACCACTGTGGAAGGAATTGAGAAAAGAACGTGTACCCCCACAACATACAGAAGCCAAAAGTAAGCATCCCGAGATCCCACAACTGTCTACTCCTGAGATGCTTCTGGAACAAGCCGTGTCGTCTTGCGATACAAAACGAAAGTACGGCTAACATTGCCCAAGCGGTATAGATATTGGCCAGAAACTCAAAACCGCCAAACATGTTTGAAAACCAGATAGTATCCATTCCAGAGATCATCTCGGTTGCAAATAGCGTCCATACCACTGCGTAACAAGCCACAAGCACAGGAGCTAAAAAACTCATCCGCTTTTGGAGTGCTAGCGTTTCAGTCGCTTCACCACGCCATCCCTTCGTCAACCTTGCATAGACAACACCGGTCCAGTGAGAATCCTCTGGAAGCTTCTCTCTTGCGACTCCAACATCAGATCGAAGCGAGAGGCGAGTGAAGTACGTCAGTAACCAGAAAAATCCAAAGAATAAGATTCCAAATCGGAGATAAACGAAGTTCGGCTCCATCCAAGCTTCTCGTCCTGGCATCGGGCTGCGCGCCCATGGATAGAGATGCTCTTTACCAAAATACGTAGCTGCCCAAAAAAAGAAGGCCCAGGGGAGGAATGCGATATGGGCCTCAGCGACCCTCCGAATTGGAACGGCCCATAAGGCTCTGACGATCTGAAAAATTGCAGTCGTCATCACTGCCCCTACAGAGAGCCCCATCCAGAAAAGGAGGCTTACGAAATATGTTGCCCACAACAACTTATCTGGATAGTCAGAGAATAGTGCCCAGGAGAACACAGTCACTCCAATAGTTACGCACAACAAGCCAAAAGTACGAGTTGTTCTATTTACTGCGACTGGGGGAGCCTTCAGTGCGCCTTCGATATCAATGTTTGGAACTTCTATATGCATGGTATTCTCAACCTATTTGGTTTGATGCTAAAAAATTACTTATTTGCCATTACCTCTGTAAAATCTGACTGCATCCAACGGATATAATTCACCACATCCCAGTGCTCTCGAAGAGATAACTTGTACCCATACCGCGGCATAACGGCTAGGCCACCAAAGTGGATATAGCTAAAAAGATGTCCATCAGACTTTGAGGGATCCCGCAGATAGGTCTCCGTTACAAGATTCGGACCTGATGTTGCGCCGGCAACGGCTGGGTCAATCGACTTTAAGAACTTTGCCGATCCGCCGTAGGCTGGATCTTCTTTTCCTGTGTACTGCCCATGACACGGCGAGCAATTTACCGCCCAAAGCCTTTTCCCCCGAGAGACTGACTCCGGTGAAGATGGTACTGGATTTTTTAGAGCGGCCCTCGCTGCCCGTCCCTCATCTGTTAAGTTTTTTGACGCAAGCACTGGATCCACATAATACCGGTGTGCTCCAACTGGCACACTGCCCTTGGGAGCAGCTCGCATCACCTCACTCGTCTTAAACTGATCGTGAACCATATCATCATTAAACGGCAGGGCCAGCGCTTCAGCACCTAACGCCAAACAGCACAGCAACGATATCCCGATTCGTAAAAATACCTTATAGACCATCTTGAACCTCGACTTCTTCTGCTCCCGCTTGTTGAAGCTTCAACTGAAGCTCCTCAGTACGACTCGAATCACAACTCACTAATACTCCAAATCTGTCTCGAGAGAACCTTCCATCATATCCTGGCTTGCGTAAGATATTCGGTAACCCACAAAACAGAAAAAGCGCAGCTAGCGTTGCCAGGGCACCAAAGAGAATTGTGCACTCGTAACCGATGACAACAAATCCTGGAACAGAGGTGATTGATTTGGCGCTAACCCGTAATGGATAGTCTAGAGAACAGAGAATGGCGAGTGAGAATCCCGCCGTTAATCCTGTTACCGCCCCGACCCCGGAAAGAAAACGCACAGGACCCCGTGTATCACTCGTGGCGTCATCCAAGTGATGATTTGGCACTGGTGAGTATACTTTGTAGTCGAGTTCCTCAGCTTTCGCGACTTCCACTGCCGCGATAGCGTCATCGAGGTACTCGAAAACACCAACTACGACCTTATTCCCTTTCATGCTCTTCTCATCCTATTTTGATTACAAACTCTACACTTCTCAGTGGTGCTCTAACCTGTTCTTATCGCGGGTTGGCGGCGGAAGAATCATCTTAATCTCCGTAATAGCTACCGCGGGGAAGAATTTGATGAACAAGGTCATCCACATTCCGAACCATCCAAACGCACCAATCGTGATACCGAACTCTACCCAGCTAAAGTTATATCCACCCCAGGCTGACGGAAGGAACTCTCGGGCAAGAGAAGTAAAGATGATATTAAATCGCTCTAGCCACATCCCAATGTTAATAACGATTGAAAGTATAAATAAGTAAGTAATATTCGTGCGGAGAGGCTTATACCAAAGCGAGAGTGGTGCGATACAGTTGCAGAATGTCATTCCCCAGAATGCGGGAGCAAACTCCCCAAAGGGTCGGAACCAAAACTGATATCTTTCAAACATGTTGTTGCTCCACCATGCAGTATAAAACTCAGTGATGTATGCATAAGTTACAATTCCACTCGTAAGCATGATGAGCTTTGACATTGCCTCAAAGTGCTCTTTCCGAACAATTGCATGTAAATTAAAGATATGGCGAAGCGGTATAATCAGAGTGATTACCATGGCAACCCCAGAAAAGATTGCCCCAGCCACAAAATACGGTGGGAAAATAGTCGCATGCCATCCTGGCACATTTCCCATCGCGAAGTCCCACGATACCACACTGTGTACGGACACCACGAGTGGTGTAGCCAGCGCAGCAAAGACGAGATATGCCTCTTCGTAGTGATGCCAAGCACGGTGATTCCCATTCCATCCCACAGAAGTAATCGTATACAAAACCTTCTTTATCTTCGTCTTCGCGGCATCCCGTGCTACCGCAATATCTGGAATCAGCCCGACGATAAAGAACACCGCTGAAACGGTAAAATACGTTGAAACTGCGAATACATCCCACAAGAGAGGAGAGCGGAAGTTCGGCCATAGCATCCTTTCGTTCGGGTACGGCAAGAGCCAGTATGCAAACCAAGGACGCCCAACGTGAATCAGAGGAAACAAGCCTGCGGTCATTACAGCAAAAACCGTCATCGCTTCAGCCAATCGATAAATCGGCATACGGAATCTTGCACGAAACAAGTAAAGCACTGCGGAGATAAGCGTTCCCGAATGTGCAATACCAACCCAAAAAACGAAGTTCGTGATATAAACACCCCATGCAATGGGATGGGCAATCCCTGCTGAACCCATTCCATTTCGTAGCTGCCATGAGAATGAGATCGCTCCAATACCGACAAGAGTGACGCACAGACCAAGGAGAAAGTACCACCCAACCTTTGGCGGCTCTAACATCTTTAAAACGGTATCATTCACATACCCGTAAGAAACTTCCCGCTCTTCGGGGTCAATACTGGCATCGTCGTGAGCAGTCATCGTTGTCATAGTTCCTGATGTTACTGACATGGCATCAAACCTTATACTTTACGTTCTCTAGGTAAATAACTCCGGGTTGAGTATTCAAGTGGTGATCGAGGACCTTGTATGCACGCGAGTCCTTCGACAACTTCGAAACTTTACTGTTTGAGTCGTTAATATTTCCAAAAGCAAGCGCCTGTGTCGGACAACTCTGTACACATGCTGGCTGCACTTCCCCATCGAGGACTGTGCGACCCAGGTCTTTTGCCTTTCCTTGGGCTTCTTTTATTCGTTGAACACAGAAGGTACACTTTTCCATGACACCCGCTGCTCGCTTTGTCACATCTGGGTTCACTTGTAGATTCATCGGCTCTGGCCATTCGAACTCGAACCAATTAAAGCGTCTTGCTTTGTAGCTACAGTTGTTTGAGCAGTATCGAGTTCCCACACACCGGTTATACACCATGACATTTAAACCTTCGTCATTGTGATACGTAGCGTACACTGGGCAAACAGGCTCACACGGAGCGTTGTTACACTGCTGACACATCATCGGCATGAAACTTACCGTAAACTCTTCAGCACTTGCGTGATGATCCCCGTAACTGGCCGAGTGTCCTCCTGACTCTGGTCGCTCATCAAAATACCGATCCAGTCGGAGCCAGGACATTTCTCTCCCTTGGTAAAAAACCTTTTTCCCGACAGTCGGTATATTGTTCTCGGCATAACAGGCGGTAACACAAGCGGAACATCCAGTACACGCCGCAAGGTCAACGGCCATGACCCACTCATACATCGGGTGTACCCGCTGCTCATACATTTGCTTTGGCTCATGGTGTCCATGCTCCTCGTCGTGGTGCCCATGTTCATCACTGCTGCCATGGTGAGAATCATGTTCATGGTGAGAATCATGTTCATGGTGAGAATCATGTTCATGGCTATTCTTACTCGCTTCCACTATCGAGGTACGAGCAAGCCCTCTACCTGCCTGCGAGTCGCTTCCTTGAGAGACGACCAGTGGAGACTTTTTCAAAGAACGAGTGACAGCAACCGATGCCGAAACAAGGGAAAGCCCCTTATTCTCCGACTCATCTCTTGAAAGAAGATCAAACACGTTCCCAACATGTGAAACCTCTCTTGCGTAGCGTCCATACTCGGTATGCCCCTGCCCTACGGGAACCCCTACGGCCCCCTCTGCAATTCTATCGGAGATATACACCGGGAGATTCAACTCTCCATACGCATTACGAACAGTGATGGAGTCTCCAGTTTTTACGCCGAGTTGTGCTGCGGTATTCTCGTGAAGCTCACCCCAAGAATCCCATACCGCCTGAACAACCGGATCTGGTAATTCCTGCAACCAAGGTCGATTTGCAGCTCTTCCGTCAAAGGTCTTCACAGAGAAGTACGGAAGCAGCGTTAGCTCACCCTTCGCCGGACTTACTGCATGCTTATCACCAGCACTCCTAAACGCCTCTGGAGAAACGTTGACTTTCACGCGCTTGTTGAGCTGTGTGTCATCAAAAACTCCACCTTGCTCCACTCGCTCTAGCCACCACTTGGCAAATCCCTTCGTTGACCCACTCCCGTTGTACACTTTACGCCACTGCGCTTTCACATAATCTTGAAATGTCGAAGTGTCACCAGCTGAGGAAATCTTTACACCGAGCGCTTTTGCGACCGTAAGAAGAGTATCGCCAAAACTTTTGGTATCAAAAACGGGAGTCATTACGGGCTGAACAATCGAGCGAATCCCAGGGACAGCCTCTGTATCTCCCCAATCTTCAAGCGAATGATGAGACGGCAGAATGAGGTCAGCCATTTTCGCCGTCTCGTCCAATGATGACGAAAAACTTACGACGAGTGGAATGTCGCTATCCACATTCCCCGCTTCATTGATTGCTTTCTGTCGCTCAACTCGCCCCTGGTTAATCGCATATTGCAACCCATAGTCTGCAGGGAGCGTAAACGCGGGATTCACTCCATCACCAACAAGTAGTAACCGGAGATTTCCCTTCCCAAGAGCGTCAATCGCGTCAGCCAGCTTCTTTCGATCGCTTTCTGGTGTACGCATTGCTCCTAGCTGTACAACATCACCAACTGAAGCAAGCACAAGATTCATTAGGGAACAGATTACGGCAAGGTCTTCTCCATAAGAGGTTCTCGACGTCGCTCCACCGGAGAGAACGACTCCGTGCTTTGAGTGCTTTAACCGATCAGCAACAAGCAAAATATCAGTCTGCTCAAGTCCCGAAGCCTCCGCAGCCGCTTCAGCTGAGGTGTTTCCTATTACACTCTGAATCCCGGACAGAACCCGTCCTGAAAGGTTTGAACCCTTACCAGCATCTATCAAAGACTTTAAAAGAAACTTTGCAACTTCAATTTCACTACCGGGAGCGCACTTCAACCAACGATCCGCATTAGAGCCCGTCAGGGAAAGCCGTGGCTCAATATGAACATACCGTGTGCTTCCGCCATTTCGTCTCCCGTCAGCCCATCTCCTGGCATATTCAACTGGGGACGTCCACGTTTCTAGGAAATCTGCACCGAAGTTTAAAACAAAATCTGAACGCTCAAGCCGATAGGTCGGTATGCCGTACTCTCCGTACACCACTCGGGAGGCTTCAGCCACCTCAACTGGAGAAAGCGGGTCATACACCACACGCTGCCCCCCACTAGCCGCCACGAAATCCGATACGAGTGATTTATAGCTCCCTGACTGCTCACCAGTAACAAGCGCAAAATCCGAGCCTGCAAATTTCAGCGCTGCTGTAAGCTTCTTAAGCGCACTTCCCCAAGAAATCGGAACGAACTGCTCAGTGCCACCGTCCACCTTCTTCACGAGCGGCTGTCGCACCCTGTCCGGGTCATAGAGCGCTTGAAGAGAGGCTTGCCCAAGACCACACAAGCCCCCTTTGCTCAAGGGATGGGAGCGGTTTCCTTCAACCTTAACTGCACGCCCCTCTCGAGTCCGAACACTAATACCGCACCCAGCAGAACATTCAGTACACGTAGAATTGTACCAAACGGCGACTCCTGGAATAGAGTCCTCTTGACCAAAAACATTCGGATACGCTTTGTGCTTTGAAGAATCAGAACATCCAGCGGCTGTTACCACTGGAGCTGCACCGAGAATCTTCAGAAAATTTCTCCGTGAGAGGCCATCTTTCTTTTCCTCTTTCTGTTCATCTGCTCGAGTTCGAATTTGAACCAAATCACTCATGTTTCTTTCACCCTGTTCAGCAAGACCTTTCCCTGCTTCACGTTCATACTTTTTCACTTCTGAGAGACTCATTCTGGGAGCGCATCCACCGACTGAGTCTCATCTTCCCATTTGCTTCAACCCATCAGTAGTGACACGTTGCGCAATCGATACTTGTCCCCTGCTGGCGGTGGCAGTCGATACACCATCCCATTTTCATAGAAGAAACCCGCTCGACTACTTCCATCTCTGCAATCTGACCGTGGCAAGATTGACAACCAACACCCGCAGCAACATGCCGCTTGTGGTCAAACTTTATGTAGTTCGGCATTACGTGCACTTTTTCCCACGGAATCGGCGCTCCTTCCCCAGTTTTTGCTGCTCCAGCCTCATTCCCGTAGGCCTCACCAGAGTTATCCCAGTATGAATGAAGGGTCTGGATAGCCTCTTTTTGCTCCTCGGTACGACCAAGCACATATCGATGACAACCCATACACGTTTCGACCTCTGGAATTGCCGCATAGGGAGACTTTGAAACCGTCCAGTGACAGTACTGACATTCCATCTGGTTTTGTTGCACATGCGTTACATGACTAAAAGGGATCGGCTGCTCCGGCTTGTACCCACGCGCCCTTTCTGGTGCACCGAAGTACCGAAAATGATCAATAAGATGTAAATCCCAGAAGATCGCCTGACCATCATTCCACACACCAGAATGAATACCCTGTTCAGGGTAGCCCTCACCGCCCTTACCTGCGGGTGCAGGCATGTTGCTTTCTTGCCCTTCAGCATGAGCAACAGAAAGTAAGGAGGACGCATTGTGGGTATTTAATTTTTTAGAACTCGATGTACTAAACCAATACATCGCTGCGGCACTAATCACACTAACGGTGAGGAGTGAGATAAAAGTTTTTCTCAGCACGACTGTCTTCTTCTACGTTAAGGAGTAAATTTATTTGTCCTGACACGTTTTTTCCCAACAGGAACCAACGCTGGGCATGAGCAAAGATAAAATATCTTCCCTCCGCATGGCAGACATCATTTTTAATTTCTGATGTCGGCCGATCCGCGTTGCGAACTCTGTCATTCAAAACCCATGATTTCATAACTAAATGAGGCGGTTACATCAAGCTCCTTAAGCATTTCTTGGAGATTTGACGTCTTTCAGCCTTAGAGCGCGCGAGCCTGCCCCTATTATTGATATCTCAATGTGTTGCTTGATATGTCATGCAGCAACATGACGATTCAATGCTCCAGAGAACTTCGTCCTCCCGCTTCCCCTGAAAAAGGGGTACGTTACGGTAGAACGGTCTCGGGAAGGCACCATGAAGGACGAACAAGAAAAACCCCTTTGGGAACCGACATCACGGGAACTTTCAGAATCGCACATGACGCGCTTCATAGCGCAGTTCAATAATCTAGGAATCAATTCCTACTCAGCGCTTTACGACTGGTCACTCGCTCATCAAGAAGATTTCTGGATTGCTCTCTGGAAATTCTGTGAAGTTCGCGGGGAGATGGATTCATTCAGCAAACCTCTATCGGTTTTCGCTCAAGATCGTAAATTTCAAAACTCACGGTGGTTCCCTAATGGAAAATTGAATTTCGCTGAGAATCTTCTCTGGAAGAATGATAATACCGATGCCGTTATCTTCTATGGTGAAAGGGAAGGGGTTCAGCGATGGACATTCAAGACTCTGCGAGAACACGTACTCCGGATCAGAGCATACTTCAGGCAAATAGGAATCAATTCTGAATCCACGATAGCCGCTATTACCGCAAATACTCCTGAGACAATTGCATGTATGCTAGCAGCAACGTCTCTAGGAGCCACATGGTGCTCTGTGGCTCCTGAGTTTGGGCCAACGGGAATCCTCGAGCGTTTTCAACAAATTTCCCCAAATGTGCTCATTGCGTCAGAACGCTACTTTTATAAAGGCAAAGAGATTCTTTTAGAGGAAAAGATCCGTCAGACTGCAGAAGCTCTTTCCTCAGTCACGGAAATTCTTGTGATTCCCTATCTTGAAAGCACACTAAAAATACAAGGAACTACGCCCTATGCTGACGTCCAAAGACTTCAGCCAGACACTTCTCCCTTTGAACAATTCGCATTCAACCACCCAGTATACTACCTGTTTACGTCGGGAACGACTGGAAAACCCAAGGGGATTATACATGGCGCTGGGGGGACTTTGCTCGAACATAAAAAAGAACTCATGCTCCATACCGATCTTAAAGAGGGTGATACCATTTTTTACCAAACGACGTGCGCGTGGATGATGTGGAACTGGCTCGTTTCGGGGCTCTCCGTTGGAGCAACGGTTACCCTCTATGATGGCTTCCCTCTTGAAGATGATGGCAGTCTGCTGCTTGAGATGGCCGAGAAAGAGAGCGTATCAGTTTTTGGAACGAACCCTGGATATCTTCGTGAGGTCGCCAGTCGCGACCTGCTGAAACATCGGACATTTAATCTCAGTGCTCTGAAATCAGTTCTCTCCACAGGTGCACCCTTACTCCCCTCCCAGTTCAAGTGGTTCTATAAAACCTTCCCGAAACACATAAGACTTTCATCAATATCAGGAGGAACTGACATCGTTGGCTGCTTTGCCCTCGGGAATCCCTTACTCCCCGTACTCAGCGGACAACTCCAGTGCCGAAGCCTTGGTTATCACGTCGAAGCCTTCGATGAAAAGGGGAATGCGGTCATCGAAGAGCGCGGTGAGCTTGTCTGTACAAAGCCCTTTATGTCGATGCCAGTAGGATTTGTAGGAGATAGTGAAGGAGCTCGTTATGAATCTGCATACTTCACGGTATTCCCCGATGTTTGGCACCATGGAGACGCAATTACTATTACCAAACAGGGTGGCGTAATCGTACATGAACGTTCCGATGATATTCTCAACGCGAGTGGAGTTCGGATTGGTCCAGCGGAAATTTATCGTCAGGCGCTAGCGCTCGAGGGGGTGCAAGAAGCATGCGCTGTTACCATGAATGTGAGAAATGAAGACCGCATTGTTCTCTTTCTCATCCTGTCACCAGAGATGATCTGGAATGATGAGAAAGAGAAAAAACTCTGTCATAAACTTAGAAGTGAAGAGAGCCCTCGGCATGTTCCTTGGAAAATTGTAATCGCGGATGATTTCCCCCGAACATTAAGTGGAAAGACCTCAGCCAGCGCTATCAGGAATATTCTCCAGGGGAAAACGGTGCTCAATAAACATGCATTGAAAAATCCTGAGGTCCTCGGCTTTTATGAATCACAACGCGAAAATCTTCTTACCAGCTCGTAACACTCTCAACTTTTCTGCTGTTATCCAACAGCACCCCATTGCTTGATAATCTCACCTGCCTTAGCCCGAGGCACACAATACTTTTCACGCGAATGCGCCAGTGCGGCCTTTGCTCCATCCGCCTTCACCTCGGAGGTCTTAGGGCTAAGGCGCGCTGAGAATATTGGCTGTGATATCCCATAGACACTCGTCTTGACATAGAACTCTTCAGGCGCTTGAGATGAAAGATCTTCCTGCTTCACATTCGGCTGGAATTCAGGTTCAAGCAGGCTTGAATCCTCAGTGGAAGTCGCAAAAGCAAAAACATTCACTACATTCGTAAACAAACTATAGCGAACTGATTCGGGCAACGCTCCAAGCGTCTGGGTTGCTAGCGTAAGATTTAATCCGTACTTACGTGACTCACTTAATATCTCCGCAAAGCTCGTTGTAGCAAATTGATCAAACTCATCGATATAAAGATAGAAATCCTTACGACCAACAATTGAAACATCAATACGAGACATTGCGGCTTGAAAGATACGGCTGAGCAGCATTCCACCGAGCACCGACGCATTCGCCTCTCCAAGATCCCGCCCCGGAATTTTCATCAGCAAGATCTTCTGTTCATCAACAATCTCTCGAAAATCGAATGCATTAAATGGCTGTCCCAGAGTGTGGTAAATCATGTCATGCGCTGTAAAATCTTCAACCATTTGAACAATTGGAGCTACCACTTGCTCATAGCTTTCTCGAACAATCTCAGGGAACGTTCCGTTCCAAAATGCTTTCACGTGAAGGTCTTCAACTTGAGATACAATGCTCGCTCGGTAAGCCTCATCAACGAGAAGCCGCTTCATTGAAAGAATAGTAGTAAACTTTGTGCCAAGGAGTGTGACAACAAGGTGCATGAGCACATTCTCAACTGGGACACTCCATGAACGGGGAAATCTTCGACGAAAAATATCAATAATTTCCGAGGCAACCTGCATACGAGTTGGAGATGGCACATAGTCAAGCGGGTTAAGACTTGCTGGATAGTCAATGTCAGTTGGATCAATAATAACAACATCCTCCACTCGACTATCAGGAACTATATTCAGAACATCCTCAAAAAGAGCAGCATCTGGAACGAGCAAAGCACACCCGAATCCTTTCTCGATATCATTCTGAATCAAGCGCTTGAGCACCGGAGTTTTGCCAACTCCAGCACCACCCGCTAACAAAAGGTGTCGCTTTCTATCTTCTCGAAAAATGCCAAAATCCTGTCGGATGCCCCTCCAGTTTGTCTCCCCAACGGGAGTCACCTCTCCGGAATCCAAAGGACTTGGCAAATCTGGCGGAGGACCCCATTTTCTGGACTTCACGGTCTTGAAGTGTAGCGCTTCGTTAACACCGGGCAGGTGCCAAAGCGCAGCTTGTTCAGCCATCGCAATCTGCATATTCGGTCTTCGTTTGCCGACCGTTCGTTTTCGAAGTCGCTCTAACTGGTCATAGCCATACTTTAAGTGAGTCATCACGAACCAGTTCCAGTGTACATCTTTTAATATACTCCAAGACCCTACTACTGACTGGATATATCGCTTCTGCTCTTCGCGAATAGCACTTGGATTGCCTTTCGTTTCAGATCCATCAATAACGCATCCAATATGAATATTCGACCACATGAGGTTCCCACGAATCTTCTCATGTATGCCCTGAGCTTCTCGTTCTCGAACTTCTCGCTTCACCCAATAACGTGGAGAGAACCGACTTCTGAACCAGTGAATCCAAGTAGCAATCTCCAGTCCGTAATACGTACCTTTCACCGAGTAATGCGTTCTGCTTGTCATTTGAAAAAGCAATCGAACATGCTTGGGCAACTCAACTAAGACATTGAGGAATGGATGCATCGGATCAGCCTCAATAACGCGGTAGGTCTTTACTCCAAAAAGATTAGACCGCTTATACGTCATGTTCGCGACCGCTACATGCGCCCCCTCTGATACATCTTCAAAGTACTCTGGAACCTCTATGACTTCGGCTTCAGGATATATCTGATAAATTATACCGAGAATTGCGGCAATATTATGGCCACTAGCAGTAAATCCAAAAGCTATCTCACCGTTTTCAACATACACTTCTAAAGAAAATGGATCGGGGCGAGAGTCAAGTATATTCTCCGATGCTTCGCCCCACTTCCGGGACATTGTCAGCACCATCGACGCCTCAACCATCGCATCTGAAGTAAAATACTCAGATCTTGGGAAAAGAATCCAAAACGTCTTTCGCTCTTCAGAGAGGAAACTCATGGCTTTCCTCCTGCATTGAACCGATGCTGCGAATCAGCAGTCATCCGCTCACGAACTTTTTCTCGAACGTCATCACCTTTCGCTACGCGGTCAACGTCAATAGTCCTGCCGGAAAATGGCTTAACAGAGTCTCCGCTCATAGTCATCAAGGCATAAAAATGTCGGAAATCTAAATGCATCAAATGATTGGCGGTAAACTCTTCCCGAAATATTTCGCTCATAAATGTGGCGTCACTGCCACCGAGTTGAAATGCAATAAAATTCTCAATCTTTGATTTAATGATTGTTTGTATCTCTTTTGGAATCTGCCCGAGTGTTTGATGCACAATCGTATAGCTGAGCCCCTTCTCCTTTGCCGATGAAAGTTGAGAAACGAAGCTGTTAGAAGCAAAATTCTGAAATTCATCGATATAAACATAAAAAGGCTCTGCCATACTCTTCTGTCCAGCATAAAACTCTGCTGCTGAATCAATGAGAGCGAGTAATAGCGATCCTAAAAGACTGGTATTCTTCGTACCGAGCATCTGCTTCGGAAGCCGTGCGATAAAAATCTTTTTGTCACGTACTATCTGCGGGAAATCATATGCATTCTCTTCTTGCTGCATTACATCCGAGACATAATTTGTCGCAAGCAGCATGGACAGTTCCGCACGAAGCCTCAGGAAAAACTCTTGCTTTAAAAGCTCGTCTAGCTGTGCCTTATTACGAGAAAAATACTCCTTTGCCTCGGTCTCCAAGCTCTTTGTGATGATTTCTTCTCTCAATATAGGATCAAGAAGCACCTGTAAAAGCTCGGAGATAGTTGTGCCCGGTAGTGACGTTACAACGAGGAGTAGATTCTTCAAGAGTTTTTGCTCTCGTTCTGTCGGTATGCCCCTTCCAATATCAGCGCAGAGAAATTGAACGAGCGTATTAATGAGAACCTTCCTTGTCTCGCCACGCGTCAGCGAAAAAGGATTAAATGCTTGAAGACAAGAGGCATCGGCAAAATCAAGGAGACAAACATCGGATAATCGAGATTCTGGAATTGCTGCCAGCACCTCTTCAGTTAAGTCTCCGTGACAATCAATAAGAGCTATTCCCTTACCTCTGACCAAGTCGTCTCGCATTAGAAGCTCCACGAGCTTCGACTTTCCGGAACCTGATTTTCCCAAAACATGAAGTTGTCCGAGCCGACTAGCCCGAGCAATTCCGAATTTCTGCTCAATTCCCTGCACCGAGTTCACTCCAAAGACGCTCAAATCCGTACGTTGACCCGTCTGAACAACGCCAGCTGGAGGAGTTCCTATTGCAGAAAGAAAGTGCTTCACATGAGGATGCTGGCGAATCGGTACTGGGTGATAAAATGAGGCAACTTCATTACTCGTAAGGACAAACGGTTTACTGAGCCT
>Ga0181585_10003357_pt1 | contig 14039 bp, 9 predicted proteins | sample 071ome_29_FD_132469 | JGI IMG/M metagenome (GOLD analysis project Ga0181585, IMG submission 132469) | Coastal salt marsh microbial communities from the Groves Creek Marsh, Skidaway Island, Georgia - 071407BT metaG (megahit assembly) | ecosystem: Environmental > Aquatic > Marine > Intertidal zone... | reverse complement strand
CCAGAGTTCACAGTAGCATTTACAGCGGTTAATTCTTCTTCTTCATAACCCATTCTGAAATGATGATTACCAACATAATAATCAACATCAAATCTTGTCATATCTCTTGAGTCACTACCAACATCAATTGTAAAAGATGTTTGTTGACCAACAGGAACAAATGAACCAGATCTTGCATCATAAATAGCTGGATATTGATCACCAGAACCAGAACTTGTTCTGTTGTAATCATTGCTACCTTGCATAAATGAAACTGTTAAGTTGTCATTAATAACTGATGTAACTTTAAAGATTTCGTTATCACCACCAATGTTGTCATAACTTTCACCAATATATGCACCCTTAACGCCTGTATCGGTATCATAATCCCACTCATTGTATACAATTTGAGTTTCATCACTGAAGAAAGTATATTCAAAGTGAGTGTTAGATGTTAAGTAATAGTCAAGCTTATAACCTAAGAACTCATCATCAAGTTGTGATGTAGTAGTTCTTCCAGAAAGTAAACCATATGATGATACTTCTGATTCATCAGGGTTAAATAGTACATAATAAAAGAGTTTATCTTCAATAATAGGTCCGCCAACAGAAATATTGATTTCTCTTTGGTCAGACTCTCTTCTATTATTATCAGCAGCATAAGTATTTGGTGACTGTGATCTTAAAGCATCTGGAGTTTCATAAACGCTCACTGAAGCAGTGAAATCATTTGTTCCACTTCTTGTAACGGCATTTACAACACCACCAATAGCTTTACCAAATTCTGCTTGATAACCACCAGTTTTAACATCAACTTGCTCATAAAACTCAAATGGTACAGTTGATGCACCAGTAAAGTTTCTAAAGTTAGTAATATTAAGACCATTAACTAAATAAACGTTCTCAGCAACTGATGATCCGCTTACAGAAGCAAGATTACCAAATGCAGAGTCACCTTCAGTAGTTCCAGGTGCTAATAACACTAATGATGTTATATTTCTATTAACAGGAGTTCTACCAAGAACCTCATCAACATCAATGCTGATACCTGTTGTTGTTCTATCGAAGTCATATGACTCCACAACCGATCCGATAACAACTACATCTTCAACGTCAGCAGAAGCACTAGATAAAACAAAGTTATAAGATGATGCACCACCTAAACTTACATTTACAGTGTCTGATAAAGTTGTGTAACCAGATGCAGAAACACTAACAGTATAAGAACCAACTGCTAGCAATGGAACTCTTACAGAACCATCCGCACCAGATGTAGCAGATCTAGTAACACCAGTAGATGTTGATTTAACAACTAAAGATGCACCAGAAACAGCGTCACCAGATTGATTTAGAACATTACCTGTTAGCGATCCACTTGTAACATCTTCTGCGCTTAAAAAAGAAACAAAAAATGTTAAAGCAAAAGCGATAGCTAACCGCGATTCTAAATATTTTTTCATAATTAATCCCCTTAAGATTATTATTAATTAATTAATAATAGGTATAAATCTACCTAATCTGACCCTAAGTTATCATAATTAAGCATATATTGACAGAAAATATATATTTTTTTGTTACAATTTCGTAACATAAAATTTTCAATAAATATAGCTTTTTTTATGTCTTAAAAATAACTAATATGATCAAAAAATATTAAAATAAATTATGTTCCTTAAAAATAAAAAAATTCTTATAACTGGCATTGCCAATAAATATTCAATAGCTACTGGAATAGCTAAAGCCATGATAAGTCAAGGTGCTGATATAGCTATTGCATATCAAAATGAAAGATTGCTTAAAAACGTTAAAAAAATTGCTGAGGAGCTAAATGTAAAAACATTAATAGAATGCGATGTTGCATCTGATGCATCTATTAAAAAATCAGTTGAGCAATTAAAATTGGAATGGGGTACCTTTGATGGATTTGTCCATTCTATTGGCTTTGCTCCATCAGATCAGTTAGTGGGAAATTTTGTTGATGTAACAACACGTGAGGGCTTTCAAGTAGCACATGATATAAGCTCATATAGTTTTACTGCTTTGGCTAAAGCATATAAAGATATTTTAAATGATAAGTCTGCTCTGCTTACTCTTACCTACTTAGGTTCAGTGCAAACAATGCCTAACTATAATGTAATGGGGCTTGCTAAAGCTAGTTTAGAGGCAAATACTAGATTTCTAGCAGCATCTCTTGGTAAAGATAACATAAGAGTAAATGCTATTTCAGCAGGTCCAATTAAAACTCTAGCAGCATCTGGAGTAAAAAACTTTAGAACCATGCTTTCACAGCACTCAGCTAGAGCGCCCTTAGGCAGGACTGTTACTCAAGAAGAAGTAGGAAATACAGCTGCATTTCTATGCTCAGATTTAGCAAGCGGTATTACTGGTGAAATAACATATGTAGATGCCGGATTTAATATTTCAGCTATGCCGCTTAACGATGACAAAGTTGATTAAGTTGTCACTTTTTAAAAGTAATCCAAAAAAAATAAAATAGTAAATCAATAATTATTGAATGAATTGATTAGTAATAAGCTGAATGAAGAATAAACCTGTCTTAATTGGTATTGGTAATATCCAACAAAAGACAAATTTCTATGAACTTGATGAAGCTTTAATCCTGATGGATAAAGCTACAAAGCTAGCTATAAATGATTCTTCGCCAGCTATTACTAAGTATATTGATGAGATAAGAATACCAAAAGGATTCTGGACATATAGAGATCCAGGTAAATGGATTGCTAAATATAATAATTTTAAAAAAAGACCCATAACCTATGTTTCAAAAATTGGCATACTACAACAAAGCCTTATAAATGAGGCAATTAAAAAAATTCAAGAAGGTGAAATAAAGGCTTCTTTAATTATTGGTGGTGAGGCTAGATATAAAATGATCCAAGCTCTCAAGAATAACCTTGAATTTCATGAGACTAAGCTTGTAAATAACCCTGATTTCTATCTTAAAGCTGATTCAGAATTACATTTAAAAGAAGAAGTTAATGCTTTGGGTTATATGGCTGTTGGTTATTATGCAATGATAGAAAATGCAGCAAGAAATTTTCATAATATTGATATAAATGAACATAAAAAAGAATTAAGCCAACTCTACTCAGAATTCTCAAAATTAGCTTCTAAAAATACGAATGCTTGGAGTAATAAAACATATAGCGCAAAGACGATTGCAACTGTATCTAAAGATAATACTTATCAAGCATTTCCATATAATAAGCTGCATTGTACTAGCTGGAATGTCAATCAGGCTTCAGCCCTTATACTTTGTAATGAGGATATAGCTGACAAACTAAATATTCCACAAAATAAAAGAATCTATCCACTTATATCAAGTGAAAATAACCATATGATACCCCTACTTCAAAGATCTAATTTTTATCAGCCATTAGGAATGCAGCTTGCTGCAAATGCTATCCTTGATTTTTTGAAAATCAATAATTTACATATAGATTTATTTGATCTTTATAGCTGTTTTCCTATAGCCATAAAGATGTTTGCAAGATCTTTAGGAATAACAACTAATCATACCAATACAATTACTGGTGGCATGTCTTTTGCTGGCGGTCCGCTTAACCATTATCTTCTTAACTCAACAGCACAAATGGCTCAAAAATTAAGAAATACAAATAACAGCATTGGTTTAATAACTGGTGTGTCTGGGGTTATGTCAAAACAATCCTTCTCATTATGGTCAAAACAAAAACTTATAGATTTTAGTCATATTGATATTTCAGAGGATTCAAAATTACTAGATAGACCAGTTGCAATATCAAAAAAATCTTATGGAATTGCAACAATTATTAGCTATACAGTTATTTTAAAAAGAAATAATAAAAAACAAGTCATAATTTATGCGGATGATGAAGATAAAAAAAGAATAGTTTTAACTTCTTGTGATTCAGTATTAGTTAAAAAAATGGAATCTGATGATTTAATTGGCTCAAATATAAAATTTAAAGATAATAAAGTTATTTAGTCAATTTGAATTGAGACACTAGCATTAGGTCTTCTAAGATCAGCATAACCGTATTTAATTCCATCAATCACATGAATGCTCTGAGTGCTGCCAATTGTTTTATTAAGAATAGGTTTATGACCAAGGTTTTTAAGTTTAATTAAAGTATCACTACTTATAACCGTTTCATAGTCTAGGCCTTCATATGGCCAGTCTTTATGTATTCTTGGTAACATGGTGGCCTCGCCTATGTTTAAATCAAAATCAAGAATGCCTGTTACTATTCTTAAAATTGCAGCTGGTATATAAGATCCACCGGGTGATCCTGTAATTAAAGATAAATTACCTTGATCATTAAATACCATTACTGGGGCCATAGTACTCATTGGTCTTTTGCCAGGTTCAAATTTATTTCCTGGGCTAGCAGCCCTTCCAATTTCTGATTTATCACCATACTTATATGCAAAATTTCTCATTTGGTTATTTAGTAAAATTCCAGTACCAGGAATAGTGACACCTGAGCCAAATGATGAACCTAAAGTATAAGTATTAGAGACAGCATTACCTTGATTATCAATAATAGAATAATGGGTGGTATCCCTACTCTCATTTTTTATTTCTAAAGGTTTAACTTCATCGGCTGGGACCGCTGATTCAAAATTTATTTTTTTTGATAATGAATTTATCCTTTTCTGTGATAGAAGATCTGTTAAGGGCACATCATAAAATGCAGGATCACCAATAAAGTGTGATCTATTGTTATGGCCTCCTCTTAATGATTCTGCAAGTAAATGGTATGTATTTGCTGAATTTTTTTTGTACTTTTTTAAATCAAAATTTTCAAGAATTTTTAAAGCTGTAAGCAATGTGATACCTCCACCTGATGGTGGGCCTGAAGTTACGATAGTGCTTCCTCTGTATTCAATTGAGATAGGTTGAGTAATTTTTGCTTCATAAATTTTAAGATCATTAGCTTCAATAAATCCTTTATTAGCCCTCATAGCATCTGAGAACTTTTGTGCGATTTCACCACTATAAAATCCCTTAATACCATTTTGCGCAATAACTTCTATGACATTGGCTAAATCTGGTCGCATCATTTTTGAATTTATAGCTAATGGCTTATCATTTTTGAAATAAATACGTTTGGACTCTGGATCCTTTTTTAATTGAGAGGCCTTACTGATTGCATAATGTAAATCTTGCGAAACTAGTATACCTTCTCTAGCTATTCTAATAACTGGTTGTAATATTTCTTCAAGAGGTAGTTTGCCAAATTTTTCATGAGCAGTAAGTAAGCCATAAACTGTTCCAGGGGTTGCAGCCGCTAAGTAGCCCTCTTGAGTATTAATGTAATTAAGACTTTTAAAATCTAGCGGTTCAGTCTGATTTAAAAGTATTTCTAGATTTGTATTCAAGGGTGATGCGCTTCTATAGTCTATATAAAAAGTTTTATCACTTTCTTTATGATATATAAGCATAAAACCGCCTCCACCAAGATTCCCTGCTCTTGGCAAAGTTATTGCCAAGGAAAAACCAACTGCTACAGCTGCATCAACAGCGTTACCGCCCATATCCAAAATCTCAACTCCAAGAGATGAAGATTGTGCATTTTGACTTACGACCATGCCTGATGAACCAATAGTTGGATGGAATGGTGATTCATAATCTATGTAAGTCCTAGCAATTAGCTGTGAACTCAAAAGCAAGAAAGCTATTAAATGAAGAAGCTTAAAGAAAACACTCATATCAATTATTGTAATTATAAAAAAGGGAGTATAAAACTCCCATTTTTATAATTAGAAAAAAACTAGAATTTTTTATAGAATTCAATATTATAATTTCTACCAAAATCTGAATGAAGATCAGCCCAATAGGTACCATAAGTTTCATCTGCTAATGGCGCCCTTTCATCTTCAATATTTTTAATTTGAACTCTAATCCTGAGGTCGTTATCAAATTTGTAGCCAAGGGTAAGATTAAATACAGTCATAGACTCAACTAACCAGGGTACAGTTTCACCATTGATTGTAGCTGTATGATTTGGTTCATAAAATTCACCCCACTGTGTTCCAGACAAAAGAACCTCATACGGACCTTTTCTCCATGAGGTTTTGAGAGTGTATTTATCCTCGATTGAACCATATATACCTAAAAGATCTTCAACTCCTCTTGGTTTGCTTAATCCTGCCAAAGGTCCTCCATCCTCACTAGCATCACTTATCTTTTTAGCATCACCGCCAGCAGCTTGATTTTTAGTATCATAATGAACATGAACTAATTTAAAACCAAAATCGCCATATTCTGTATCAAGAGAATATAAAATACTTGTGTCTAAGCCCTCAATAGTCCTAGTATCATTATTTACATAATAATCATTTACTTGTTGAACAAGTCCAGCCGGACAAAGATTTGTTGGCCAGGTTACATCATCCTCTACAACATCAGATCTAATTACATTGGGATTACCAGTACATTCAGTAGCTCCACCCTCTAATCTAATTAAAGTATCAAGCAATGTTGCATTATACATTCCAAATACGCCAACTGTATCCTCTGTTTCAATAGACCATTTATCCATAGTGATAATTAAATTTTCTATAGGTTCAACAACAACACCCAAAGATTCATTTTCACCATATTCTGGTGTTAAACCTGGATTACCTTCAGTGACTCGTTGCATTGAGTATGGTTCATACTGATCTGGTGTTACATTGCCAGTAGCTGGGTCATAGCCTTCTGCATATTCTAATAAAGCATCGCTTTGAGATGAACTTCTTCCTAGGTATCCTTCGTTAACCAAAATTAATGCGGGAGCTCTGAAGGTTTCAGATGTAGAATATCTTACTTTGAATTGATCTATGGGTTGCCAACCAATTGCAATTTTCCCAACAGTTGCATCACCATAATCGTTTGAATCTTCATATCTTAGAGCTAATTGTGCATCAATAGTTTCATGAACTGGAATAGCTAACTCAGTAAAAAAAGAATAAGTGGTTCTTTTTCCTGAAGAGTTTGGTGTAGCACTTGAATTTACAATGTCTGAGATCAATGGGTATGTCAAACCAGCTTTTGGACCAACAGGAACAGTATATGTAATATCACCATTCATTCTAGGATCTCTAAAATCAGTATACCGCTCTCTTCTCCACTCAGCACCCATTAATAAACCAACCGATCCAGCTGGTAACTCAAATAAATCACCAGTAGATATCTTAAAATCAAGCATATATAAACTTGTGGTATTAGTTCTAAAGATAGTTGTTAAAAAAGAGCTCTCATCATTACAGCCCGGTCCACAGAATGGGTTGTAGGCATCTGGAGTATCTAATGCTAGTGCTGCATCCATGCCTGACATAGTATGCCTACCAGTATTATTCTGTTTTGATTTAGCTTGAGAATATAAAACTGCTGAATCCCAATCCCATTTATCAAAAGAACCTCTAAAACCTTGTAATAATCTTATGGTTGTTCTGTGAGAATTATATCCACGAGGAGTATCAAATCTATGCCTTGCTTTATATAGACCTAGACCATTCGTAATATACTTTGGTGTTGTTATATCATCAGATGGATCATCAGGCGTATCATTATTATCTGTAACTGTGGCGTCAACAAGCTTAACTCCATTTTCATCAACTAGCTGTTGAAGCCAATAATTACTAAGGGGCACAAGATATGGCTGTGTGCATGAACCTGATTTTGCGCATGAACCAGCACCCAAAGTAGTGCCTGGAAAAACAACCTGGACAGCTTCTGAATTATAAATACCAATTTCCGAATATGCCTCAACACCATTGTCTAATTGAGTATTTATAAAAGCAAAAAGATTATGTCTTTTAAGATCAGATCTCATATCGCGTCCTAAACTATTGTAGGAAACTCTTTTTGATGTATTTGAGCTAGATTTAATTTCAATACATGAGTCCTGGCCATTGGCAGCTCCAGTATAATCACAATCATCAGTGCCAGGAACTACATGTATATAATTACCTGAGCCACCATGAAATACTCCCCATGCAGATGCTTTATTTGTATTAAGCCAACCAAGGTCGCTTTGCCATGCGCTATCATAACTATCAAGCAAGCCTGGGACTTGTCTTGCATCCATTGCCTCCCACTTAGGGTCCTCATAACCTTTTATTGGTTCTCTTATGTATGAATCAAAATAAACAGAAATGTTAGTCTTATTAAAATCTTTACCCCACTGAACACTTAATTTATTATCCTGAGCGTCATATGCATCATAAAAACTGCTTTTAAAACGAACATTTAACCCAACAAAATCAGTATTCAAAACAGTATTTACAACACCTGCAAGCGCATCAGCACCATAGATAGCAGAAGCGCCATCTCTTAGGATTTCAACTCTATCAGCACCATATACTGGAATAGCATTAGAGTTAGTTGTCATGACTGGCATTGATCCGCCAAGAATAGGTTCTGTTTGATAGCCAGGAGATGTTATCAGCCTTCTGCCATTAAGCAGGGTTAATGTATTTCCAGTACCTATATCCCTTAGATTAAAAGCACCTACATCACCTCTTGATGCATTATAGCCTCCGCTAAATTCGTTTTGGTTGAAGGTATTTTGACCCAATTCAGCAATATTATCTAAAAGCTCATCACCTGAATCTACACCCAAAGCATCTATATCATCTGCAGTAATAACTGATACTGGTAAAGCTCCAGTTATTTTAGCTCCTTTGATTTGCGATCCAACAACAACAACCTCTTCAACATCAACTTGGTTTTCCTCAACATCCTGAGCATAGGTAATGGTTACAAACACTAATGGCAATAATAAAAATAATTTTTTGTAATTCATGATCTCTCTTGGCAATTTATGTATGTTCTTAAGTATATAACCTTTAAAAAGTATGTAAAACTTTAATGCTCGTTTTAGAGATAGTTTAATAATGCTTTGATTCTGATAAGCGTCTCTTCTTTACCAAATAAAAACATGGTTATTCCCAAAGATGGTGACTGAGTCGATCCTGTTAGAGCAATTCTAACAGGCTGATTAATTTGGGGTACTTTAAGGTTTAGATTTTCTTTAATATTATTCATTTCCTCATCTAAAAGATTCTCTTCCCATTCATTAATATCAAACAAAACATCATATATTGAATTAAGTATATCTGGATTAGGGACTACAAATTTTTCAAGAGCTTTTTGGTCATAACTTTCTAAATCTTTAAAATATGGAACTAAATTATTAGCTATGCCTGATAAGTTATGGGCAGATGATCTCATTGAATTAATTAATAACTCTGGATGCTTATGACTTTCAATTTCTATATTAAGTTTTTTAGTAAATGGAGCTATGGCTACTTTAAATTCCTCAATATCAAGGTTTGCTAAATGTTGTGAATTTAAGTAATCAAGTTTTGATTGATCAAAAATTGCGCCTGCTCTTTGAATTTCAGTTAATTCAAAATCTTTAATTAGATCATCTAAATAAAAAACCTCTTTGTCCCCTTTAGACCAACCCAGACGAGCAAGGCAATTTAATATAGCTGAATTAAGGTAACCTTTGCTTTGGTATTCTTCAAGACCTGTAGCAGCATGTCGTTTTGATAAACGCTTTTTATCATTTCCGAGAACTAGAGGCAAATGTGCATATTCTAGCTCTGGATAGCCCAATGCTTTTTGAATATGTATTTGTCTTGGGGTATTAGAGATATGATCCTCTCCTCTAATAACAGTTGTTACACCCTGCTCAAAATCATCGACAACATTGCATAAATGATACGTAGGAGTTCCATCACTTCTTAATATGATTAAATCATCTAATTCTGAATTTTCAAAAACTATCTCACCTCTTACATAATCTTTAACTATTGTTTGACCTTCAAGAGGTGTTTTAAGCCTTAAAACTGTATCGTTACCTTTGGAAAGATTTAGTTCTCTGCACTTACTGTCATATTGAGGCTTCTTTCCTTGCTCTTGTAAAGAAGATCTTAATTCATCTAACCTTTCCTTAGAGCAATTACAGTAATATGCATGTCCATCTTCATAAAGTTTTTTAGCAGCTGCAAGGTATAACTCAGATCTTTGGGATTGATTGATAGGATCTTGATCTGGAATCAAACCAATCGAATTAAGACTTTCTAAGATATTATTTTCATATTCCTTGGTCGATCTTTCTAAATCAGTGTCTTCGATTCTTATTAAAAATTTGCCGTTCTTTTTTTTTGCATATGCATAATTAAATAGCGCAGTCCTTACCCCGCCTATGTGAAGTTCACCGGTTGGACTTGGTGCGAATCTAGTCACGATGCTCATGAATATTGCTCCCATATAGGTTTAGTGCCTGATATTTCTGAGATCTCTTTTACTCTATCCTTATGTTTTGCAATATCTTTAGGGCTTGCATTAAATTTAACTAAAGAAAATTCATTGAGATCAAGATTATTATCTGAAAGTTTATTATGACTTTTAACAGAGGAAGTGCTGCTAAATGAAAACTTACTTTGACCGCCTGTAAGATTTAAAAATACATCAGATAAAATATTAGCATCTAATAAAGCCCCATGATAGGTTCTGTCATAGTTAGTAATGCTAAATCTATTAGCTAAAGCATCTAATGAATTTCTTTGACCTGGAAATTTTTTTCTTGCAACTTCTAGTGTATCCACAACATCACAAATATCTTCTAATAAGGGATTTTTTGATGAGGCTAATTTAATCTCATTATTTAAAAAACCTAAATCAAAAGGAGCATTATGTATGACTAATGTAGAGCCTTCTACAAACTCTAAAAATTCAGATACTACTTCATCAAACAATGGTTTATCCTCAAGCTCTTCATTTGTAATACCATGAACTTTGATGGCCTCTTCTTCAATAACTCTTTGAGGATTTAAGTATGTATGAAAATAATTATCTGATTTGTTTCTATCTTCCAAGAGAACTGCCCCAATCTCAATTATTTTATGACCCTCTTCATAATTCAGACCTGTTGTTTCTGTATCAAGTACAATATATTTATTCATAAAGTATCAATTCCTTTGTTAGCTAATTCATCAGCCCTTTCATTACCTTCATGACCTGAATGACCTTTTACCCATTGCCAGTCAATATTATGACCTTCTATACAATTATCAAGTTCTATCCATAGATCTTTGTTTTTAACATCCTGTTTAGAAGAGTTTTTCCAATTATTTTTCTTCCAACCACTAATCCATTCAGTTATTCCCTGAATAACATATTTAGAATCAGTAGTAAGAGTTACCTTGCAGGGTTCTGTTAACAATCTTAGCGCTTCTATAACCGCTTTAAGTTCCATCTTATTATTGGTTGTAGAAAAATCCCCTCCGTATATTTCTTTTGATTTTCCGCCATATTCCAAGACAGCGCCCCAGCCTCCTTTTCCAGGATTACCTCTACATGCACCATCAGTATAAATATTTACGATTTTCATAAAATTGTCATAGAATTCATATATGATTCATATCGAACCAATTAAAGCATTCACTGACAATTATATTTGGTTAGCTCGAACTAATGAAGGGGTTTTGGTTGTTGATCCAGGAGATTCAAAGCCAGTAATTGATTTTTTAACTAAAAACAATCTTTATTTAGATGGGATATTAATAACTCATCATCATTTTGACCACACTGGTGGAATAGAAGAGCTGCAAAAAAAATATTCAATATCAAAAGTAATTGGTCCTTCTAACTGTCATAAAGATATTAATATAGAGGTAACTGAAGGTGATTCAGTTAATATTATAGGTTTAAACTTTAAAGTAATTGAGGTACCTGGGCATACCTTAGATCATATTGCTTTTTATTTAGAAATAGATACTGGATCTCACCTATTTTGTGGAGATACCATTTTTTCATCAGGTTGCGGAAGAGTGTTTGAAGGAACCTTCAAACAAATGCATGACTCCATTTCTAAACTAAGCAAATTACCGGATACCACAAAAATATATTGTGCACATGAATATACACTTTCGAATTTAGCTTTTGCAAAATTAGCTGAACCTAACAATAAAAAAATACTTGAAAGAGAGATTGAGGTAAAAAATCTTCGAGCTAAAGATATTCCTTCAATACCAACAACATTTGCAAAAGAAAAAGAATTTAATCCCTTTTTAAGATGCGCTGAAAAAGATATGATTGATAGCTTAATTAATAAATATAATCTAACTAATACAGACCCCGTAAATATTTTTAGCGAACTAAGAAGATGGAAAGATTCATTGTAGTTTTATTATTTTTTTCAGTAACTAGCTGCCAATCTCTTATTAATGAAGAGATTATTTCTGAAGAGGTGCAAAAGTCAGATGAAATTCAAGATATTATCGTAATTGAGAATGAAATCGAGCCTCAACTTATATGGGATCATCTTAAAAAAAATGCAAAAAATAGAAATTATAAAATTAATAACACAGCTCAAAAATATATATACGAATATACTAAAAATACCTATTTATTTGAAAAATACTTAGAAAGATCAGAGTATTATATTTATTACGTTGTTCAAGAATTAAAGAAAAAAGATCTTCCCCTTGAGTTTGCATTTATACCCTTCATTGAAAGTAATTATGATCCATTTTCAATATCTGCATCTGGTGCTGTAGGCCTATGGCAATTTATGCCAAGGACTGGAGAATCTCTTGGCTTAAATAAAACATGGTGGATAGAAGAAAGACATGATCCATTTAAATCAACAAAAGCTGCTATTAGTTATCTTGATATCTTATATAAAAGATTTGATGAAGATATGTACCTAACGTTGGCTGCCTATAATGCTGGGCCCTCTTACATAGATAAGCAAATTAAAAGAAATAAAAGAAAAAATAAACCATCTGATTATTGGAGTATAAAACTATCAAAAGAAACTCAGAATTACATTCCAAAATTTATTGCAATTAATGAAATTATTTTTAATAACGAAAAATACAATATTACTCTGCCAGAAATTTATATGGAGCAAGTTGTTGCAAAGATTGTTATTCCCGGCCAGATAGAAATCTTAGCTTTAAGCGATCACCTTAATATGAAGCCAGAACTAATATATAAATTAAATGCTGGATATACTAAATGGGCATCTCCTCCGAGCTATGAATCAATTTTTTATCTTCCAATTGAAAAAGCTGAGTTCTTTAATTCTAATAACAATGAATTTAAAAAAACCAACGACATTAATTGGCTTACTCATGAGATTGTTAATGGTGACAATCTATGGTCTCTTGCAAGAAAATATGACACTGAGGTTTCAATAATTAAGCAAGTAAATTATCTTCAATCTAATTTATTAAAACCGGGCTCGAATTTACTCATCCCTGTTTCAAAAAATAATAATGAGTATTTTGTTCCTTTTGAAATGCACATAGTTTCAGAAGGAGATTCAATATGGTCAATTTCTAGAAAATATAATATTAGTGTTGATGATATTATTGAGATGAACAATCTAGATCCTAATAAATTTCTTCAATTAGGCCAGCAACTTTCCATTGGAAACAAAAATATATATAGAAATATAGATTCTAAAAAAAGAACAATACTTTACAGTGTTAAACAAGGAGACAACCTTTATAAAATCGCTAATATCTTTGATGTAAAGGTAGAAAGTATTCTTAAAATTAATAAGCTTGATGAATTTAACCTTATACCTGGTCAAATAATAAAAGTTTCTATAAGAGCTTTTTAATTATCAGATGTCTTTGGATCAAGTGCATCTCTAAGACCATCACCAAAAAAATTTAAAGCAAATAATGTAATTGTAAATGTCAAACCTGGATATATTAGTAGCCAGCTATATTCTTCCATTGATTCAACCCCATCTTTAATAAGAGTTCCCCAACTTGACATAGGTGGTTGGATTCCTAGACCTAGAAAACTAAGAAAACTTTCTAAAAGCATTACTTGTGGAATGGTCAGTGTTGCATATACAGCAATAGGTCCAAGAATATTTGGCAATAAATGCCTTTTAAACATGGAAAAATTACTAACGCCCATTGCTTGAGCAGCTAAAATAAATTCTTGATTTTTTAAACTTAAAACTTGGCCTCTCACTATTCTTGCCATTGTTAACCACTCAACTGCACCAATAGCAATAAACAACAACCAAAGATTT
>Ga0181585_10003346_pt1 | contig 14074 bp, 9 predicted proteins | sample 071ome_29_FD_132469 | JGI IMG/M metagenome (GOLD analysis project Ga0181585, IMG submission 132469) | Coastal salt marsh microbial communities from the Groves Creek Marsh, Skidaway Island, Georgia - 071407BT metaG (megahit assembly) | ecosystem: Environmental > Aquatic > Marine > Intertidal zone... | reverse complement strand
TCCGAGCAGGACGTAGAGCGGCGATCCGGGCGGGTGCGGCACGCCGAGGATGTACGAGGTGGCGATAAATTCGCCGCAGTCCCAGAAGGATACGGCCGGCGCCATGGTCTTGATATAGACGCCTAGCGTTAGCAAAAAGACGCCGACGCCAACCCAGCGGTGCAAGGCGGTGGAATTATACATGGTTGTCTCGTCGTTTAGACGGGTGATTTTGGCTCTAAGACTCTATAAAATAAGGGATTGTACAGGCTTGGGAAAGTGCTATGCTTCGCTCTTGGCAGGCTCTTGGGAAGCGTCGACTAGTTCTGCAGTGCCCCAGGTAGACGGGTCTTGCTCCACGCCCATGTCCACGTTGGATGACCACGTCTGTATGCCCATCTGCGTATCGCGTATGAGATAGGTAAAGCCCAGCCGGTTAAACTCTCGTGGGCTAAAACCGTTGAGTCCGCTGGCCGGAATCTTGATTTCCATCTGGTAGCTCTTTTTGAGCACGCGCAGCCGCGCTTCAATGGTGTCTTCCGAACAGGGGGGGGCTTGCTCGCGTGCGTCATCGATGGCCATCTGCCGACCAATGGGTTTCTTGACCGTTTTTCCCACGCCGGCGGGTAAAAAGTAGAATCGGTGACAGTAGCGATTCGCGCGGCGTTCTTTCACATCCCGCGTGTCTATAAACAGCTCTATGCAGTCGCCCTCGGTTGGCTTGCGCGGGTCGAGCTGGTAGCGGGTCTTGTTTTTTACTTGAATGCCAAAGTAGAGGCCGCTGTCGTTCCAGCTCATATGGACGTCGGCAAACGCAGCCTGTCCTTCAACCCCCATTAGGTTAGGCACCAGGGTGTGCTGGTCCCACTCCCGCAGGTTGCCGTCAATCTTGGGCGGCTCAGCCGCATAGGGGCAGGTATAGATGAAGTCGAAAAACGTTCGCTGAGGAAGGTTGAGGTTGGTCATTTAGCCGGCCACCTTGCGCTTTTTCGGTCGTTTTTTTCCAGCGGCGAGAATGTCTTTTAGAATTGCTCCCGTATGGGACTGCTTTGTCTTGGCTACGGCCTCTGGCGTACCCTCTGCGACGATTGCACCGCCGCCTTCTCCGCCCTCGGGACCGAGATCTATAATGTGGTCGACCGTTTTTATCACGTCGGTATTGTGCTCGACGACAATCATGGTGTTGCCGGCGTCTACCAGGCGGTGGAGCACGACGAGCAGACGCGCGACGTCGGCAAAGTGCAGTCCCGTAGTCGGCTCGTCGAGTAGGTATAGGGTGCGGCCGGTATCGGGACGGGCCAGCTCGGCGGCTAGCTTGAGCCGCTGGGCCTCGCCCCCTGAAAGCGTGGTGGAGGATTGCCCCAGACTCATATAGCCCAGCCCCACGTCGTCCATGATTTGCAGCCGCTGCCGTATGCGCGGAACTCCATCAAATAGGAGCAGGGCATCGCGCACGCGCATTTCTAGCACGTCGGCGATGGAGTGGCCCTTAAAGCGAATGCGCAGTAAGTCGCCGGTATAGCGTTTACCACTGCAGGTGTCACACTCGACCCAAACGTCGGGTAAAAAGTGCATCTCTATACAGCGCCATCCCAATCCCTCACAGGTTTCGCAGCGTCCGCCCGGCTTGTTGAACGAAAAGCGCCCCGCTTTGAAACCGCGGAGTTTGGCATCGGGCAACTCGGCGTAGAGCTGTCGGATAAGGTCAAAAACGCCCATGACGGTGGCCGGCGTTGAGCGGGGGGAGTTGCCGATGGGCGTCTGGTCGATATTAATGATTTTGTCGATGTGTTCGATGCCGTCAAAGCCGTCGAATTCACCGACTGGACGACTGGCTTTGTGTAACTGGTTGGCCAGTGCGTTATACAGCACCTCTTCTACGAGCGACGATTTACCCGAGCCGGATACTCCGGTGATACCTATGAGTTTGCCCAGGGGAAGGGTTACGTCGATGTTGCGCAGGTTGTTTTGCCGAACGCCGCGCACGATGAGTTCCTCTCCCTTTCCCTTTCGTCGTTTGGTCGGGACATCGATGTGCAGCTCGTCGCGCAGATAGGCTCCCGTTTGCGAATTCGGCGCATCTTGGACTGCGCTAGGTGAGCCGCTGGCTACGACCTCGCCCCCCTCGCGTCCTGCACCCGGGCCCATGTCGACGATGTAGTCGGCCTCTTGTAGCGTTTCGCGGTCGTGCTCGACGACGACGAGCGTGTTACCCAGGTCTCGCAGAGCGGCTAGCGCATCGAGTAGGCGCCTGTTGTCGCGTGGATGTAGGCCAATGGTCGGTTCGTCGAGCATGTAGAGCACCCCTGTGAGGCCGGATCCGATTTGCGAGGCGAGGCGTATGCGCTGCGCTTCCCCACCCGACAGCGTTGCCGTGCGCCGGTTGAGGGATATGTACTCGAGTCCCACGCGCTCTAAAAAGTCGAGTCGCGTGCGAATCTCCTGCAGCAGCTCGCCGGCGATTTCTCCTTCGCGATCGTCCAACTGGATCTCGGTAAAAAAAGACAGACTGTCGTCTATGGGCAGGCGGGCGATGTCGGCGATACTCCGTTCGCGCAGGTAGACGTGACGGCTCTCCGTATTCAAGCGCGAACCTTCACAGGCCGAACAGGGCACTTTTTTAAGCGTGCGCTTGAGTCGGTTGGAGCGGCGAGCCATTTCGTCTACAACGGGGAGCACGCCGCGGTAGCGAAATGCGTAGTTTTCCTGCGTGGAGATCGAATCTCCAGATCCTCCGTAGAGCAGTGCGCGTCGAGCATCGTGGGTTAGGTCAGAAAAGGGGATATCTATATCAAACCCGAGCGTTTGACCTGCCGTTTCAAGCAGTGAGACGAACTGCGCATCCTCGATGGCACCCCATAGGGAGATCGCCCCGTCGCGCACGCTGAGGCTGGGATCGGCAATGATGAGCTCTCGATCGACGCCTTCGCCTTCCCCCAATCCTTCGCAGATCGAGCACATGCCCTGCTGGTGGTTAAATGAAAAGCGCTGCGGATGCAGCGGCGAAAAGGCATCACCGCACTGTGGGCATGAATATCGTCTGCTGTAGCGGGTTTCCGAATCGTCGTCTGCAGAGAGCACGATCAGCTCGCCCCCTGATAACTCTAGTGCCCGTTCTACGGACTCGTTTAGGCGGCTCTTTTCACGCTGGCGTACGGCGATGCGGTCGACGACTAGCTCGATGCGATGACGCAGGCGCCGTTCAAGCGCAATCTCTTCGCTCAGTTCGTGAATGCGACCGTCTATGCGCACGCGCAAGAAGCCGTCGGCGCGCGCTCGGTCGAGCAGCGTTTCGTAACCTTCGTTGTTTCGCGGTTCCACTGGAGCGAGCAGTATAGCGCGCTTGCCCTCGGTGGCCTCTATAATGCGGTCGACAATCTGCTGGGCGGTTTGCGAGCCAACAGCCACGCGGCAGCGCGGACAGTGCTGAGTGCCCAGCGTCGCATAGAGCGCGCGCACGTAGTCGTATATTTCTGTGACGGTGCCGACGGTCGAGCGCGGATTTTTACTCGGCGGCTTTTGCTCTATGGCGATGGCCGGAGATAGGCCCGAGACGCGCTCGACTTTAGGTTTTTGCATCTGCTCTAAGAACTGGCGCGCGTAGGCTGAGAGAGACTCTACGTAGCGACGCTGTCCCTCGGCGTAAATCGTGTCAAAAGCCAGCGTGGATTTACCTGACCCCGAAACGCCTGACACGACCGTCATCTGGTCGCGCGGTATGGTTATATCGACTCCGCGCAGATTGTTTTGCTGCGCTCCACTAACCTCAATTTCCCTGATCCAGCCACCTTCGGTTACGGGCTTAGATTTTTTCTTTGTAGGTGTGCTCTCCGCCTTTTTGGGCGTGGTAAAGAGCTCCTTCAGGAAGCGACCCGTGTAGGAGTTTTTAATTTCTGCCACTTGTTCAGGTGTCCCAGCCGCGACTACGTGGCCACCCTCTGCTCCGCCTTCTGGACCGAGATCTAGGATGTAGTCCGCCGTTTTTACGACTTCCATATTGTGCTCGATAACGACGACTGTGTTGCCCTGATCTGCGAACGTATGAAGTATTTTTAGCAGCTTGTCTACGTCGGCAAAATGGAGCCCCGTGGTCGGTTCATCCAGTATGTAAAGCGTGCGTCCCGTGCTGCGTCTGCACAGTTCCTTTGCCAGTTTGACGCGCTGCGCCTCGCCGCCCGATAGGGTGGGAGCAGGCTGTCCCAGCTTGAGATAGCCGAGCCCGACCTCATCAAGCGTTTTTAAAATGCGGTAGATCTGCGGCACGTTTTCGAAAAATGAGAGTGCCTCTTCTATGTCCATCTGCAGGACATCGGCGATGGACTTTTCGCGGAATTTTACGGTCGTAGTTTCGCGGTTAAATCGGCTGCCCTGACAGACTTCGCACTCGACCCAAACATCGGCTAAAAACTCCATTTCTATGAGCGTTGCGCCGTTGCCTTCACAGGCCTCACAGCGGCCCCCTTTGACATTGAAAGAGAACCGGCCCTGCTGATACCCGCGAAGGCGCGCCTCGGGCAGCTTGGCAAAAAGCTGACGTATTGGCGTGAGCACATCGGTATAGGTCGCCGGGTTGGAGCGCGGCGTGCGTCCAATGGGTTTTTGGTCTATGCGAATGACTTTATCGAGGTGTTCGACGCCGTGAATGGTTCCGTGCAGGCCGGCTTCTACCTGAGCTCGATGGAGTTGTCTGTCCAAGGCCTTGAACAAGATGTCGTTAATAAGCGAGGATTTGCCCGATCCGGAAACGCCGCAAACGCTGGTGAAGCATCCCAGGGGAATGCGCGCGTCGATTCCCTTTAGATTGTGGTGGCTGGCGTCGGTAATTTCCAACCATTCGCCGCTTCCCGTGCGCCGCTGGTCTGGGATGGGGATCTGTTGGCGGCCAGCCAGGTAATGGCCGGTAATGGACTCCGAACTTTTTTCTATCTCTTCGGGGGGGCCACAGGCGACTAGCGTTCCGCCGCGCTCTCCTGCTCCGACTCCAAAGTCGACGATCAGATCGGCTTCGCGCATAGTCTCTTCGTCATGCTCTACGACGATAACGGTGTTGCCTATGTCGCGGAGTCGCTTGAGCGTCTCGAGCAGGCGCTGGTTGTCGCGATAGTGCAGGCCGATAGAGGGTTCGTCGAGCACGTACATGACGCCGACCAGTCCGGAACCTATTTGAGAGGCGAGGCGGATGCGCTGGGCTTCGCCTCCCGAGAGGGTATGTGCGCCGCGATCTAGGGTGAGATAGCCCAGTCCCATATCGCACATGAGCTGCAGGCGCCCGCGAATTTCCTTGAGGGCTTCTTCGGCGATGAGGGCGCGGACGGAATCAAAGTTGAGCGCGGCAAAAAAGTCCCGTGCCTCTTCAATGGCGATACTCGTCAGAGCCGGCATATTGCGGTCGTCGATCAGGACTGCCTGCGATTCGGGCCGCAGGCGTCCTCCCGTGCACTCGGCGCAGGTTTGCGTGCCCATAAATTGCTCTAGTTCGCGCCTAACGCGATCGCTACCGCCGCGAAAGCGCTCTTCGAGCATGGCGATAACGCCTTCATACGGATCGTCGTGTGACCAGGTGTACTTGCGCTTGTTCGTGTAGGTAAAAGTGATCTTTTCCTCGCCGAGCCCGCGCAGAAATCCGTGTTTTTGCTCTCTATCTAGATCTTTCCAAGGCGTATCTAAATCAAACCCGAGATGATCCGCTGCACCTTCGTACAGGTGAAGTCGCCAGCGGTTGCTGGTCACGTCGCCCAGCGGCTCAATAGCGCCCTGCATGATAGATTTTTCCGGATCGGGAATGAGCAGATGCTCGCTCATCAGCACCTGTGTCCCCAGTCCGTTGCACTGGCGACACATTCCCTGTGGATTGTTGAAGGAAAACATCTGTGGCGTGGGCTCTTGATACGATATACCGCAGTCAGGGCAGTCAAATCGCGCGCTGTACAGCTGATCGGTCTCGTCGTCGCGGGCGATAATAAACGTGCCCTCACCGAGTCGGAGCGCCGTATCAACCGCTGCGGTTAGACGTCCGTGCTGATCCGGGCGGAGCACGAGTCGGTCGACGACAACGTCAATCGTATGACGGCTATAGCGGTCCAAGTCCGGTGCTTCGTCCAGATGGAATATCTGCCCGTCGACGCGGACTCGGATATATCCGGCTTTCTGCAGGTCGTCAAAGAGTTCGTGGTATTCTCCCTTGCGCTCTTGGACAACTGGAGCCAGCACGTGTAGACGCGTTCCCTCGGGTAAGCTCTGAATGCGTGACACCATCTGTTCGCGGCTTTGTGCTCCGATGGGCTTGCTGCATTCGATGCAGTGGGGCACGCCGACGCGGGCAAATAGAATGCGCAGATAGTCGTAGATCTCCGTTATGGTGCCCACGGTAGAGCGGGGGTTCTGGCCGGCGGTTTTCTGCGCAATGGAAATGGTCGGTGCCAGGCCGGATATCGAGTCGACGTCTGGCTTTTCCATGTGGCCGAGAAACTGTCGCGCATAGGCGGAAAGCGACGTTACATAGCGGCGCTGACCCTCGGCGTAGAGCGTGTCGAACGCCATGGAAGACTTGCCAGATCCGGACACGCCCGTAAAGCAGATAAGCTGGTTTTTGGGTAGCTCGAGATGGACGTTCTTAAGGTTGTGCACGCGTGCTCCGCGCACTGCGATGTGATGAGTTTCCATGCCTATCCTTGCAATGGGACAAAGCCCTACAGGCGCCGGGACTAGTATTGTGAACGCATCGTCGGCACCGAACCAAACAGTTAATCTGGTCGGAAACGCTAAAAAGGGAAAGGCCGCGTCCGCAGATCGCGTGCCTCCACACACGCGCGTCGAACATATCGCTTATTTTTTCTCTGGCAATGGATGGGATTTATAAAATGCTTCAGAGGGCGTAAACTGCCCTCGCTTGACGCTCTTTATGCGCCGCACTATAATGAACTCCTGCACTCGGAATACATACTGACTACCGACGTTCATCTGTCTTTTACAAAGGGATTTTGACCATGATCAAACTAGGCGCTAATTCGGTTCTATTTGGTGGTTTTGATATAGAGACTGCTTTTAAGTATATCGCTTGGGCCGGCTATGACGGCATTGAGCTATCTGCAATCAAGGGAATGTGCGAACATCTCGAACTCGACAATTGGCAGGACCAGAAAAACCAAATTCAGGAATTGAGTGAGCAGTACGGCTTGGAATTGCTGTCTATGGAAGAGGCGGCCCTCGACGAAGAGCGGCTGGAGAAAGCCTTTGCCGCGGGTGCTGAAATCGGCATTCCCGTGATCAACGTGGGTCCCGGGGGTAAGGCCGACGTCGAAGAAGATTTTGATCGCCAAGTTGCGCTATTGGCCCAAATGGCTGACCGGGCGCATGCACACGGCGTTACGATGTGTGTTAAGGCACACGTTGGCAATTCGATTTACAACACGCCAACTACGCTACGCGCTATGGAAATGATTGATTCCCCCGGTTTTGGTATCGATATGGATCCAAGTCATATACACCGAGCGGGTGAAAATCCAGTAGATGCACTCGGCGCAGTGGTGTCGCGGGTAAAACACGTACACATTCGCGACTGCGCGGTTCCCGAAGGCGGACCGGGTGCGCCCGAACTGCAGGCCTGCGGTCGCGGTCAGATTGATTTGGCGGGCTACGTGCGCGTGCTGCACGAGGCGGGCATTGACGTGGCGGCCAACTTGGAAGTCATCGGTGCCAAGGAGTACGATTTAGGACAGGTTGCGACGATTGCCGCCGAGAGTCGCGGATATCTAAATGCCTGCCTGAAAGCGTGCGGAGCCCGTTAGGCAGCGCTTGGTGCGCAACCGTCTGATCTCCCCGTTTGACGGGGGCTGAGCGCTCTACTTGCGGGCAGGACGGAACAGACCGAAAGAGCTGGTATAGCCGTGTAGGTGGGTTGAGTGGCCGACGGGGCCGATTTCGCCGCTGCAGAAAAAGCCCGTTAGGGGAATGCGGCCCACGCGATCGAAAAATGCGCTGGATTCGTAGTTGGGCGCTGAGAAGAGATGCTGACCGCGGCCGGTGCAGGTAAATAGCAGCGCCCCGTGGGGACGGTCGCCGCGGAGGCTACAGTCCCTCAAGAGCAGGTCCAACTCCTCGTTGGCCGCTTCGGTATCGCGCAGATGGAACTGCACGGTCTGGCCTGGACGGAGGACGTCGCCGATGGCGAGGAACCCCTTTTCGTGATCCATTTGGACGATATTGCGCATCAGAAATTCGTGGGGTTCGGACGGGTCTTTTATTTCCGTGCTGGCAATGCCCAATAGCAGGCTGTCGCGCATCCGCGCTTGATCGGCCTCGCTGAGGCTGTGGTATAGCTCTGCCAATACCTGCGAGGCGGGTCGATCGTCAAGCTCAAAGAGCAGGTTGTGTTCGCAGGTGTTGGCCGTCATTGGATCTCCCAAGGGCCGACAGCCGCGCGCCACGAGCGTTTCCATTTCGATATTGCCCTGGAACGCGATGCCGATTAGGCCGTTTGCATGTAGCGAACCGTCTAGGAACAGCACGTTGTCGTCTAGGGCAGAAGCTAGACCACCGATCTGGGTGCATCCCGGATAGGCAAAGTCGAGTCCGGCTAGCAGGGGGCGAGGGTCAAACGGTGGCGGGCCAGCGAGATTGGCCATCAGCACAAAGTGGGTGGGCAGCGAGCGATCTGCTCCAATGAGCTGGGCCCATGCATCTGGACCCGCATCGGCGCTAGGGCACTGTTCCTGGCGGATGTGAAACGGAAAGGTTGATACGTCGGGCAAATGCGCGGCGCACAGGGCAATGCCCGGGCCGCTCTCCCTTTCTTCTCCTCCTCCGACGAGGCCTGCGCCGCTGCAGCCGAGGCTGACGCGCGGCTTGAATAGCTCGTTGCACTGCTGGGCTATATGGCGGTAGTTGTCCGCGTGATGGGAAGAGACGAAAGCGCAGACAAAGTCGGGGCGTTTACCATCCAGCTGTGACCAGATGGAGTGCTCTATTTCCGCCAGTGCGACGTCCGTGTTTTGCCTAGTCGATAGGGCGGATGCCCAGATCATAGAGGTCCCCTTTTCCTGTATAAAAACAAATATCGCCCTAGCAGACAATGCCTTGGGCGTTTTAACTGAGAGGTAATACCGATGGCCGGGCGTCCCTACATTCTCGCCGAGACCAACTGGAAAGACGTGAGAGAAACCGAGTATGACGTGGCGATTCTCCCGTGGGGAGCGACGGAGGCGCACAACTACCATTTGCCCTACTCCACGGATGTGGTGCAGTGCGACGAAATTGCAGCCGAGGCGGCCAAACGAGCGTGGGGGCAGGGTGCGCGCCCCATCGTTTTGCCGACCGTGCCCTTTGGCGTCAATACGGGTCAGCTCGACGTCAAGCTCGACATCAATATGAACCCATCTACCCAGCTGGCCGTTCTTTCGGATGTGGTAGCGGCCTTAGAATGTCAGGGCATCGATCGCCTGCTCATTATGAACGGTCATGGCGGAAACGACTTTCGCCAGATGGTGCGCGAGCTCTTGCCGCAGTATTCGGTGTTTATTTGCTGTATGGACTGGTTCTCCGTCGTGGAAGAGGGGATTTTTGAGCGGGGAGGAGACCATGCAAACGAGATGGAGACCAGCCTCATGCAGTATCTGCGTCCAGAGTGGGTCTTGCCGCTCGATCAGGCCGGTGACGGTCGAGAGCATGCATTTAAAATGGGCGCACTGCGCGAGGGATGGGTCTGGACGCAGCGCGACTGGCTCAAAGCCACGGACGATACGGGCATTGGGGACCCCAGTCTATCGACGCCGGAAAAGGGCCAGCGCTGTCTGGAGCAAGTCGCGGGGCGAATTGCCTCTTTTCTGGTAGAGCTATCCGCGGCTGATTTAGACGATTTATACGAGGATTAATGGCGTATTACGCCTTTACGGTGCCCGGTGTTGAGGGCTTGCTGGCACGGGAGATTGCCGATGGCGGAGGCCGCGTGAGCGAGCGCCGCAGCGGCGTGGTATTTTTCGAATGGCAAGGCGACCAGGCCGCCCTGCTGCATCTGGGACTGGCCGAAGACGTTTTTGCACTCGTGGCGCGTCAGGAGGTTTCTTTCGAAAAAGACGGACTGCGCCAGATTGAAGCGCTGGTGCAGGGTGCGCCCAACTGGGAGCGCGCGCTTGATGCACTATACCGCACGCGGCCGCGCCGCGGTCAGCGCATGCGTTTCCGCGTGGTTGTCCAACGCCGCAGCGGCGGTCAGCGCTACGTGCGCAAAGTTGTTGAGCAGCGCGTATACCAGGCCATTGCGCAGCGCTTCCCCACGTGGAGGGCAGTGCGAGAAGAGGCCGCTTTAGAGGTGTGGATACTCGAAGAAAGGGGAGAGGTCCTGTGCGGCGTGCGGCTTTCCGACCGCACGATGCGGCATCGCACCTACAAAAAGAGCAACATCTCCGCATCGCTGCGACCGGTTGTAGCGCGCGCGCTCGTGATGATGACAAAGCCGCGGCCCGAGGACGTATTTCTCGACCCAATGTGCGGGGCCGGCACGCTCTTGATAGAGCGCGGGGAGTGCGGTCGCTATCGACAGCTGCTAGGAGGAGATATACGGCCCGATGCGCTGGCGGCGGCCCGCAGCAATATCGGACCGCGCTACAAGCCGATCGAACTGCGGACTTGGAACGCGTGCGATCTACCGCTTGATGCCGGTAGCGTAAGCAGTCTGGCCTGTAACCTGCCCTTTGGAAAGAAAGTGGGCGATCGCAGCGAAATGGCTAATTTATACGCGCGCTTCGTTCCGGAGGCGCGCCGCGTTCTCGTGCCGGGCGCTGCGGCGGTGCTGCTGACTAGCGAGCGCACCTTGCTGGAGCGGGCCGTGCGCGACGGAGATCACTTTTACTGCGAGCGCATGCTGTCGCTGGAGGTATTGGGCCAGCGAGCGTTCGCCTTTGCCCTACGCGCGCTTTAAACTCGACCATAAGAGGAGCATACAATGAGCGATTTTTCCAATAAATCAGTGATCGTGACCGGAGGGGCTAAGGGGATTGGTGCGGGCATTTCGCGGGCTTTTGCAGCGGCAGGTGCTCGCGTGGCCTGCGTAGACGTCGATGCGACGGCGGGCGCTGCGTTGGTTGCAGAAACGGCCGATGCCAAAGGTGAGGTCCGCTTTTTTGAGGCCGATGTATCTGGCGGTGCGGCCTGTAAAGAAGTTTGCAGCCGCGTTATTGATGAATGGGATGGCATCGATGTGCTGTGTAACAACGTGGGCATACAGCCTGTCGACAGCTATGTGCCGGCCCATGAGCTACCCGATGAGATGTGGGATCGGATTGTTGATATCAACTTGAAGAGCTATTTCCTCATGGCCAAATACAGCGTGCCCGATATGATGGAACGCGGCGGTGGAGTCATCATAAACACTGCGAGCGTGCAGGGACTGCAGTCTGCGCTCGGCGTATCGGCCTACGCTGCGAGTAAAGGGGGGATCCTATCGCTGACTCGTCAGCTTGCGCTGGAATATGCGCCCCACAATATCCGCGTGCTCGCAGTTAACCCAGGCGGTATTCAGACGCCGCTCGTAGACGAGCTCGTAGAGGCGCAGGGCATGGATCGCGCTGAGTTTGACAAGGGCTATGCCGAACTGCATCCCGTTGGTCGTTTTGGACTGCCCGTAGATATTGCGCACGCCGTGCTCTTCCTCGCCGGAGAAGGCGCCTCGTTTATGACGGGCTCGTACGTAAACGTCGACGGCGGGCTCATGGCCAAGGGCGCTTGGGCTTAATGAGCGCTGAAATCGACCAATATCTGGCGCGGGGATACTGGATTTTCCGCGGCATTGTACCGCCGACCCTGCTGCGAGATCTACGCCGCCAGGCCGACATAGCGCGCGCGCTGGCACATGAGCTTAACGGACCGCAAACGCAGCGAATCCAGCCCTTGGACCAGTATGGAGATGATATCGATCTGCAGCCCTTTCGAGACTACGTCGAATTACCTGCGCTGCGCGATGCGATTGAAGGGTTATTGGGGCCGGGATACACGCATGCTCACCTCCATATCATGGGCTTACTGGTCGAACCGGCCGAGCATCCGTGGCACTGCGGCTGGCATCGCGACGGCGTCGTAGAGGTGCCGCCCGAGGCGCGCACGCCGGAACTGGCTGCGGAGATGAACGAATTCTGGCACGACCTGCGCGTATTTAATCAGGTTAACTGTGCGCTCTACGCCGATTCGTGCACGTGGTTTGTCCCGGGATCGCACCTGCGTTCGTTTGACGTGTCTGGCGAAGTGCAGAGCGCCGGAGTAGAAGCGATGCAAACGCCGCCTGCAGGACTGTCCGACGTGGAGGCTGAACGGTTTTATTTACAGCACTGCTTGGATATGCCGGGAGCGATTCCGATACACCTGAACGCGGGCGATTTCTTGCTCTATCGCAATCTGGCATGGCATACCGGACTCTATCTGCCCTACCAGCCGCGCGCTACGATACACGATATCGTAAGCCATCCGCAGGGGGGCGATGTAACGGCTCGCTGGCGCGAAGCGCAGAAGCGGGCGCGAGCAAACTGGGAAGCGACGCGCTAGCTTTGCACTCGGGACGCACTTCGGTTTACCGGCGCTGCTTAGGGAGTATCGCGCTGTGGCTAGCACTGTGCACGCAGGCCTGCAGCCAACCTTTTCAGCCCGACGCGCAAGGGGTCCCGTACAAGACGGTGCTCGTTCATTACATGCCGTGGTATGCTGCACCGCCGACGAGCGATGCGTGGGGCTGGCACTGGACCATGGGCCGTTTCAATCCCGAGCGGATGGACGCAGCAGGAAGGCGAGAAATTGCCTCGCCCGCGTATCCGCTTATCGGTCCCTACGATTCGAATGATCCCCACGTGCTTGAATATCACGTTTTGCTCATGAAACTGGCCGGCGTCGACGGCGTGGTCATCGACTGGTATGGAACGAGCGCGCTGCACGATTATGAGACGATCCACCGCAGCGCTGTGCACCTGATAGAATACGTCAAAAAAGCGGGCCTGCAGTTTGCCGTATGCTACGAAGATCGAACGGTGCAACATCTGGCAGAAGAGCGCGGAGTAGTGCGGTCCGAGGCCTATCATTTTGCCGCTCGCGATATCGAGTGGCTGCAAGATCAGTGGTTTAGCGATGCGGCCTATGTGCGCGTCGACGGACGGCCCATCCTGCCCGTTTTTGGTCCCGTATTCTTCAAGAATTCCGGCGATTGGGAGCACATTCTGGGGGGGCTATCGACGCGTCCACTGCTGTATGCGCTGCCGCATTTAGCTGGCTCGATTCGAGCCGATGGCGTCTTCGGTTGGCCGCCCGTCCACGGTGGAGAAACTATCCAACCCGAGGTGTGGACCGAGTACCTGACGAATCTGTATGCGATGAGCCGAGATTCAACAGAGGTAATGGCCGTCGCCTTTCCCGGCTTCCACGATATCTACGAAAAGAGCTACGGGCATATCGACGATCGAGACGGGGTCACGTTTGACGAGACGCTTGCCAGGGCGATGGACAGTGCCTCCCCGCTGGTGCAGATCGCCACGTGGAACGACCACGGTGAGGGCACGAGCATTGAGCCGACCGTCGAATTTGGATATCGCTATGTGGAAGTGCTGCAGCGCGCCTTGGGCGTGCGCGCTTATACGGCCGAAGATATGCGCCTGCCGGAGCAGCTGTATAGGCTCCGGAAGCGCGTCGCAGAAGTTTCCGCGCTGCACGGTGAGCTAGAGCGCGCTTCCGACTCGCTCTTTGCAGGCAAGCTAGCGCAGGCCCGCCGGCAGATCGGGGACGTTGCTCAGCAGCTGGCCAAGATGGACGGCGCTACGGACTAGCGAACGTGAAATTTGCAGATCCCATCTCTATCTTGCGTCCGGCTACGCGCGCACGCCTACTCGTTGTAGGCATTGATAATATCGATAATGAGCGCGATGTCGTGGCGCGCTTCGGCTAGCGGCGTGCGCGGCGTTGTGCCGTCGGTGATACACGCGTGGAAGTGCTTTAACTCGCGCAAGAAGGGGCTCTCCCACGTAATACTGGGCCGGGAACAGACCGGATTGCCGGCCTCGTCGAGATGCTGCACTTCCAACGTTGAGAGAATCCCGCGCGCAAAGCCCGTTGGATAGGATAGGAG
>Ga0181585_10003344_pt1 | contig 14078 bp, 16 predicted proteins | sample 071ome_29_FD_132469 | JGI IMG/M metagenome (GOLD analysis project Ga0181585, IMG submission 132469) | Coastal salt marsh microbial communities from the Groves Creek Marsh, Skidaway Island, Georgia - 071407BT metaG (megahit assembly) | ecosystem: Environmental > Aquatic > Marine > Intertidal... | reverse complement strand
GTAGTTGTTCCAATAGCCATTTGTCATCTCTCGTTATATAATCCTATTTATAATAAAAAAAGGAGCGCCGAAGCGCTCCAAGTTAGATCTCTTATTGTTATAAAATCTTATGTAGTTAGAATGTTGTCTACACGGAAGATTCTGTAGTATTGGTTTGATTTCGCTGCTGCAAGACCATTTGCTGGAGTTGCGCCTACGAATGGGTTTGACGCCATGCCGTAACGAGTTTTGAAACCAATTTTTGGCTGGAAGTTATCTTCCCCTACTGCACGAACCATAGTTAGTGGTACGTATGGGCAATAGAACAAGCCTGCGTCATATGGGTTAGAACCCTTATAACCTACAGTTACATAATCGGTAGATGCATATGGGTCGATGTATACACGTGTACGACCGTTTAGAACACCTGCGAATGTGTTTCCTGTGTCATCAACATTCAAGTTAGTTGATAGTGCAGGAGTATAGTCCAACATACCTGAAGCTGCAAGAGCAGAAGCAACGTCTGAAGAACAGATAATGAAGTTACCTTTTCCTCTACGTGTTTCTTTTGCAATTGTATTTGCTTCACGTTCGATTTGAACGATTAGGCCTTTGAACTTCTCAACTGACCAACGACCATCTGCATCGCTTGATAGATCGAACACACCGTTGATTGCTGTGTTAGACTGAAGCGCGCCTGTTTTCGCTTGTGAGTTGATTGTACGAATTACTTCGCGGTTAATTTCAGCCAAGATTTCTGTTGAAAGAATGTTGGCCAACTCTGTTTCAGCGTCAAGACCATGAATCGCTTTCAAGTCTTGTGCTAGTTCTAGAGTATATTCCGCTTTCAACGCACGTGACTTCGCAGTCACAGTTGCTTTCTCAATGGTGAAACCCATTTGCTCGAAAGCATTTGAAGCAGAATCGCCAAGAGCTTCAGCAGAGTCTGTTGACATAGCTGCTGTTGCAAGATCAGTAACACGGTCTGAGTCGATTGTGCCAGCGCCACCTGCGTTAGTTACGTCTAGACCTGAACCCTCTTGAGATACGGCTGCAGTTGATTTTGTACCTGCGTGACGTGTGTTTGCTTCGTTGAACAATGCTTCTGTTGAGCCTGTTGTACCAGCATCGTAGCGTGACTTCATTGCGAAGATCAAGCCAGTTGGGCCAGTCATTGGCTGAACGCCAGCAACGTCATACGCCATTAGGTTTGGCATAGAACGGCGAACAAGTGAGATCAATACTGGATCCCATGTTCCGATTGAACCGGTGTTTGCACCTGCAGGTGCTGTTTCTGCCAAGTAATGCTGTTGGCTACGCTCTTCACGTAGAGCAATTTCTTGGTTTTCTAGAATCGCAGCTGTTACTGCTTTTCTGTGAGCATCTTTGATAGTACCCGCTGATTCTTCATTAAGTACTGGTGCCCACTTTTCGACTAGTTTGTCATAAGATTGCATTTGTTTGGACTCCCAAATTATTTTTGCGCCGCTTTACGGATCGCTGAAAGGTATTGAGCCATTGTATCAGAAGCTTCAACTACGGCATCGCCATCGTCTTCGCTTGATTCTTCAATTACAGACTCAACGGTTTCTTTTTTGAAGTATGATTCTTTAACAACTTTCACTTTTTCAGCAAAAGTTTCTTCGTCTTCGAAATCAATATCTTCTACAAGCTTCGCAAGTTTTTCAACTTGTGTTTCAGCTAGATCTTTTGAAGCTTCGCGAATTACTTCATTACGCTTCAATGTTTCTAGTTCTTCAGAAACTTGAATTGCTTTTGCCATTGAAGTATTTAGAGCTTCTTCAAGTTCTTCAACTTCAGCAGCTAGTTCGTCAACTAGGTCAACTTTAGATTCTGGAACCTCAATGTAAGATTCTGTAAATAGATCTTTCAATGAGTTCATAAACTTCTCAGCAATCTCGGTACGTAGACCTGATTGAACTGCAAGTTTATTTTCTTCCATCCAATTCTCAACCACATAGTTGAGGTAGCTATCGACTTTCTCGACCATATCAGCTTTAGTAGCTGCTACTTCTTCTTCGAGTTCAGTCTTATAGTTTTCTTCCAAACGGTCGATTTCTTCGGCCAATTTAGATTTGATTGCTGCTTCAAAAATTACGGCTGTTTTAGCTTTAAACTCTTCTGAAAGAGTAGCTTCAGACTCGATCAATGCATCTAGATCAGCAGAAAAATCAGCTTCGTAGTTAACGTCAACGTTTTCTACCATTGCAGCTTCTTCGGCTTCAACACCTTCACCCATTACTTTTTGTAGCATATTTGCAAGATCTTCTTTTTTCATAGAAGACATTTTCATATATGCCGCATTGATCATACCAGCTTTAGTTCCTGGCAACTTTTGCATTGGTTCGCTGTTAGACTTATCTCCCTTACGGCCTTTGGCTTTAGGACCTTTATCTTCAGCAGAATCAACAGAAGCGATAGACTGTGCTTCCGCATTCTTTGGATCGTGAGCTTCTTCGATTTTCTCTTCGTCGAGCTCAACTTCCTGGTCTTGTACTTGATCAGTCATGTTTGACCTCCTAATATGTTTTATTTTTCAGTAACGAGAGGAAATTTTTAAACTCACGAGTCTGAGTCTCATAGAGATCAGCGCGTGGAGCTGTCTTAATTTCAGTCTCCATTTTTTCAATTACTTGAGCTTCAATGATGCCGTTATTCCAGATCCAATCTACGCCTTCCATAATCCCATTAACAAAAGCTCCTGGAGCAGATGGATCTTGTACGATGTCAACCGTATTAAGCATAAAGTCATCTTTGACATACATGGCATCGCCACGTTTCTCAAGGCTACCCATACCACGAGTTGAGACACCTAATTGCACACCGCCTTCAAGCAAACCTTTTACAATTTGGCCCATTGGAGTGTCCAAGATACGTGCCTTACCCACCACATTGTTGTCCTCAAATTTGAGATCGGTAATGAGGTGAGAAACTTTATCCAAGTTTACAGTAGGGCCTTCAGGGTGATTTAGTTCACCAACAGCCCGTTTTGTTTTAACTTGTTCATTGACGTATTTCTTTACGGCGCCTTCCATGACAGCCTTCGGATATATACGTCCATTTCTATTCTTTTGTTCAGCTTGCGCGAATACACCTTCGATGGTATAATTCTTTGTACCATCTTCCTTGGCTTCGACCAAGCATTGAATATCATTTTCTGTGTATTCAGCAATAAGCTTCATTAATCTACTTCCCTAACAAACTGCATAAGCATTTTTTGTGCATGCTGTTTTGTATCGTATGTATCTAATTTTTCACCGTCTACATAAGCTTCAAATTTATCAAATCTCTGAATGATTTCTAATCTAAAGCCATCATATTTTCTTTTAAAAACTGTACGTTCTTTCTTTACAGCTTCTCTAATCGTCTTCAGAGTCTTCATCGGGGTCTTCTGTATCAACTGCGTCGTCAACATCTACGTCATCCTCTTCAGACTCTACTTCAACATCTTCATCATCTAGATCTAATTCAAGTTGTTCCTCTTCGGGATCCTCTTCTTCAAGACCATTATAAATTTGACCGGATACTTTAATCCGTTCTTGATCCAAAGCATCATTCATTTTTGCTGCCATAATTTCAGCAAAAGTATTATTTGCTGTAGCAAAATCTTGATCAGCTGCTTGTTGGATCAATTGTTCAATATTTTCCATAATTAATTATCTCCATTTCTTATTATTTATAATAAAATTATTCCTCAGGTACATCATCTTGTGTAGGTTCTTCTTCACTAGATTGTTGAGCAACTTGTTTAATGTCATCATCGTTAAACATTAAAACGTTTTTCATAACCCATTCTTTTGAGAAGTATTCACCCACATATTGACTTACTTGATCAAGTGTCTGTAATCTTTCTCTTAGTAGTTCAGCGTCTTTTAATTCTGTGAAATGATTATCACGAATATAGTCAACTACAAGATCATTTTTCCATTCATTCCAATCATCTTCAGTAATTAAACCCTTCATTATAAGTTGTTTCTTTAGAATCTCTAAGAACAACATTGAGAAACGTTTACGAAGACGATCAATAAACTTTTGGAATTTAAGTTCATCTCTACTAATTTCTGTAGAACGACCTAAGCTAAATTGTGCTTCTTGTTCTAAGCGATTAATCGGTACGTTAAGAGACCGATAAAGACGCTTTTGGAAATAGATAATATCGTCAATCTGTCCGAGGTTTTCTCCGCCTGGTAAAGTAGAGATCTCAGTGCCTCTTCCACCTTCACGTCTTGGTAGCCAGAAATCTTCGAGCATTGACATATGTTTTCTGTCATCTCTAATCTGTCCTGTATCTGCGTCATATACAAGTTTATTGCGATATCGTGCCATAATATCTTTCATATATTGCTCAGACTTACCACGAGGTAAGTTACCAACATCAATATAAAAAATACGTCTTTCAGGTGCACGCGCAAGCCTGTAAATAACCAATGAATCTTCCATCATACGAAGTTGGTTAATTGGCTTTAAAGCTTTATGTAAATGTGAAACTACTTTTTTACGATCTGCTGAAAGTAATCCAGAAGTCACATAGCTAACTGAATCATTTGAAAGTTTTACACCAGAAGTTTGTTGACCTGGCTTTTCTTGATAAATGTAATATTCATCTACTGATTCGACAATATTAGCTCCTGTAACAGGATCTTTCTTTTTCTTTACTTGTTTTACTTTACGAATCTTTGCAGAATCAATAGGACGAATCTCCTGAATACCTGCTTTAATATTAGATTCATTTACAACAAGATGATGATATAAACGGCCATCAATATACCAACGTTTAAACATGTCGTGGCCATTATTCGTAAAGTCTAACATTGAAATAATGTTATCGAACTCTTCGGTAATTCCTTTTTTAATTTGATCTGACACTTCAACCTTATCAAGAACAATTGATACTGGTTGTTCATCTTCTTGTGCAGAAATAGATTCATTAATAATATCTTCGATAGCAGCATCAACTTCTGGATGCATTGACACTCCGCGATATTTCATAATTAATTGATGATTATCTTTAGAATCATCTCCATCAATATTAATATATTGACCGTAGTGAGAACCAGAAGCAGTAACGTAACCAGCCCCGTCGTCATCTTGACGAGGGACTATAGACTGTAACTTCTTGTCTTCTTCTTTTTGATTGGCTCTTCGAATTTCAAAGCCAAATATTTTTAATGAGTTATTATCGGCCATATTTCATCCTAATAGAATATAGAGGGGCGTTGCCGCCCCTCAAAACTATACTATTTAAGTAGTTGTGTTTGAAGTCCAATACTGATACGTAAACTCAACAGTAAATTCTTCAATCTGATCGTTCGCATCATATGCCAGATCGATTGCAGATAGCGCTGTTGGAAACGCTGAAATGAACTTATAAGTTTTCAAAACTACTTCGTCTTTATCCAATTGATCAACCGTAAGATCTACTTGATAATCAGCTGGATTGACACGGCCGGTATTAGCTGAATGTTCGTTAATACCATTCATCCAGCGTTCAATAGAGTTACGAACAGTGAAATTAGTATCGTTCATGATAGTAATTGCCCATGGTTCAAATACTCTATCGCCTGCCATTTGTAGCTGTCTACCGCGGAAAGCGATAGGCATAGCAGGAATTGTAGAACCTGGAAGCTGGCCAGCTCTACATAGGAAAGATGCTAGTTCTGCATCACTTCCTTCAACGTATGTTGGAAAATTCAAAGTAACTTTGAACAAATTGGGGCGAGCACCGCCACCAACTAATTTTGATTTAAAATCGTCGACTCCTAAAACTGCCATCTATTTTCTCCTTATACACCAGCGATTTCTGCGAAATCAACGCCGGTACGTACAGCAACAAAGTTAAGAGTAACAAAGTTAATTGAACGTGCAGGTTTGATCAAGACAGTCGCAACGAATTCATTTCTATCTATAACTGCTGCCGTGTTGTTTGTTTCGTCACAAACTACTCTAAAGTCAGTTATACCACGACGGCCTTTGATGTCACGAAGGAAGGGCTCAACAATACCTACAAATTCTGCTCGAGTAAACTCATCGTTAAATTCGAACATTACGTTTCTTGCAGCAAGAGAAATAGCTCTCTCAATTGTTAAGAACAATCGACGTACGTTAATACGATCAAATGCAGATGGTCTTGCTAGTTTAGTTTTATCACCGAATAGCAATAAACCTTGTCCAGGAATATTTGCGATTGGGTTAACACCGTTACGATATAGAACATCTCTCTCAGCTTTATTTGGAGAATATGCAATACCTGTAACACCTAGATATTGACCACGACGTGGACCAGCTGGTGAGAACCATGAAGCTGCATTTACGTCTGTAGCTGCCATGATACCAGCAGTTGATGAGTTAGCTGGAATAAAGATAAACTCATCATTATATTTGTCATATACTTTTAGATAGTTGTTATCAACTACTAGATATGAAGAAGAAGTAAATGTTCCCGCAGTAGTTACGGTATCATTTACAGGGTCAGATCCACCAACAATGTCTGAACGAGCAGGTGAAGCTACAACAACGCAGTCTTTACGTGTTCCTTGAGCAATACTTACTAGATCGTTAACAATAGTAGTAGTATCTGTTCTTGACGTCATTTGAGGAGCAATTAACATATCAACTTGGATAGCGTCTTTATCTTCAAGCTGATCGAAACCTGTGATATAATCTCCTACATCCATATTTTCAGATTCATCGCCTGAATCTAAATCATAGTTTTTAGCATCTAGAACTCCAGCTGAAAGTTGGTAATCTTTACCACTTGTCGCCGCAGTACCAGCATTAGCAACACTATAGTCTGAATCGAAGCCTGCCATCCAAATATAGCGTGATGTTCTATTAATTACGTCTCTTACATAATTTGTTGAACCATCAGCTGTCTTAGCATTGGAAGCTAGTGATACAAATGGAAATGTTTCTAGAACTGTACCAGATGTGCCTGAGAATTTACCATCAGCGTCTACAACTGCTACGTGAATTTCATCGTTTACAGCGCTTGCACCTTCAGCAAATGAAGATGTTGCAGGTGCTGCATCGAAATTATCTTTGTATGCCCAACCATTGAATGCTGAATCAGCATCTTGTTGTGGACATAGAGAAACTCTTAAACTATTACCAAGTTCACCTGGCCATTTAGCAATAAAAGTATGTTCGTCGGAATCAAATCCTGCAATTGCATTATTGAAATCGTCTTCGTTTTTGATTCTAACATTTAATCCTGCTGCCGCTTCATTGTGGTTGTATGCGTTAAAGCCATCACTATCGCCTAAAACACGAACAACTTGAAGGGCATTTGTGTACTTAAGAAAGTACGCTGCCGAGTGAAAATCGACAGAATTTGCAGATGATGGTGCACCGAACGTTGCAGCTAGCTGAGATTCATTACTAATCAGTGTAGCTTGTTCGACTGGCCCCCATCTGAAATTACCAGCAAAACCACCGGTTGAAGAAGAAACCGCTGGCACTACGCCAGACGCGTCGATTTCTCTTACCGTAATTGCTGGAGATTCTGAAAATGCCATGATTTTTTTCCTCTTCCGAAAATTAAATTATATGCGGGTCCATAATACGAATATTCACTTGATAGTATTTATAATTTTTAAATATCCGGCGCATACTCAATGGCCCACTGTCTACCTTCGAGTTCTTCCTGAGTTGGAAGATTATCTAGTCCATCGTCTATAAATCCAAATGGAGGCAAATCATCTTCAATTTCTTTCATTTTTTGTTTAAACATCATTTCTTTTAAATTAATATCAGTCATGTCAGCAAAATATTGTGTCGATACAAAATAACCAAACATAACAAAATTCATAACTAAATCATCATGATTTCCAGGAGAAGCTTCGTAAGATTGCCCTTTTGCAACAAACGTAGATATTTCCATAATAGTATGATCATCTACTATATCTAATCTATTATTTTCTAATACGTCTTTAAATGCAGAACAGCCTAAACGTTTTACTTTACGAGTCATTTCAACGCCAAGAGCATTTGCTTTAATAGCAGATTCAACGTGCATGTTTTCATATTCTAAATCATGATAGAGGCCATTTGTTACAAGAGAACCCTGATCATTTGACTCAATAACTACATAAGCTTTATTGTAGGAATTCGCCCATTTATAAATAATGTTTGGGAAGAGTAATGGAGAGATAAGGTTATTGCGATATACAGCAACCTGTTTAAATGGCCTAGAGCTAATATCGATTAAATTAAATGTAGAATAGTCCTGTCCTCTTCCTTTCGAAACGTCTACTAGCATGATATATTCATGCCCTTTTTGTGTTTCTTCGTAAATCTTAAGGTCACCGCCTTCAAGATAACGAATAGGATTTTTCGCTCTAAGTTTTAATAAAGTTTCGGCATTAATTAATGTATCACCTGTTCCAAAAAATGTATTCCCAAATTCTTGGTCAAACTGAAGCTGAGATGTATTTGCTATGGTTTGGTCTTTCCATGTCTTATCTCGACCTGGAACATCCCACCAATCTACACGAAAAGGTTTAAATTCATTTACACCTTGAGAAGCACCTTCCCATATTTTATGAAACACATTACCGATACCATTCGCAGTGGATGTGATAATAATTTTAGTTTCTTTACCAGATGAGATAACCGGATATGTCGACGTATAAAACTCAGCAGCATTTTCCACAAATGCAAACTCGTCTAAATACAATAATGACACAGACATACCTCGAATCGAGGAGCCTGAAGTTGCGGCCGCAACAATCCGTGAATTATTCGAAAATTCAATCGACCCCTTATTCAAAGCCTTACAACCGGGTTGCAAGAAAAAGGGTAGATTTTCTAGCATAAGCGTAATGCGTCCAAGCATCTCACGAGCAGTGGCACCTTTGTTTGCCATAACAGCAATAGTTTTTTCTGTGTGAAATAAAGCATACCATAGAAGATATGCGACCGAAGAAATAGATTTTCCTGATTGTCTACATGCTAATACAATATTAAATCGATTTGTATTAAATGCATCAAACATTTTTTCTTGATATGGATATAGTTCAAAAGGAACTAATCCCTCATCAAGAGATATAATCTTACAATATTGAGTTGCAAAATAAGCGGGATCTTTCATACAACGAGCATACTCTAGGACTTCTTCTTGAGTCCAATTAGTAACTATGCCATCTCGTTTTACATTAGGATTCCCAAGGTACGTGTCATTCATTCTTTGGAGTAACATCTATCATTTCATCTTGTAGCATACGCTGTAAATCAGTCGTAGAACCGACAAACACATTATTTGTTGTTTGATTCGGTAATTGTTTCACCATTTGTTTTTGATTGAAGTCTTTACGCTTCTTATGCATATCCATAAGATTACCGTTAATGTCAGCTATGTTTTTCATCATATTTGACAAAACTTCAAAAGCTCTTGGATGTTCAGTAGCTCTTGCCACTTCCATCATCTCTTCCATCGACTCTGATCCTTTTGCTAGTAGATCGTGATATATCTGTCTAGCATATTCAAAGTCATTTTCGGCTGTTGCTGAATCCATCATAATGCACTGTCAATCTCTTCAATAATTGTGTTAAAGCCAAAATCACTATCAGGTCCAGCTAATGCAGGATCTGGAGTGACTGTAATTCTTTCTAAGGGTAAATCTGAATCTGCTAAGCCAGCTTCAGGATTTAGTATATCAGTAATAGCTGTACGAATAATACCAGAAGAAGTAATAGGACCGTGAAAATATACATGCATATCGAAGTCTAATGTATAAATTATAGTTCTACGAGTAGCAGCCATTTCTCCTTCATACTCATCATTTAAAACTACTCCTGTTAGAATAACCGGAACATCTTCTTTTAGCGTATCAATATCGTCTAGTGGTTTTATTGATAAAGTATACTGCGGATTAAAATACGGTAATACTTGTTCTACTACTTGCAAAGCATCGTCTTGATTTTTTGCATATACGCTTAATTGAAAACTTAAAATATATGGAACACCATTATAAATTTTATTTCTCGAAAGTACTGTTCCTTCAACACCCTTTTGAAATGAATTTAATTTAGGAAGTTGTCTAGCAGGATCATAAGCGACATTTGTAATTTCAAACGACATACGTGGTAACTTAATAGAAACCTTGGTATCAGTTGTTAGATCAGGCATTTCTCTAATACGATCTAAAAACTTCGCTCTCGGTCCATATGATAACGGTACCTTTTGAGTGCTAATAACTCCACCACCACTATCTTTTCTTAAAACATATATGTTATTAAACATTGCTCCAAATGTAGCAACGGCTTTTCTTATTCTCTGATGATAAAAATATGTACCAAACATTAATTAGGATCTCCAAACGGATTACTTTCACTAAAGTCTAAGAAGTCCGCTCCTTCAAAGTCAGAATTTTGTTCATTGCCATGCAATTGGTTATCTTCAGTAAACGAAGATACTGTTGCACTTGCATTTGATTCTTGACCAGTAATAGTTCTTCCTGTAACCGGCAAATGGAATTTACCATCATTTCCGCCTAAATGAATTACTGATAGAGAATTAGTAGATGATACCCATTCAGAAACTTCAGCAGATAATATAGTACCATCGCCTAAAATTTGTTCTACACGTTCACCGATTGTAAAGTCACCTGTAACTCCAGATAAAACCATATCAAATTCATAAGCGCTTGTTTGTTCAATTCCATCGATTGCTGCAATATCTGTATCAAAGTCTTCATCACTATATTCGAATAGTTGACATCTCATTTTAAATGTAGGAAGATTTGCAAGTTGATAGAATGGTTGTTCATGTTCAACATGCATAATTTCAAACATAGAATTTGAAAGAGGAAGATAAATTAGATCTCCTTCTCTTGGACGTTCTCCAGTTATTTCATTATTCGAACGACCAACTGTAGTATTCCAACGTTTGCGAGACACGACGAAAGTTGCTTCATCGCGTATTTCAACTCCGAACCGAGTGAATAGGTCTCCTTCTCCGTCAAATCCTTCGACGTTTTCAATGTACATTTCGATTTTATATGAGTTATTAAATTTAGATGGAACATCTTCACCGAATATCCTATTCTCATTTACAATAGTTCTTGGCAGATAATATAGGTCTTGCCCATACATCTTTAAAGATTCTATAATAATATCTTCGTAAAGTCTTTGCTCAGATCTAACTGCTTCTGAGAAATAAAGATTTCGTGCCATATTAACCTACAAAAAAGTTTGGTGGTAATTCGTGTTCTAATCGAATTCTTTCTCTTAACTGAGCAATTTCATTTGTTGCATCGTCAAATATCTGTCTTCCATTTAGTTGTACACCACCAGGCAATTGCATACCTTCAAACTTCATAAGATTTGATCCCCATTGTTGTTTGATTAGTGCTGTACCATATTCTTTTAACCACATATCATCCCACACTGGAGAAAAAGTATCTGGATCTACGATCTGGTAAATCTCTGCAATAATATAATCTCCGGCTTTAATATCGCTATCAGCAAAATCTCCATGAATATAAAGTCTGTTTTGTCTACGCGAAAAATTAACTTGAGGTGTCCCATTTAATTTCATATCAAGTAAAGACAAATATTGTTGCATTTGTTCGTAATATGCTAAATCACCTGCCCAATTTTGTAAATCTGCAATATCATTTAACATTAGCTGATATTTAATATCAAAGAAATTACGTGAAGCACCAAATGCATTATTAATAGGTAATAACCGAGATACATAGATAATATCAGAAGAAATAGGAATATACTCATTTGTAACATCATCAGCCGTAACTAAGTGTTTTAAATAAGTTTTGACCGTAGCATCTGAATGATACTCTTGATAATATTGAAGAGCTTCGTCAACTCTATCTTGAATTTGATCTTCGTCGACGTTGATTTCTATCACAGGATCACCCAACCGCCTTAAGCAGTAATCTATGTATTCCTGTCTTGTTGCTGGAGATGCCATATCGAATCCTAAATTAAAAAACTTTACACTATTTATACGTTTACAAACATTAGAAAATTTGGTATAATAGAATAATGAAAACAGTATTTACAAATGGATGCTTTGATATTTTACATCGAGGCCACTTAGAATATTTAAAAGAATCTGCCTTTTGGGGAGATAGACTTATCGTTGGAATTAATTCTGACGAAAGCGTAAGTAAATTAAAAGGCCCAACTCGGCCTATTAATAATGAACAAGATCGTAAGTTTGCATTAGAATGTTTAGACTTCGTTGATAAAGTTTATATCTTTTACGAACCAACTCCATACGAATTAATTAAATATATAAAGCCAGATATAATCACAAAAGGCGGTGATTATGTACCAGATAACGTTGTTGGTAATGATATAGCTACTGTAAAAATTATACCTTTGACTGACGGTTATTCTACTACAAAATTTATTGAAAGGATTTGTAATGACACAACTAAAAGGCTTTGTTGAAAAAGGCTGGGGTCATGAAAATATTTTTGCTACTAATGATAAATACACAGGAAAACTATTAGTATTTAACGAAGCTGCAAAGTTTTCAATGCATTTTCATGCTATAAAAGATGAAACTTTTTTTGTCCTTGAAGGAGTTTTTGATTTACTTACTATTGAAACAGAAACTGCAGATGTTAAAAAACAAAGATTAAATCCTGGAGATTCAGTAAGAATTAAACCGCTTACTCCACATCAAGTTATTTGCATTAAAAAGGGCACTATTATAGAAGTTTCTTCCCCTGATTCAGTAGAAGATAACTATAGAGTTGCAAAAGGTAATAGTCAAAAATGATTATATGGGGTATGTCTAAAAACGGTCATGACTGGGCAATTGCGATTTTTAAAGATAAAGAATATCTTAGAACTATTTCTGGCAAAGGTCATAAACATACTCTTAAATCTATAGTAGAAGCAGAAGCATATGGTGAACCCGACTTAGTAGTATGGTATGAAAATCCATATCTTAAATCTATTAGACAATTTTTAGCCGGTCAAAAGAATCCATTTAAAAGAAATAATATTCGAAAATATTTAAAAGATTTTAATATTAATTGTAAATGGACTTATGTAGGCCATCACGAATCTCACGCTGCTGCGTTCTATAAAAGTGGATTTGAAGATGCCACTATCGTTGTTCTTGATAGTATAGGTGAATTTGATTGTACATCTATATGGAAAGCAGAAAACGGTAAACTTAAAAAACTTAAATCATCAAAATATCCTCATAGCATTGGTCTATTTTATTCGGCTATGACAGATCGTATTGGAATGAAACCACAACAAGATGAAGCAAAATTTGAAGAATTATCTAATAAGCAGCATTTCCCGTTTTCTTTATTACAAACTCATATAGAAATGGATTTAATAAAACAATTTACTCCATTACCTAAATTTAAAAAGAACTTACATAAAGGTGTTCGAGGAATGTGGCGGGGTAAAAATAAAAAAGAAATAGCAAGTGCTACAAAAGGTATTTTCGAACAATTAGTACATGCAGTACTTTGGCAAGCAAGAAAAATTACAAATAGTCGTAATATTGTATTAAGTGGAGGAGTTGCTTTTAATAAAGCAATGCCTAAACTTGTCGGTAAAACCTGGGATAATTTATACATACCGCCAAATCCAAGTGATAGCGGTTCAGCTGAGGGCGCAGTATTAGCGTATTTAAAAAATGGTTAATTTATCAGCAATGGAAGTTCCTGATTATAATCCTAATATGGTAAAAAATCAGGAAGTAGAATGGCCTAAAAGCTTTCCCAAAAGTACTATTGGTTTAGAACGTAAAAATGTTTTTATGGATGAGAACGATGAGTACTTAGATGGAGCTTTAGATTCTATAAAACAATTAAGATTGAAAGGTTATAAAGTTGTTTTAATAATGGACGAAAGAGGCCGAACAGAATCTGATGTTAATACATCAAATATGAAAATGATGCAAGATTTTGGTCAAGCTGGAATTTTATCTATTGAAGGAATATTTTATTCGATTGGCACCGAAAGAGCAGATCCATTCGTAAAACCAAGTACTGAAATGTTTAAAAGATGTGAAGATGAACGCCCACGCTTAAAATTCAAAGGCGGATGGTATATCGGACATACAATTGCAGATGCTAAAGCAGCAT
>Ga0181585_10003333_pt1 | contig 14102 bp, 11 predicted proteins | sample 071ome_29_FD_132469 | JGI IMG/M metagenome (GOLD analysis project Ga0181585, IMG submission 132469) | Coastal salt marsh microbial communities from the Groves Creek Marsh, Skidaway Island, Georgia - 071407BT metaG (megahit assembly) | ecosystem: Environmental > Aquatic > Marine > Intertidal... | reverse complement strand
TTTTTATCCATTTCGTACACCAGTCGTGTTCCATTTACAAAATCTGCACTATTCTTTTCTATAATTTGAAAAAAATCAGCTAAAGTCTCTGGCTCGACACTTATATCAGCATCTAAAATTGCTATAACTTCATTTTCTACAACTTCTAGTGCTTCCCATACTGCGTTTGCTTTACCTGTTTGTGATTGGATTACAACTTTAAATAAAAAGTTGCTGTACATGTTTGAAATTTCATTCATAACTTCAAGTGTTCTGTCTTCAGATTGACCATAAGAAAAAATAATTTCTGTGTTATCAAATTTCGGTATTCTTGATACCAGCTCTTTTAAGTTACCTTCTTCATTTTTAGCAGGTATGATGATTGATTTTGATAATTTTTTTCCTTCACGATTTAAAGGCCTAAAAATCATATAGGTTTTAATTCCTAAATTAAACTGGAAAAATATAACTTCAAGAACTTTATTAATCAATCCACCAATAAAAAATAATTTAAAAGGGAAAAGCTGCTTTGTATAATATTTTTGATATTCTATACCCAAACCATTTGTAATGTTTTGAATTTTTTTAAGATGAATATAGGAATTGTTTTTATTAGAATCTTTAATTTTTAAGTATTCAAAGAATTTGAAAATTAGTGAATATTTTGAATTAATTGAGCTTATTATCAACTTTCCATCATCTGAAAGACAATCTGTGATAATAGATAATAACGTGAATACATCATCATGGTTTTCTAATACATCAGTAAGAAGAATTCTGTCGTATTTTTTGTTTTTATCAAGTGTTGGAACATTTTTTGGATCATTAAGATCTAAAAATAATTTATCATTTTCGGCATTAATAATTTTATTAATGGAGTCAACGTTTAAAATATGAAGAGAATTTTTATTTTCTAAATATTTTTCAATTTCTACTTTATGACGATGATAAAAAGTTTTATTTGAAATTTTAAACATATATTTTATTTTAGTAAATTACTTGGCTTTACAAACCAAGTTCTTTTTCTAAATATTTATTAAATTCTTCCATATTATATTTTTCATATACAAGGCTATATGCATTTTTAGAAATTTTATTCAACAATTCTGTATTCTTTAACAAGTAACTAATTTTATTTACCCAAAAATCAGGATTACTACTAGATTCAAATAATATATTTTCATTATCATTAAAGTTTTCCTTATCCCAAAACCCATTTGTTTTTGTTATCAATACCGGAATGCCTAATGACATTGATTGAAGTGCTACGCTTTGCCCAGAAGGTTGTGTAGAGTTTTTTAATGGTAATATAACCAATTTAGATTCTTGATAAATTTTCTTTAAATCAAGATCGCTTATTACTCCATCTTTCCAGCTACCCTTTAGGACAGTAACATTTGGTAATTGTAAATCGAGCAATTTGTCGTTTGAAGAGACAAAAGTAAACTTTTGATCTGACATAAGTTTTGCGATATTAATTAATAAATTAAAGTCTCTATTTCCATCGTTTCCAACAAATAAAATTTGCTTTTTGTCTAAGTTTGTTTTGTCTTTAGAGTTCCAGAATTTGCAATCAATATGAAATGGTTTAAAAACAATTTTTTCATGATTTTTTACTCTATTTTTAGCAATGTTGTATTCTTCAATTCCTAAAAAATATAGCTTATCTAGATAGCTAACAAGTAAAGAAATCCAGGCATAGTGAAATTTTTTAAAAATTTTAAAATTTACTTCTTTTGAATAAAGACCCATTACAAACATATGAGTTTTTATATTATATTTTTTTTTGAAAAACATTAGAGGGAGCAAAGAAGCAAATCCTGCAGATTCTGATACCAAAATTAAATTGTCGGTTTCTTTGATTGATTTAAGATTTTTCTTATTTAATGTTGAAAAGATATACAGAGGTAAACTAAAAACTTTTGATAACTTGTGTTCAACTTTACTCAAAAATTTTGGAATATCGTTAAATTCAACAATTGAAATATTATGGTTTTTATCTTTAAGGTACTTATATCCATAAAAAAATTCTTCTGCATATGCATTACTATTAACTTTATTTATTCTTCCTCCAGAAAAAATATATGTAATTTTGTTCATTAAAATAACATTAGTGTCAGATATGAAAATTGCTATTTTTTTTACTTATGACTATTCGATTGAAACACTGAATAGATCAGGATTGCTTGAAAGAGAATTAAAGATATATCAAAAAATAAATGAAATTTATGGTACAGAATTTATATTTTTTACATATGATCAAAGTCTAAAGATAGACACTAACGAATATCCAGAATTTAAATTTATTCCCCTTTATAAATATTTAAAAAAATCAAACAACAAAATAATTCGTTTTTTGAAATCTTTTTTAATACCCTTTAGGATTAAATCTGAGTTACTTGATGTAGATATTCTTTATCAGCATCAATTATTGGGGGTTTGGGTTCCTCTTCTTCTTAAAATTCAATTAAAAAAACCTCTGCAAGTTAGAACAGGGTATGATGCATATTTATTTTCATTAAAAAATAAAGACAATATTTTAAAATCAATATTTTATAAGTATTTAACTAAATTAGCCCTAAAATTTGCTGATTTATACACAGTAACGAGTAATTGTGACAAAGATTTCTTGTCTGAAAAATTTAATATTAATTCTATCAAGGTAGTCCCTAACTGGGTTGAGGTCAGTGATAACCTACCTGCAACCAGAGAGTTAAAAAAAATATTAATGGTAGGTAGGTTAGAAAAACAAAAAAACTATCCTTTTGCATTTGATTTCTTGAAGTCAATTAATACTACTTATGAGTTAGATATTTATGGAAATGGTTCAGAATATTCAAATCTAAAAACTATATCTTTTGAGCAGAGCTCTAGAATAAATTTTTTAGGAAATACTACTCACCAAAAGCTAATAAGAGAATTTTCCAATTATAATTTTTTTCTATCAACTTCAACCTATGAAGGAAATCCAAAATCTATCTTAGAAGCGCTATCCAGTCAATGTATTGTATTTGCTACAAATATACCCAACCATCAAGAACTAATTGAAGATGGTGTAAACGGATTTCTATACTCAGACAAAAAAGAGTTAATTGAAAAGTTTGATTTTATAAAAAATAATTTATTAGAACAAAGCAAGATTAAAAAAAATTGTTTAAGTAGTGTTAGTAAAAATCAGATATTAAAAATTTCAGAATTGATGAATGAAGATTATGTTTTCCTTATTTCGTTTAGATAAGATGCTAAAACAAATAATTTCCAAATTCTTAATGCATTAATCCTTGATTTGATGAAATTAAGTTTGTACAAAGATTTTGAACTAATAAATTTGTCTAACTGAGAAGATTCAATTTCTTTTTTAATCAATGAAAAATTTTTATAGATCCAATTTCTATAGTCAAATACAAAACCCTGCTTTGGTCTATTTAAAAATTCATGACTAAAGTCATTAGATAAATAATTTTGTAAAGGTAATTTTTGATTTTCTCTATCAAAATATTCAAAACTATGACTAAATATATATTCAACTAACTTGTGATCAACTAATGGTGACCTTACCTCAACTGAGTGTGCCATAGATGTTCTATCAACTTTGAGCATCATTTGATCAGAAAGATAGTATTTGTATTCAAGTGCTAGTAATGATTTATAAAGCGATTCTTCATTTTTCATCTTTATCCTCAAATTTTCTGATAGTTGACTAATACCCAATAATTTGATAAATTTTGAATCTTCTAGGAAGGAAACATAGGCTTCAAAATCATTGCTGTTTAAAGATTTAAATTTAGTTCCTGTTCCGAAATAGGGAGGATAGATTGAATATAATTTGCTGATAAGCTTTACTAGATAATTTTTTTTCTTCAGGTGAGTTTTTAGTCTATGATAACCCCCTAAAAGCTCATCACCACCATCTCCAGATATTGCTACTTTAAAATTTTTTGAGATTAATTTACAAATATAATATGAAGGAACTATTGAAGGATCGCCATAAGGTTCATCTAAGCAATTTATAGCCTCTTTAATTATCTGATTTGATATTTTTTCATCAACAATTATTTCTTTGTGGTTAGTTTTATATTTATTAACAACTTCTTGAATATATTTTTTTTCGTTATATTTTTCATTTTCAACTAAAACGGAAAAAGTATTTACTTTGTAATTTAAATCAGATAAGTTTTTTACAATAGAAGTTGAATCGATACCACCAGATAAAAAGTTTGCGATTTCAACATCTGCAATCATTCTTTTTGCTACAGATTCTTTAAATAAAGTTTCGAACTCAACTTGACTAAATTCCTTATTATCAAAAAAAGAGGACGGGTTCCAGTATTCAACACTTTTCTTTATAAATTCCCCTCCCTTATAATCAATTTCAAGATAGTGAGCAGCAGGAATCTTAAAAATATCTTTGAAAAGAGTTCTAGGTGCAAAATTTGTTCCGTAAGCTAAATACTGATCTATTGAGTCTTTATCTATCTCGACATTGCTCTTTAAATCTAATATTGACCTGAGGTTTGAAGCGAATAAAATATTATCTTTAGTTGTATTTATGTATAAGGGCTTTTGACCAACTCTATCTCTTGCAAAGTAAATTTTTTTCTTTTTTTTATCTATATAAAAAAAAGAAAATTGACCTTCTATTTCATTAATAAAGTTAATCCCATAAGTGTTTAAGCCAGCAAATAAAGTTTCCGTATCAGAATGAGAAGTTAGGAATTTATAATTGTGCTTTGATATCTGTTCTCTTAATATATTTGAATTATAAATTTCACCATTAAACATCATAATTGAATTTGTATCCTTGGAAATCATAGGTTGGTTTGCCTGGGAGCTTAGATCAACTATTGCAAGTCTGTTAAACCATAAATTATAATAAACATCTTCTTTGCCCTTTGTATTAGAAATATTATCTGGACCTCTACAGTGAGAGTGATGATTAGATTTTTCTAGTTTAACTTCATCAATTTCATTAAATGAAATACTTCCAGTAAATCCACACATATAAAAATTATAATTAGTTTAAAGACTTCTAAGATAAAATTTATTTTAATTAGAATAATATTTGAATATGAAAATATTAGTTCTAGGTAGCAATGGTCTTGTTGGCAGTTCACTTGTAAGAATACTTTCTAACAACAAAATATATGATAAAGTCATTGGGTCAAACAGACAAGCTTTAGATCTTTTTGATTTGAATAGCGTTAAAAACTATATAGAAGAATGCCGACCTGATGTGATTATAAATGCAGCTGCAAAAGTAGGTGGAATCTTAGCGAACAATACATATAGAGCAGATTTTATATTGGAAAATTTGAAAATTAATATCAACCTTCTTGAAGCTTTGATACCTTTTAAAGATATTAAGTTAATTAATCTTGGGAGTAGCTGTATTTATCCTTTAGATGCTAAAAATCCTATCAAAGAAGAGTATATTATGACGGGTGAGCTTGAAGCTACTAATTCTCCTTATGCGATGGCAAAACTTACAGCTATAGAATTAGGAAATTCACTAAAAACTCAATATGGCCATAAAGTAATTAATTTAATGCCAACAAATTTATATGGACCAAATGATAATTTTTCTGACAAAGATAGTCATGTAATTCCCGGCCTAATGGGAAGGATGCATAAAATAAAAATAAAAGGTGATGAAAAATTTGAAGTATGGGGAACTGGAAAGCCTTTGCGTGAATTTTTATATGTAGATGATTTAGCTAATGCTATCTCTTTTATTATTGAAAATAATATTGAAGACGAACTTATAAACATTGGTAGCAATCAAGAAATATCCATCAAGGAACTAGTGAATATTTTAATGGAGGTGGTGAATTTTAATGGAAAAATCACTTTTAATAGTAATTATCCAGATGGGAATCCGAGAAAATTATTAGATTCATCTAAAATATCTTCTTATGGTTGGAAGCCAAAAGTTCAAATTGATGAAGGGTTAAAGTTAACCTATAAATGGTATCTCAATAATTTAGATAATATTAGTTCCTAATTTGAAATTGGGTATTCCCAAGTTGGTTTCATTAAATTTTTACTGATTAATACACTTTCTTGTTCTGCAAGTTCTAAATCAGATTCAACCATTACCTTTACTAATCCATTAAAATCCAGTTCAGGTTTCCAGTTTAGCAATTTTTTGGCTTTGCTGGGGTCACCTAACAAATGTACAACTTCATTTGGTCTATGATATTTTTCTGAAGTTAAAACATGATCTTTCCAATCAAGCCCTACTTCAGCAAACGCAGCCTCCACAAACTCCTGAACAGTGTGAGTTTCCCCTGTTGCTAAAACCCAATCATCTGGATAGTCATGTTCCAGCATCAATTTCATACCTTTTACATAATCTCCTGCAAAACCCCAATCTCTTTTTGCCTCAAGATTACCCAAAGTAAGGTTTTTTTGAATACCATGAAAAATTCGGCCAACTGCTCTTGTAATTTTTCTTGTTACAAAAGTTTCACCCCTTGCTGGTGATTCATGATTAAAAAGTATTCCATTTACACAAAATAAACCATAGGATTCTCTATAAACTTTTGTCATTTCGTGTGCAAAAACTTTGCCAACCGCATAAGGGCTTTTAGGATTAAAATCTGAAGTTTCAGACAAAACTGTCTCGTCAACTCCACCATACATTTCTGAAGAAGATGCTTGATAATATTTTATTTCTTTTTTGGCATTTTTGACAGATTCTAATAAGGTAAGTGGCCCTACTGTTGATGTTTGGGTTGTGTAAAGCGGGTTTTTAAAAGAAACAGCTACATGAGATTGTGCAGCAAGATTATAAATATGATCTGGTTCAATATTATTAATCAAGTTATTAAGTGAAGATGAGTCAAGCAAGTCTGAATAGTATAGCTTTAATTGATTATCTTTACCATATTCTGAGATAAGATCGTCTATCCTTGATGTGTTGAAACTTGATGATCTTCTTATAGTTCCATAAACTTCGTACCCAGACTCAAGAAGATGTTTAGAAAGGTAATATCCGTCTTGTCCAGTAATTCCAGTTATAAATGCTTTCATGTTTTAAGATTTTCCTCTTTAAGAATTATACGATTATTTAAAGCTAATCCAATTAATATATACATAATTATTGAATAATGAGCATTTTCCATACTTGGATCAAAAAGTGAATTAAAAATCAGTGGAAACACCAAAAGTTTAAAGTCAGTTATTAATGAGTTGTGTTTAAATTTTTGAAATAGAAAAAAGTAAATCATTGTTACTAATAAAAAATGAATCAACCCTCCTCTAGAAATAATGTGAATGATATAGTTGTGAACATTTATATTTGTTCCATCCTGTCCAAGACGTTGATCAGAATCCATTGCTGGAATTATATTGTAATAACCATATCCATTAATTAAATTTTTAGAATCCCACATATCACTTAAAATATCCTGCCAGATTTGAAATCTCCAATTAAGATTGCCATCAGATGAAAAAATTCTTCCATCTCTAAAATAAAATAAATTTAGATCTAAAACTTTTTCTTCATAGTCATTATCATTTATAGTATTGTACCTACTTGTTACTGCATATTTAATTTCATCATTAATTTCCTCATTTATAACTATGTCCTTACTTACTACCCAACTAGTGGAAAGAACAAATAAAACAATTGAAACTATAAGTGATAAATAAATATCTCTGTCAAATTTTTTTATGGTCTTCTTAAATTCTGGAAATGCTATTAAAGAAAAAATAATAATTGAGAAAATCCCGCTTCTGCTTTTTACCATTAGCAAAGGTGCAAATAAAGACACTGCCCACAAAAAGGATATAAATGAATATTTTGAAAATTGTTTACGAGATAAAAAAATGTAAAATACAAATATAAAAGCTAATAAAATATCGGATCCCTTTGGGTATTCAAATTTATCCGTAAAATTCAAAATATAGTTTTGTAAATTTTCACTAATACCTCTTGTTGAATATAAATAAATAACAAATAATCCAAAAAACGATAAATAAAAATCGGAATTTTTAATCACAAATATCTTATCGTTTAATAAATAGTAGCCGACTGCAAGAGCACCAAAAGACCAAATATATGAAGATGTTTTGTAAATAAATTCTTCTGTAAAACTAACATTGTTTAAAAAATTCGTGAAAACAAAAGAAGAAATTAGCAAAATTAATAATACATTTATTGATTTACTTTCTAAAAAGTATTTCTTTTTGAAAACTGGAATCAAAATACAGTAGATTAATAATAAAAGTAGTGCTCCCCCAATAATATATTCACCCAATCTATTTCCAAATATATTTAACCCGGTAAAAGTTCTAGCAAGAAGAAATAAAGAAAAAATAAAAATTTTTACAACAAATGAAAATGCATCTTTAAATTTATAGATCACTTTATGGCTTAATGGTTTTGTAATCATACTTATTTTTATCTAAAAAAGTTAAAATCATAACAATACCCCATACTGACAATATAGTGCCATGAATGTCAGCTGTATTTTTTCCGCTAGAAATTTTGATACCATAATAATGAGTTTGAGATTTATCTATATAATATGAGAACCCATTTTCTTCTTCATGATATAAAAGTTTTAGGTAATCTAAGATTTCTAAAAAAACTTGTTCAATTTCTTTTTTCTTGTAATTAGTTTGAGATGAGCATTGATAGAGAACATATATATAATCAACTAAATCACATCCTTCAAATTCTGGCTTGTTTGTTAAGCAAAAATCAATAAGTTTATTTGGCAAATGTATTGGGTAGTTTATCCAATCTAACCCAGAGATTACTTTCATTGCTCCATTAATAATTTGTCTTGGACTTTCAGGTTCGTAATCAAAATACGAACCAGATTTCAAATCAAGTTTAGTTTCAATAAAACTTATTAAATTTTCTTCTAACTTTAAATTAAATGTTGCACTGTATAAAGCAATAGAGGAAAACTGTGCACCAGCATCCCAAGGTTTACTCCAATCATAAGAGTTAAGGTATTTCTGAAAAGAATCAAAATGATTAAAAAAATCATCTGGGCTGTCTGATATTTCCTTGCCAATCTCGTTTAAAGTAGAAATAGTCTGTTTACTATCGGCGTTAATTGTTTTATAAATATAACGTTGTTTTAGTTCGTAGTCTTTCTTTTGTAAACTATTAAGCGTTCGCTTTGTAATATTTTTAAAATTGAAAATTGATAAACTTTTATTAAAATATTTAATTACCTCAGGGTCAATAAAATAATTTCTGTATTCTTGAATATTGTTATTTTGAAAATTCATTAAGTATTCAATCCAAGAGTCTTTATTTTTTTGATTTAATTCGGTCCATTCATTAGCAAGTTTATATAACTTGACTGCATAACAGTTGTAACCCATATTAATTTTTTTACCTATACTTGTTGGAGCTTTTGTAACTGGATAAAAATTAAAACCTGATTCTTGTTTTAACTTATCTAAATAATTTATTGTTAGTTTTGGTATGTCCTGAAAATAAGAAATATCTGCCATTTTTTATAACTTTTTTAGTTTATTTTTTAGAAATTGTTTTAGATTAATTCCAGTCAAAAATTTATGTAATCTGTTCTTAATCAAATATAAATTTCTAATGAAACTATTTACATTAATTACGGTAATCTGTTTACTTTTCAAAATTTTAATAAACGTATCAAAAAACTCTTTGCACATTACTTCAGAAGAAAATGGATAATTATTTAATTTTTCTTTATATACTTCATAATCTTTAATAATTTCATAAAGCTTTTCTGAAAAATTATCTTCAAACTTTACACCAAACCCATTGCAATATTCAGGGATCCCACCACTGTTAAAATACAAAATTGGCAAACCGCATTGTGCAGCCTCTATATGGTGGTTTCCAGATGGCTCATTTTTTGAAGCAGTAAGATAAATATTATTTTTTTTAATTTCTTCCGCTAAAGCTTCCCCAGAAATTGGAGATTTAACAATTACATTTTTAAAGTTTACATTTTTTGGAACATTGCCAATATATGTGAATTCAAGATTTTTATTTTGAGGAAGAGACAACATTTCATCAAACTTTTGATATACATCAAAACCTTTATTTGCATGATCACTCCAGTGGTGTGTTACAAATTTAATTTTTTCTCTATTCATTTTTGCTAATACTGATGTATTAAAAATTTTCTCATCAGCACCTGACATAATTACTGAAGTCTTAGATTCTTCCATCCCATAGCTTACATATATATTTTTTAGCCAATTACTTACAAAAATTATGTGATCAGCACAATCACTAGCTTCAAGATAGTACTTATTAATATAATTAGTTCCCTTTCTTTCATCGCATTCATTTATTCTTTGAACTACTACGACATTGGGATTTACAAATTTTTTATATTTCTTTATATCTTCATGATTAAATGTCGAAGAAGATTCTTTTCTGCTTCGAGGGTCAGTAAGAAGAATTACATCAATATCTTTATCACAAAGATCGTGAATGACTTCATGACCATTGTTTTGTAAATAATTTTTAAGATTTACTACAAATAAGTTTCCTCCACCCCAAGGCCCATCAATTATTCTTGATCCAATACTAACTTTCATAAACTTTATTAAACATATCAATATATCCTAACATGCCATTGGGAATGGTAAGTTTGGATGATTCAATATATGCTTTTTCTATATTTGGAGATGCTTCATTAAATGTAGATATATTTTTGTAGTCAAAGATTGACTTTAGACCTAATATTTCTCTAGCTATTCCAACATCTGTAGATATAACTGGAGTTTTTGTTTGCCCACATTCTACTAGAGCCTGGGGGCCGCCTTCCAACCTTGAGGTAATCAAATATAAATCTAGTATATTGTAAAGCTGATTCATCATTGAAAAATTAGTCATTTCAAAATACTTGTAAGGAATATTGTTTTTATTTAATTCTGAAATTATATAACCTCTTCTTTTTCCTGTTAAAACTACTTTCAATTTTTTATTTTTCTTATAAAGATTTTTCACAATTTCTATAAATATGTCAGGCCCTTTCACTAGCTTCGGAGATATCAAATCACTGCCTTCTGTATCTCTTTGAAAACTTCCTAAAAGGTAATCGTTATTAGTAAAACCAAAATTTTTTCTTAGTTCTTCTTTATTTGACATGTAAAACCAAATATTTTGGTTAACCCAAAGAGGGAGGAAAAAAATTGGTTTGTTAGTATATTTAATTAAAACATCTTTGGTTTTATTTGATATAACATGATATGCATCAATTAGGTTGTCATTCTTAATAATATCTTTTATTTCATTACCTTTAATCGAAGTATTTTCTATATGATAAATAGATTTCACAATTTTTTTGTTCTTATATTTATTAATAAAAAATGGCTTTGAAGCCCAAGGGGCAATGTCCCAAATTATTTCAGAAAAATAGGGATGCATTGCAGTTATTTTTTTATTATTAGATATCCATTCACTCTTTATTCTATCAATAATCCATGATTCATTTATTTTTGTTATGTATATCTTCATTAATTAAACTTAAATAATTTTTTATTCTTTTGTAAGCTTATTATTACTATATATAATGAATATTTTAATAACTGGAATTTCTGGACAAGATGGAATTTTTTTAACTAAATTATTAATTAAAGAATATTCAAATTTAAATATTATTGGAACTTCTAGAACCTTAAACTCAAGTCAATTTTTGAAAAAAACAGAATTAGATAAACTGAAAAAAAACCAAACTATAAATACTATCAACTTAGATTTAGAAAATAAGCAAGAAGTTTCAAAATTTATATCAGATTTTTCTCCAAAAATTGTTTTTAACTTATCTGGACCAAGCTCAGTAAATGAATCTATGAAAAACCCAAAGCTAGAAATTAAGATTACCAAAATTTTTGATAATCTTATTCAAAGTCTGTTAGAAAGCAAAAATTTATGCAATTTTTTCCAGGCTTCAACATCGGAAATGTATGGATTAAATAATGAGTTAAAAGTATATGATGAAAGGTCTAAATTTATACCAAATTCACCTTATGCATCTGGTAAATTAACAAATCACAAAAAAATTAAATCTATAAGAAATAAATATAATTGGAATATTTATTCTGGAATAATGTTTAATCATGAATCGGAATATAGAAAAAATGATTTCTTGTTTATGAAAATTATTAATACAGCATATAAAATAAAAAACAAAAAAGAATCAAAACTAAGGCTTGGTAGTTTAGACTATCGCAGAGATTGGTCTTATGCAGAAGATATTGCAGAAGGTATTTTTTTGCTTACTAAAGAAGGCTCTGAGTTTGATTATGTTTTAGGTTCAGGAATTGGAACAAGTATTGAACAGTTAGTTGAAATTATCTTTAATTTGTTTGATCTTGAATATAAAGATTATATTGAAGTAGACAGAACTATTTTAAGAAGTAATGACCCACAAGTTATTATTGCAAATCCAGATAAGATTTATAAAGAACTAGGGTGGAAAACACAACACACTCTAGAAAACTTTATTGAAAAAATAGTTAATAACCTAAAATTATAAATTAGGTTGTTTATTAGTTCTTACACAATCTGCATAATATTCCTGTTCATCTTTATTTATGCTAGAAATATTATCTTTGATGTTTAGATAATATAATGGAATTTTTAAATATTTAAAACTTACATCATTTTTTAAAAGGTCTGAAAATAACTTGTAATCCTGAGAATAATAGAAATTTTCATCGTAACAACCAATCTTTTCAATGGTTTGTTTTTTTATAAACAATGTTCCATGTATAAATGGATTTTTATATTTAATAATTCTTTTCTTTGGAAAAAGATAACTAAATTTTGGGATATTTTTTTGTGTTTGAATAATTTTTGCTCTGCTTACACAAAAATCATATTTTCCTTTTATTAAGTAATTTATTTGTTTTTCAAATCTTAAATTATGAGACTGGTCATCACCATCTTGTCTCGCAATTAAACTTCTTTCTGATTTTTCAATCAAGACATTTAAGGACTTTGTTAGCCCGATATTTTCTAAATTTCTAAAGACTTTAATTCGTGAGTCTTTTGACTCATAGTCTTTTAAAATATTATAAGAATTATCTGTAGAGCAATCATCCATAATTAAAAATTCAAAATCTTTAAATGACTGATTTAAAACACTTTCTATTGAACTTTTTAGAGAAAGTTCATTATTAAACACAGACATTAAAACTGACAACATACTTATTTATTAAATCAATAACTTGGAAAATTCTGAATGTATATCTACTTCATTTAATTTTTTAGTTATATATTTTTTTATTTCCTGGGTAGCTTGTTCATAAACTACTTTTTCTTCTAGTAAATTTAACTTTTTTTCTAAATCTTTATATTTAAATTGTTCAAAAGAATATTGATAAATTTCGGGGAAGAATTCATTCATGCCTCCAAAAGAAGGATAAATAGAGACGGTTCCTAAACTCGAAGCCTCACAAAGAAGTCTTGGTTGTCCTTCAAAAAGTTTTGTAGCTGTAACTACTGCCTTTGCATTTTTAATATATTCTAAAACTTTTTCATTAGACTGATATCCCAAAAATACTAAATTTTTAACTTGATACTTTTTTTCTAAATATGTCTTGAGCTGTCCCTCACCAATAATATATAGAACGTAATGTGAAATAGCGCTATTTAGCCATGATATAATCACTTCCTCTACACCTTTTTCTTTTGATACTCTGCCAGCATAAACTAGGGACAAACTTTTCTTGCTTGATGTTTTTTTTACAATATTTAAAGGATTATTTATGACTTTTATCTTTTCATCACTTATTCCTAGAGAAATTAATTTTCTTTTATGAAACTCATTTAAAGCAATTAAAGTTAGTGGAAAATCTTTTAAAATTTTAAAATACTTTAATGAATATATATATAATAAAATAGATTTAACAAAAGATTCACTATAGTATTTATTAAAAAAAAGTAAAAAAGGCTTATCAAAACCACAAGCATCGCACCTCACATTATTATTAAAATGTTTTTTAGAAGTTAAGTGCCTGCCACATTCGTATCTGAAATTGTGTATTTTTAATATGACTTGAATTTTTTTTCTTTTTAAAATTTTAAATATTCCAAGATTGACTTTAAACCAAGTGTTATGAATGTAGACTATATCGGGATTAAATTCATCAAGGAAATT
>Ga0181585_10003321_pt1 | contig 14143 bp, 12 predicted proteins | sample 071ome_29_FD_132469 | JGI IMG/M metagenome (GOLD analysis project Ga0181585, IMG submission 132469) | Coastal salt marsh microbial communities from the Groves Creek Marsh, Skidaway Island, Georgia - 071407BT metaG (megahit assembly) | ecosystem: Environmental > Aquatic > Marine > Intertidal... | reverse complement strand
TGACATAAGAAAAGTTTGACATCATTCTAATAAACTGTAGAATGTATCTTCTTATTTGAGCATCATAAAAGTGTTCCATTAATTATCTGCCTGTGGTTTTAACAATTTGCTCAGTGCAACTCTTTCTGGAGTTGTTGATGATCCATCATCTAATACAGTTTGATTTGAATTATTAATGAATCCAGTTTTCTGTGTGTTTCGTGTGTTGGTTTGTGTCATAGTTTGTCTCACATTATCTTCAATTTTTACAAAACGTCTGCCATCATACCTAAACAACCTGTTGGGTGAATAATCTGTTCTTAACACAAACATACCTTCAATAGGATTTGATGGAAAGGATGTTGCCGCTGTGTATGTTTCGCCATTGGCTGGGATACCATCACCTGTGAGATATCCTTCCAAATATCCGTTAGCTGTTGGTGACTGATAAACCTTATCTACATTGATGTGGCCTGTGTCTGTCTTCATGTCATCGTCATCAACAGTCACAAGTGCCACTCGACCTTCTTCATCTGTAGGCATCACATGTAATTGTTTGGTGTTATAACCACTCTGTGGTGCATCTGATTCTGCTTGATCAATGATTGCTTGATTGATTTCTAAATCTTTGTCACGAGTTTTTTGTGATGTGTTTTCATCAGCGTTGCCTAGTATATCTCTAAATTCTTGTGCATCAGTGATGCCTTTCACTCTTGCTCTGTATAAGTGTGGCCACCATGTTTTAGAAAATCCTTCTGCCGCTCTGCTGACATCTTCTACCACATAGTATCTTTTAAGCGTTTCTGTATCAGATGTGTCTAGTGAATAATCATCTTTGAGATGTGGTAATTCGATTACATCGCCTGCCATGATTTTTCTGCCTAGTGCTTCCACAATGTCACGAATGTGAAATGTCATGAACAGTTGATCATTCTGTAGGAACAATCCAAACTGTGACAGATCAAAATCAATGTCTGACACATTATAAATCACACGAGTGTGATACACATCTGGATCATACTTGCGATCTCTGTTTTCTAGAAACAGCATGTCCTGGATTGCTAATTCATCTAGTGAATCACCTGATCTTTCAGGCTGTGTGGCATCGTTGAGTTCACCCTGATCGTTAGGTGAAACATACTTGTGAATATAAGCATCTGTGCCACCAATTTGGAACATTTCAGAAATGTTGCGATCTATAAAAGCAAAATCATTTCCTTTTTCAGGTTTGAACAAAGACAGTCTTGGCATTTTGTATATTTATGGCACTATAAATACATGTGATGCCAGATACTGCACAAACACAAGCCACAGATTCACAAGTCAATTCAGCCAAACAGGAAATTTTTGATTATGTAAAGACACGTCTAGGCGATGGCATGATTGAAGTAGAACTTGATCCAAAACACCTGGATAATGCTTTTGTAACAGCAGTTGATAAGTTCAGGCAAAGATCTTCTAATTCAGTTGAAGAGTCATATGGTTTTTTAGAATTGCGTGAAAATCAAACCCAGTACACTCTGCCAGCAGAAGTGATCAATGTATCGAAAATTTACAGAAGAACAGTGGGTGGTGCATCATCATCAGAAGGTGGCACTGCTTTTGATCCTTTTGAATTGGCATACACTAATGTGTATCTACTGCAGACAGGTAGAATTGGCGGTTTAGCCACATATGACATGTTTGCTGGATATCAAGAATTGGTTGCTCGCATGTTTGGTGGATTCATCAACTTCAAATTTGACCAACCCACAAGAAGATTGAACATCTTTAGACGTCAGCGACACAAAGAAGTTGTGCTGATCGAACAGTACAACTATCGTCCAGACTTTATATTATTGTCAGACATCTATGCCAAACCTTGGATCAGAGAATACACCTTGGCTGTCGCCAAATATACACTGGGCGAAGCTCGTTCAAAATTTGCCACAATTGCTGGTCCACAGGGTGGTGCAGGCTTAAATGGTGATGCTCTTAAAAATGAAGCAGTCAACGAAATGCAGAAGTTGGAACAAGAAATTGGCAACTACGCAGAAGGTGGTACACCTTTGTCCTTTACAATTGGCTAAAATTTTCGTATAATTGTTTTAATGATCATAGGCATATGTGGACTGATAGGTTCTGGCAAGGGCACAGTGGCTGACTATCTTATTGATCAACATTCATTCCAAAAGATATCATTTGCAGACAAACTCAAAGATGCTGTGGCAGAGATGTTTGATTGGCCCAGACCAATGCTGGAAGGCATTACACCACAATCTCGAGATTGGCGTGAACGCCCTGATTCATTTTGGTCACAGGAATTGGGCAGAGAAATCACACCCAGATATGTGCTTCAAGTATTTGGTACAGAATGCATGCGACAAGGATTCTATGATGGCATATGGGTCAGTTTGGTCAAGAAACGAATCCAAGAAAATCCGACAACAAATTGGGTGATTCCAGACACACGCTTTCCTAACGAAGTTGACATGATCAAATCAATAGGTGGTTCGGTTTGGTGTGTCAAGCGAGGTCAAAACCCACAATGGTTTGATCACTACAAATATCACGGAGTGAAGCCTGATAGTGTGCATCCATCTGAATGGGCATGGGCACATTCAGATTTTGAGCATGTGATATCAAATGATGATTCAGTTAAAATTTTACAAGAAAAAATTAATTATCTGATACAAGATCACCTTGACGCCAACCTTGTTTCTTGACATGTAATAACCTGTTACAGTTTGCACACACAGTCTTTAAATTGTTATTGTTGTTGTTTGTCATGTTTCCATCAACATAGTAAACATCAAGTTGATGCGGGTGCCTTGCACTGAATCCACACATTTCGCAAGACTTTTTCTTTGCGTAACCAGATCGTTGCCACGCAGGAGTTGTAATAGTTGATGTTGCAGATCTCCTAATACATGCATCACATTTTTTCCTATAATAAATTTTATCTCCACGACGGTAGTTGTAAGCAGCTGGCTTGCTTTTACACTCTTGACACAGTGGTCTTGTTGATCCATTTCCATTAAGCACGTAGATATTTATAGATACCTTTTCTACACTCTTTAAATTCGACAAATATACACTATAAAATCAGCCCAAGACCAATAAATATTCACAACAAGGAGTAACGACAAATGGCATTAATATCACCAGGAGTAGAGGTAACCGTAGTAGATGAATCATTCTATGTACCAGGTATACCTGGAGCAGTTCCACTAGTAGTGGTAGCAACTGCTCAAAACAAAACTTCAGGAACCGGCACAGGAACAGCTGCTGGTACACTGAGCACAAACGCAAACGAAATATTTTTAATTTCATCACAGAGAGAATTAACACAAACTTTCGGTAACCCGGAATTTTATACAGATGCATCAGGCACACCAATCCAAGGCTATGAACTGAACGAATATGGACTTCAGGCAGCTTACTCCTTCCTTGGCATTGCCAACCGAGCATTTGTGATCAGAGCAAACGTAGACCTAGCACAACTAGAAGGATCAGCAGGTGCACCTGGTGGCACACCCAATGATGGTTTCTATTGGTTAGATCTCACTGCTTCATCATGGGGCATCAAAGAATGGAATGAATCAACACAATCATTCACAGTAAAAACACCTATCTACATCACATCAACAGATGATGTAACAGGTAATGCACCCAAGGCAACAAAAGGTTCACAAGGCGATTATGCTGTTGTGGCTACCAACCCATACAATAGATTATACTACAAAACTCGTTCTAACACATGGGTACAGGTTGGTTCAGCTTCATCAGCAACCAAAGACGGTTCATGGTCTTCTGCACATCCAACTGTGAGAGGCACAGTCACAAATCCAACTTTGACAAACTCTGAATCTGTTACAATTAACGGAAACACTGTTACATCAATAGGAACTACAGTGGCAACATTTGCATCAGCAATTAATTCAGCAGGCATTGAAGGTGTGGCAGCCGCTGCCGTAAATGGAAAATTAGAATTATATTCTATCCCAGTGGCATCAGGTGCTGACTCATCCACACTTGCTGTGGCAGCTCTTGAATTAGAAGACACTTCAGGAACACCATTTGCAGATTGTGGCATATCAACAGGTACATCTAACAGACACAATCCTCCAAAAGTATTTGTAGGTCAACACACAGAAGATCACGGTTTTAGATCAACTGACACAAGACCAAGACCATCTGGTTCTGTTTGGATACAAACTACCGAACCAAATGGTGGTGCGAACATTGTGGTAAAAAAATATTCAACTACAACTGGCGTCTTCGAAACAGTCAATGCACCTGTGTATAAAACACAGGAACAAGCTTTACAACAATTAGATAGAGCTGGTGGTGGTTCAAATTTAACAACAAACGATGTGTTTGTACAAGTAAACACAACTGAGCATGAATGGGATGATTCTACTAGAGATAGTGGTGAATTAATAGACTATGTTGCTTTTGTTAGAAGCAGAGGTGCTGGAGCATCTACAGAAATAGTATCTAATAAAATTTCTGACAAAACAGCTGCATTTACCAACGGAGGTACAGTAACAATTAGAATGGCAGAAACTATTCTAGATATTGCATCTACATCTCCAACAGGTGGCGGATTGTTGAACCAAAAGACAGTATCCATTGGAAGTTCAGCTACAGATGCAGACGATTTTGTATCTGCTATTTCGGCAGCAGGTTTCGAAAACATTGAAGCAGAATACGATTCAACATCAAAACGTATCACAGTAAGACACACAAAAGGTGGACAAATCTATTTTACAGACAACGACACTGTGATGAGTGATCTTGGATTTAACAACACATATGCTAATACATATGGAGGAAATTTAAACCTATCATCAGAAAAAATTGCACACCTTTTCACAGCACCTGCAGGTGATAAAGATGATTTTTCAACTGTAATTTCTACAGCTGGTTATGGACATGTTGCTTCCAATTGGACTCCGGTTGAAAACACACCAGATTCCGGAACAACATACACACCAATTCAAAGTGTAAACGAACCAACAAAAGATCCAGCAAACGATCAATATTGGTACAACACCACAGTTGACGAAGTTGACATCTTGATACACAACGGCAGTGCATGGACAGGATATCAAAATGTATCATCAGATGCTAGAGGTTTTGATTTATCTGCGACTGATCCAAATGGTCCACAGATTTCTGCAACAGAGCCAACTACACAATCAGATGGCACAGCACTAGTTGATGGTGATCTATGGTTAGATTCTTCAGACTTAGAAAACTATCCAAAATTATACAGATACGATTCATCACAAACATCAGGCCAAGAATGGGTGTTAATTGACAACACAGACCAAACATCACAAGATGGAATTTTGTTTGCAGACTTCCGTTATCACTCAGATGGTACTAAAGATATCATCAGCACTGAAACTTTGATTACTGATCTTCTTACTTCTACATATACAGATGTAGATGCTCCAGATTCAGCATTGTACCCAAAAGGAATGTTAGGATTTAACCTAAGAAGATCTGGTTACAACGTAAAGCAATTTAAATCTAAATACTTTACAAGAACAAACTTCCCAAGCACAACAGAATATCCAACACTGCCTACTGAAACAGATGCTTGGGTAACTGCATCAGGTCTAAAAGCCAACGGTGCTCCATACATGGGAAGAAAAGCACAGAGAAACATCATTGTAGAAGCAATGAAATCAACTGTAGAATCAACCACTGAATTACGTGAAGAGCAGAGAGAATTTAATCTACTTGCAGCTCCAGGATATCCAGAGTTGATTACAAATCTAGAAACTCTAAACGCTGACAGAAAAGAAACTGCATTTGTTGTAGGTGATACTCCATTTAGATTAGCACCAACATCAACTGAAGTGACAAACTGGGCAAACAACACAGCAGGCGCAGCCGACAATGGTGAAGATGGTCTAGTATCATCCAACTCATTCACAGGAGTCTATTATCCATCAGGATTTACAACAGACTTAGCAGGCGAATCAATTGCTGTACCACCGTCACATATGATGCTGAGAACAATTGCATTTAATGATCAAGTAGCGTTTCCATGGTTTGCACCAGCCGGTGTAAGACGTGGAGCAATCGACAATGCATCATCAGTTGGTTACATCAATGCAGAAGGTGAATTTGAAACCACAGCAGTAGCAGAAGGTTTGAGAGATTCATTGTATTCAGTGAACATCAACCCAATATCTTTTGTTACAGGTTCAGGACTTGTTGCGTTTGGACAAAAAACAAGACAACTCACAGCATCAGCACTTGATAGAATAAATGTTGCAAGATTGGTTGCATTCACAAGATTACAACTAGACAAAATTGCAAGACCATTTATATTTGAACCAAATGATGCATTAACAAGAAACGAAATCAAACAAGCAATTGAATCATTCTTGTTAGAATTAACATCACAAAGAGCACTGTTTGACTTTGCTGTTGTGTGTGACGAAACAAACAACACACCAGCAAGAATCGACAGAAATGAACTGTATGTTGATGTTGCAATCGAACCAGTAAAAGCAGTGGAATTCATCTTTATTCCGATAAGATTGAAGAACACAGGAGAAATAGCAGCTCAAGGCCTTTAAAGGTACAAGTTGAATAAAAGGAGCAATGAATAGTAAATATTCATACTAGGAGATAAAACAAAATGGCAGTATCAACACTATCAAAATTTACAGTACCACTAGCAAGTGATCAATCATCAGCCTCTCAAGGCTTGCTGATGCCTAAACTACAATATAGGTTCAGAATTGTGCTTGAAAACTTTGGTATATCAACTCCTAGATCAGAACTTACCAAACAAGTTGTTGATGTTACTCGTCCTAATATTACATTTGATCAAATCACACTTGATGCATACAACTCAAGAGTGTACATGGCAGGCAAACACACATGGGATCCTATTACATTAAATGTTAGAGACGATGTTAACAATGAAGTAACAAAACTAGTCGGTGAACAATTACAGAAACAGTTTGATTTCTTCGAACAATCATCAGCTGCATCAGGACAAGACTACAAGTTTGTAGCAAGAATGGAAATGCTAGATGGTGGTAATGGTGCAAATACTCCTAATGTTCTTGAAACATATGAACTATATGGATGTTACCTAGACAATGTTCAGTATGGTACATTAGCATATGCTACATCAGAGCCTGTACAGATTACAATGTCAATTAGATATGACAATGCAATCCAAACTCCAAGAGGCACAGGTATTGGTACAGCAGTAGCAAGAACAGTTTCAACTGGCGTTACTGGCGGCGGCATTTAATTTAATACCCCCTTTTTTTAAAGCCATAAATATTACAAATGGTATGGCGTAATAATTTTCTCAAACAACTAGTTGGTGGAGACACCATGCGTGACTATCAACACGCAGCTAGATTGTATCTTGATCGCACCTTTGCTTTATCTCCAAAGAACAAATTTTTATATCATGTAGTGTTTGATATTAATCCCCTAGCTAGTGGAGTATCAATCAACCAAAATGAAAAATTAGAACTAGGCATGTTGGTAAAAAGATGTGATTTGCCATCATATAGTTTTAATGTTGAACAAAAAAATCAGTACAACTATAAAAATTATGTACAAACAGGCATATCATATCAACCTGTTTCAGTCGTGTTACATGACGACATGAGTGACACAGCCACAGCATTTTGGAAATCATATTATCAACATTACATTGTAGATACAAATAGACCAGAGACTCAATACAAAACAGCCGGCTACGGCAACACAGGACAGCAGTACAGATTTGGTTTAGACACTGGAAACAATCAAAGATTTTTCAACAGTATTTCTATTTTCCAATTGAGTAGAGGATTGTTTACAGAATACAAAATGATGAACCCAATAGTAAACGATTGGTCCAATGGGTCAATGGATCAAACTGACGGTACTGGTGTAAACGAACATTCATTTTCAATTTCTTACAGCGGTGTGCTGATGAGAAATGGAGAAATACGCAGAGGAGTTGATCCTCAAGGATTTGCACAGTTTCATTACGACAACACCCCGTCACCCAATGCAACAGGTGGCGACAGCATATTTGGTGTTTTAGGCGGAATCACTAACACAGTCAGTCTGTTAGGAAAAGGCAACATACTAGGAGCAGGTTTATCTGCACTTACAACCTATGAAAAAATTAAATCAGGCAAAGCAATAAGAGGTGCTCGCGAAGAAATAATTGGAGTGGTGAAGGATGCTGTGAGAGCTGGAACAAACAATTTAGGAGCTGCATCAAAACCAGGAGTAAGTTTTCCACAGTCGTTAAAAAATAAATCTGAAGAAAATACCATCAAAGACAAACGCATTAACCAAAATACTTCTACAAGCCAAGATAATATTTTGTTAAACAGTAAGCAAGTAAAAGATTACCTGAATACAAATTATGATGCTAAATTAAAATTTGCCAAGTATATCAGTTATAGAATTGACACAAGCACTGATCTAAACGATGTTGAATCTATGTGGAATAATCTCACCGAAGCAGAACAAAATTCCTACATAGACAATGCAACCAATGTTGCATCTAAATTAATATCCGAAGACAAGATTGTATATGAAGTGAGTAAACAAGATTTTAATAAATTTTTAGAAGCACCATTAGAGTCATCAACAGTTGCCACTGTCAACATAAATGATGCTGGATCAGGACAAGGCACTTCAGCAGGAACTATCACAGGATCAAAAGGATATTACATCAATGGCTGAACCTAAATCACCAGTATCTAATATAGGTGTGTCTAAACCAAAAGGTGCACAAGCAATTGTTGAATTTCTTAGTGGTATAGAAACAGATCGCACAGAACTTGATGGTGCAGAGTATGATGCTTGCGTGGCATTTTTTACTGGTAGAAATTATGATGAACAGTCTGCAAAAAGTTTAGCATATGTGTTAATGAAGCAGGCCAAAGTTGATGGCGTTGATGTGTTTGAAGTTTTAGACACACTGCGCCCAGCAAGTCCAGTTGATCTATCTCAACTAGTCACTGAGGTGTTAAATGCATACAGATACAAAACTTCTGTGCTGGGTTATAAAAACGACCGAACTGCTCTCAATCATGTAGCAAGAAATATCAAGGCATAATGAGTAGATGGGCAAACGGACTGTTCGAACCTAAACACCCAGACAAGTATATAGGCAAGCGAACACCAAGATATCGTTCTTCATGGGAATGGGCATTCATGAGATTTTGTGACAACAATCCTTCTGTCACCCAATGGGCATCTGAATCAATCCAAATTCCCTATCGCAACCCACTCACAGGCAAGAACACAATTTATGTGCCAGACTTTTTTATTGTGTACAACAACAAAAAGCAACAGCGAGTAGCTGAACTCATTGAAGTCAAACCCAACAATCAAGCCAAATTTGAATCTGTGGGCAAGAATGCACAGAACCAAGCGGCACTTATTGTAAACAGAGCTAAATGGGAAGCTGCCAACAAATGGTGTAAACACAAAGGCATTCGCTTTAGGGTTCTGACAGAGTCAGATATCTTTAAATAAAACAAATGACTAAAAAACTTGAAGAAATTTTCAACCTAGATTCTGAAGAGACTGTAGAATCATTGAATGACAAAATTCAACAAGAACAAGATTCAAAAGATGACAAACAAGCCAATGAATTGATACAACAAAAGTTAGGATTAGATAAGATTGATGCCGCACTGCCTCAGGTAGATGGACTAGAAGATGACAAAGAAATTGACCAATATTCGCAAGAATCTTTTCAAGCATACAAAGATCTAATGGATTTAGGCATGAATATAGAACCAAGATTCGCTGGTAGAATAATGGAAGTGGCATCATCTATGATGAATAATGCAATAAATGCCAAAAATGTTAAAGTTGATAAAAAATTAAAAATGATTGAATTACAGTTAAAAAAGATGAAACTTGATCAATCACAAGGCGACGAAGAAGCAGTATCAGGCACAGGCACTGTGATAGCAGATCGCAACGAACTTATAAAACAGATACTTGCATCTCAAGACAAAGATAAATAACATACAATGAAAACGTTCAAAGAATATCTTGCAGAAGCAGTAAAAACCTACCAAGCACGCATAAAAATTGCTGGCGAATTACCTGAAAATTTTGAATCAAAACTTAAAAATTACATGACAAAATACGAAAGTTTGCAGTTTAAAAAGACTGCATCAACTCCAGTACAAGAACATCCACATGAATTTTCTAGACTAAAAAATGTAGAAGTAACTATATTTGATGTAGAAACTGCATACCCAATCGGGTACCAACAGTTAGAATCTGTCCTCAAAGATGAATTTGGCATTGCTGGTGATCACATCAGAGTTAAACACCCAACTGATCCTACAGAAGATAAAGCAGAAGAAAAAGAATACGAACCTAAACTTACAGATGCTGAATACAAAGATGACACAGCAGAAGATGATCCACTATTTGGTGATGAGTATAACATGACTATGTTTCAAGAATTAATGAAGAGTCGAAAAGAAGAAGAAACTCATCAAGGCGAAGGCAAAATTGTGGACATGCCTGAAGACAAAGCAAAAGATCAATTCCACAAAGGTTATGATCTCAAACAGTCAGATGGTTATTCAGGATCTTCACTTACAAACCACTCTAAATAATTCACCGTAAATACAAGCATGGCACAAAGTTTACAAGGTAACCTCACCAAAAAAGCACATGCAAAAATAAAATTCACCGAACAAGAGATTCGCGAATTAAACAAGTGCATGGATCCTAAAACAGGGCCTCTGTATTTCATGCAACAATATTCTATGATTCAACATCCTACCAAAGGATCAATGAAGTTTGAAATGTATGCATATCAAACTAATCTTGTTAAAACATATCACGAAAATAGATTTGCCATTGCCATGTTGCCTAGACAGACAGGCAAAACCACATGTGCCGCCGCATATCTTGTGTGGTATGCCATGTTTGTGCCAGACTCACAGATCCTTATTGCCGCTCACAAGTTTACTGGTGCACAGGACATCATGAACAGAGTGAGATTTGTGTATGAAAATTTGCCCGACTTTTTGCGAGCAGGTGCTTATTCCTACAACAGAAACACACTTGAGTTTGACAATGGATCAAGGATCAAAGCAACCACCACCACAGAAAACACAGGTAGAGGTATGTCACTGAGTGTGATCTACTGTGATGAGTTTGCATTTGTGCAACCGCCATCTAAAGCATCTGAATTCTGGACTTCATTAGCACCTACACTATCAACAGGTGGTAAGTGCATCATTACATCCACACCCAACTCAGACGAAGATCAATTTGCTCTGATATGGAAGGAAGCCAACAAGCGATTAGATGATTATGGCAACGAACAGGCTGTGGGTCGAAACGGATTTGCAGCTTTCAAAGCATCTTGGAGAGAGCATCCTGAACGCACAGAAGAGTGGGCCAAAGAAGAAAGATCGAGAATAGGCGAAGAAAGATTTAGGCGTGAACATGATTGCGAATTTTTGATCTTTGACGAAACTCTTATAAAAGCAACCAAACTAGCAGACCTAGAAGGAGAAGATCCTATGGAAAGACACGGTCATGTAAGATGGTACAAACGAGTTGAAAAAGGTAAAGCCTATATTGTTTCACTGGATCCATCTCTAGGAACAGGTGGCGACTATGGAGCCATACAAGTGTTTGAACTGCCAACAATGACGCAAGTGGCAGAATGGCAACACAATGCAACACCAATTCAAGGACAAGTTAGATTACTCAAACAAATTATAGAACAAATTTCTGAAGATTTGAAAACAAAAGGCATTGTGCAACCAGAAATATATTACTCAATAGAAAACAACACCATAGGCGAAGCCGGCCTTGTTGCAATTGCTGACATTGGTGAAGAAAATATTCCTGGACAATTTTTATCAGAAACCATCAAAAAAGGGCACGTGAGAAGATTCAGAAAAGGATACAACACCACTCACAATTCCAAAATGAGTGCGTGTGCTAAATTCAAGCAGATGCTGGAAAATGATTCAATGGTGATTAAATCTAAAAATCTTGTATCAGAACTTAAAAATTTTGTGGCTACAGGCAATTCATTCAAAGCAAAACCAGGCGAACACGACGATCTTGTAATGTCTACACTGTTGGCTGTACGCATGGCATCTACAATATCAGCATGGGATCAAAAACTATTCGAAAGACTGAGAGATTCAGAAGAAGAACTGATCATGCCTATGCCTATTGTGATTACATAAATACAGCAATGGACTTGAATCTCGTAGCACAAGACTTATTTGACGAACTGAAATCACGTTATTCGCATTTAACACTAGGTGATGATCAAGCAATGACCACTGTAGATCCCGAATCTGCAAGATTTTTTAAGTTTGATTGGAACAACAATCCTGTGTCAATTGCAATAGACGAAGACAATTTACGGTTAGTATACAATAAGGACCTTGCAGATTCGCTGGAAGAAGAGGATCAGCAGTCATGGTATGATTTTGCCCGTGCCATGCGTGAGTTTGCTGTAACACATAATTTAGGATTTAAGCCACAAGACGTTGAAAAATTAGATCTCGAGCAAGGCGATTTTGAGTTTCTTTCTCAAGTAAATACAGTACAGGAAAGCACAATGCACGGCACATCAAAAACATCATATAGACCACTAGAAAAAACCAAAATGATTATCAGACATTCAAAGAGTGTTGACGAATCCATACCTGGTGCAAGATCACGCAATATTCAAGCAATTTTTATTGAAAACAATCAAGGTGAAAGATTTAAATTTCCATACAATTATCTAAACGGTGCAAGAGCCATGCAGATGCATGTGGCCAAAGGCGGCAATCCATATGATGCCATAGGTGAAGCAATCATCAGCAGAGTAGAAGAAATTGCCACCATGCGAAAATTCACTCAATATGCTCAACGCAATGGCATGATAGATGAATCCACACAGTCCTATATTGATGCAGCTCATCTTAAAATTCATGATGCAAAAAAATTATTAAACAAAGTGCAATCACAGACAACCTATGAGTCTGCTGTGGAAGAACTTGCAAACACTGTAGAAGAAAACACTCAAGATACCATAGACAATCTTGTCAAAACATTTACCAAAGAAACATTTGATGAATCATTAGTAGATGCATTCAAAATTTTGCCAGTGATGGAATTGAAGCCATCCGATGATGAAGAAGGGTCCATGGGCAGACAAGACATCATGAAGCAGGCATCAACTGCTACAAGATATGCTCAGTATGTGGACAACTGGTTACAAGATCCAGAATCAAAATTAATACTTAAAAAAGATGATTCATATGATGCACTGCAAAACAATTTGAGATCACAACAAAAAGACACTGATTTAAAATTAATGACTATCCTAAGAGACATTGCCACAAGATTCATATCAGCGGATCAAGAAGATGATGCCATTGTAAATTTTGCATCAGACATGGAGACACAACTGTCGCAAGCAGGTGAATTGTTTGCAAAACCAAATCCAGAAATCAAAAAATTAAGAGGCACTGCCATCAAGTTGGCAAACAAATATCTACAGGATATGAAAAGAATCAAACAAGATGATGCCTACAAAGATGAAGTGAGAAAATCACCAGAAGACATCAAAGCATACAAAAACATCAAAGGACAGACTGTAGACAAAGGCAAACTTGGCAAGTTTTACAAGAGAAAATATCAGGGCGAAACAGCAGAATTAGAACAGTGGATGGATGCAAGAATTGCCGAAATGCACAACACACTTGATCCCGACAACATTGAAGCATCAGAATATCAAGACGCTTTCCAAGAAGCAAACAATTTAGAAGACCGTGCAGAAAAAATGGTTTTGGCCAAACTCAAGAGAGAGTACAAAGGCCATGAATCAATGGTTGCTAATGCCAGAGGTAGAGACGACAAGAGAATGTACAAAGATCGTTTGAGAGATCTTGGACAGATGATCAAATATGTCCAAGGTAAAACACCATTTGGCATAGACACAATACTTGAAGAAGAAGTTGCAGAGATGATCGAAAAAGCAATGGCAAAACTAAAAGGCAAAGGCGTCAAAGAAGATGAAGGATCAGATAAGGAAAAATGGTTGCGTTATGCAAAATTTTGGAAATACATCAGGGACATAATGGCGCAAGAGGCCGATGCGGACATAGCTGATGGATTTATAAGTGCTGACAACATA
>Ga0181585_10003319_pt1 | contig 14148 bp, 10 predicted proteins | sample 071ome_29_FD_132469 | JGI IMG/M metagenome (GOLD analysis project Ga0181585, IMG submission 132469) | Coastal salt marsh microbial communities from the Groves Creek Marsh, Skidaway Island, Georgia - 071407BT metaG (megahit assembly) | ecosystem: Environmental > Aquatic > Marine > Intertidal... | reverse complement strand
TCGGTCTTCAAATTCTTGAAAATCTTCCAAATCAAATATATTGAGTTTTATCTTAAATAAATCTTCAACAGACGTATTTTCCAATAATTCTAGTGACATTTCTTTTTCTACTTCAACTTCTTTTATATCATTAGCAGATATTTTTCCTGAATCTCTCCATTCCAAATACTGCAGAAAATCTTCTGCTTTCTTTTTGTTTTCATCGTATAATATTTGGGTATTTTTTACAATATCATCTTCTGAAAATTTTTCCAATACTTTTTTTGATATATCTGTGCCGTCATCAATACTAATAGCCACGCTTTTTGTCAACCCGGCAATATCAAGATATTCTACCAATACTAATTTTTTTTCTGAAATATCAGGATGTACAGCATTAATAATTTCAATATTTTCAGTATCTATTTCCATGATCACCTCTCATAGTATAGTTGTGTTATTTCCATTTGGAACAAGTGCCCATACATTATATCTATAACTATTATTATCCGGAACATAATTTCCAGTGTAAACTCCTCCTGAAGGACCAGTTACTGAAGAAAGGGTATATCCTGATAAAACAAATCTTTCATATAAAAATCCATGATTTGTCCCACTATAGGATGATATTGTTGTAGTCGCTGCAGTTGTGCTATTAGTCGCACCAATTCTTGTTAGAGTATATTTTGGATGTCTAATTTCTAGTATTTTAGCTAAAATATCAGTGATTAAATTATTCGTAACATTATTAATTGGTATTTCAGTTAATTTTGGATTGTTATTTACAATTCCATTGTATCTAGATAAAAACTTGTATACCGAAGGATTGTTTAATACATTTGATTCGTTGCTATCTGCTGTTTTTACATATCTGTTGAAATTTACTGTCGTATTGTAATAAGTAGTGTCTCGATAAACTAAACCCAAATCAGCCCAAGTTCCATTTGTTGGTGTAGATAATGAAAAATATTGAGAACCAACTCTGTCTCCGGTATGAATTTGATTGACACAATCTGATATTATCGTATCAAAAAAATTTGCTGTGGATTTTTCAAATTGCAAACCTTTTATTGTGTTATTCCATACCAAATAACTGTAAGTATTGAATGTCGAGTTTGTGATGGTATTGGATGGTATATATTGCCTATAACTATATGATGTTTGAGTTTCTACGTGTGCCGAAGATGATAATGTACTGGGAAAAGTGTTGTCCGCACCTGGTGGAGGTGATGTGTTATCGGTCTGTGTTCTTGTAGTTGTGTTAGTGATTGTGTCATATATGGTACCTACTGAACTATAATTACTCGCTGAAGCGCCTGCTGATATGGCGCCTCCTATAGTAGATGAATTAGTTGCAAGTAGACTGGCATATTTTTTTCTCACAGTGTAACTCAAAATTTCTAATTGATCATCGGATAATTCTTTGAAAGATTTTAATGCTTGATCAAAATATACAGGTTTTCGAACTGCCATATTATTTTATTCCTCTGCGATTTCTAAAGTTTTATTTTTTTCTTCTTCTAATAGGACATAATAATGGTGTAATAATTCAATAATGTCATTAGATTTTCTCATTAAAGATCTCAGTTCAATGTTTTCTGAATTTTGAACAATTTCTTCTTCAAATATTTCCAGTTTCAATTTAAATAAATCTTCTAAAGTTAATGATTTTAATTTTGCTAGAGATGTTGCGTATACACCACCAGATTTTTTAAACTCTACATATTCTTCTAATGATTCACTTAATTCATACTCTTTTTTCAACATGAAATAGTAATTTCTTGTCAAATCTTCTTCAGTGTATGTTTCGTATAGTCTATTTATGATTGGAATTATTTTTTGATTTGACCAAACCCCAGTTTTTTGCATTCCATCCTCTGGATCAATATAGTACATTCTTATGACAGATTTAGTTTCGTTCGTATAGTGTGCATATAAAATTTTCTCTTTTATTTCATCTTCTTCAACGACATTATCAGTTTCAGATTCAGATGTGGTTTCTTCAATGACATCATTTTCGATTATCGAAGAATTTGTAAATATACCTTGTTCTTCTGAAGATTCTTCTGAATTTAATTCTTCATTCATTTTATTTCCTTAATTAGCTATTTTCAAATAAAGCGCTTTAATACTGAAATTTGATCCAGTAGGTATATCCAATTGTTGATAAACATATGTAGTTCCTGCTGTCAGTCTGAAATCAAAAGTATTAGAATCTGATAGATAAGAATCTTCAAAATATCCTCTAAAGATTTTAGATGATGGTTTACTGTCTTTTTGAATGGCATATGTCGGAGTAGAATCATTTGTTAATGCCGGTAAAATAATTTTCTCAATCATGTCATTTAATCCAGCGTATCTACTGAGCATTGTAGCATCATTATTCACTGCGGTATCAAATTCCATTAAATTTATTTCAGTGCCATTTATTTTTGCGACATTATCAAATAGTCTATCTGATGTATTTAAATTGAAATCATCACCTAAACCTGTTTTTATAAACAATGAATATTTATTACCTAAGGTTTCCGTTCCAGTAGGTAACGCTCCTCCTGTGACTGCAGAACCAAAATTTTGACCAGATGATCCTACTAAATTTGTTACTGTTGGATTTGCAAATGATGAATATGTATCTTGAAAAAAATCTCCAATTTTTTCAAAAGTGCCTTTGAAAGTTCCTGGTGTTGTATCAGTGTCTAGACCTACGTAATAAGTTCCTATACCATTTCCTGTTTTCATTTCTTTACAAACTTCTTTTGTAATTGCATTTATAACTGTATCCATGTCATTTCCCGCCGGTATTAATCCTGCAGGGCTCATATTTGTTGTGAAATGTGTATATCCATCTGCATTTGCTGTTTGCTGAGAAGGTGTATTTAGTTCTTTTGAAAGTTGGTGATAATTAAACTTGACTCTAGGTTCATATTGAGTTGTTGCGGTATCTCCTGTGAAGTTCATTAAATCTAAACCTCCTGTACCAAAAGTATCGGGTGTATTATCATCTAATACGTAACCATAGGTTACAGCTTTTCGTCTATGGTCTTCCGCTGTGCCAAAGTTGGACCATCCTGCTCCCGGTGAAGTGCTGGACAACACGACTTGTCCATGATATGCTGTTGATGTATTTTTAAGTTTTTCAGCATATTTTGCCTGCACTAAATATACCAATGTCTCTAATTGTCTGTCGGTTAACTCTTTAAGACCCTTGAGTGTTGAATTCCATATTAATGGTCTGTTTTTATTTGCCATTGCTTATCATTGTTGACATAAGTTGAAAAATGATATATAATTTATTATAATACTTTATTATATATAGGATGTAGAATATGAATAAAATTTTATACATTACTCCTCATTTATCCACTGGAGGAGCTCCACAATATCTTCTCAAAAAAATTGAATTGTTAAAAGATTTTTATACTATTTATGTTATTGAATATAATGACTATGGAATCTATAGAGTACAAAAAAATAAAATAATAGATCTTTTAAATAATTCTGTTTATACTTTAGGAGAAGAAAAAGAAAATATTTTTAAATATATAGATGAAATAAAACCCAATATTATTCATTTTGAAGAGATGCCAGAATTTTTTATGAATGATGATATAACAAAAAAAATTTATAATTCCGATAGAAATTATTTAATTTATGAAACATCACATGATTCCTCATTCGACCCCTCCAATAAAAGATTTTTGCCTGATAAATTTTTATTTTGCAGTGATAATCAAGCTTCATTATTCAGAAATTTAGGTGTTCCTTGTAGTGTTATTGAATATCCAAATGTCTTAAAAGATGAAAAAAATAGAAATGACGGATTAAAATTTTTGAACTTAGATCCAAAAAAACATCATGTATTGAATGTTGGATTGTTTACGCCACGAAAAAATCAATCAGAAATTATTGAATATGCAAAATCTTTAATTGATTACCCTATAGAATTTCATTTTGTTGGCAACATGGCGCCAAATTTTCAATCTTATTGGGAGCCCTTGATCAATGATTTACCTGAAAATTGTAAAATATGGGGTGAAAGATCGGATGTTGATAATTTTTATTCGTGTATGGATCTATTTTTATTCACATCTCAAGGAAATGCTCACGATAAAGAAACTAATCCATTATCGATTAAAGAAGCATTGAGTTGGAATATGCCAACCTTAATTTATAAATTAGATTCTTATCAAAACAAATTAGATGATAAGGTGACTTATTTGACGAAAGAAAATTTCGAAATTAATAGATTAAAAATATTAAGAAAATTGAATATTGATGATGGTCCAATAAAGTGCAATTTGACGGAAGGTTCTAAAATATCTGTTCATACTGGTGAGGTATTTTCTTTATTGGAAAATAAATTGTTATGTTTATTCGATACCAAAACAAATTTATTAGTCTATCGAACAAATGTGTTTGGACCCGATCTTTGGACTCAACCCAATTGTTCTCCAGATTTATTAGGTGGTATAGATGTTAGAATATATGATGCTCCCAAAGATTATTTTTCTACACTATCTTCTGAAAGTTTAATGAATGATCATCATTTAATATATCAAAAAACGTTTAATTTTTCAAACCAAGTCAAGGATATAACAGTTAAAGGTATTGTTAAAAATATTGAAGGTATATGTGATGATCCAGCATCTTGGTTTACAGCGTATGAGGTTTTTTATCAAGAATGTTATAAAGATGTAAAAATTCAAGAAGGGGACACTGTTGTGGATGTCGGTGGACATTATGGATTATTTGATTTATATGCTTTAGATAAAGGTGCTAAAAACATTTTTACATTTGAACCTGCAAAAGAAACTTTTGACATTTTGTGTAAAAATTTAAAAGGTTATGAACAAGTTAAAAAATTTAATTTTGCCTTATCTGATCAAAACGGAACGGCAGAATTTAAAGTTTTAGGATCATCATCAGTAAATTCTTTTTATGATAGTTTTAATACTGATGAAAGTAATCCAACAACATTGGGTAAGAAAAAAATTGAAACTGTTAGAACTATGACTTTTGACACATTCATGAATAATAATAATTTAGAGAGAGTGGATGTTTTAAAATTGGATTGTGAAGGCGCTGAATGGAATATTTTTCCTCAAATATCCGATGATTTGTTAAAGTATAAAATTAGAAAAATAACTATGGAAGTTCATGATTTTTTTAATAATGATAATTCAGTCGAGGCGAGAATTAAAAGATCAAATGAATTAATAACCAGATTAGAAAAATTAGGTTATGAAGTGAAAAAAGATGACGCTATAGTTGATGGAGGTTTGGGAAATTTGTGGGCTTGGAGAATTCCTAAATTGAAAGTTGTACATATGTTAGTTGATGTAAATGGTAGCAGAGAAAAAGAATCTATTAGACATTTGAAAGAACTGGTTGATTATGCTGGTTGGGAATATGTTCAAATGATAAATGGTAAATACAATCAAATGCCTCCTATAGAGAGTTGTGCAAGACCTGATGATGTTCAAATGGAACCCGGACATTATAAATTAACACCTGCACATTATGGAAATTACCTGGCGCATAGAATTGCAATGCAAGAACATCTAAAAGATGATGTAGATGGAGTTTTATTTTGTGAATGCGATGCTATTTTTATTAAACCTATTACTGAAGTGTATAAGGAAATTATTGATAGATTCGATGATTTGAAATATTATGATTTGAGATATATGAATTTCGGTAAAAGAATAGTTGAATGGCACTATAATCATAAAAATATATACTTTGATACTACGGACAGAATGTCTGAAGCTCATTGTTACTTGGTTCCATCAACATCTAGAGATTATTTTTTGAATAAATTTGAAGAAACTAAATGGGACACTTATGATTTGTGGTTAAATAATAATATTTTAAATGAGTTGGTTGGGGGAATAACAAAAAATCCATATTCTATACAATGTTCAGGTGATTCATATCTTGATAAATCTTATAAGGATGGGACTACCTTGCTAAAAGAAGGTGATGTCACTTATGTCCTCTGACGCTATTGTTTTAATACACGCACATTTATCAACTCCTGATAGAATAAAATGTTGTCTAGAATTGATTAATAATGTCAAATTTTTCGGATATGAAATAATATTAACAACTCATACACCTGCCTCGAAGCAAATACAGGAAAAGGTCGATTATTATGTCTATGATAAAGATAATATAGTTTTAACTGATCCTAAATTTTTAGGTTACATAACATATTTCACTGATGGTTTTGACTTATCAACGCAACAATTTCATGGCCATAATACAACTTTTGCTGTTTTTAGATTATTGTTATTAGGAATTAATTATGCTAAAATTTTGAGAAAAAAGGTAATTCATATTATGGATTATGATGGACTGATACACAGTCCGCACGAATTAATACTCAATGAAAGCAAAATATTATCTAAAAAATTGGATGGTGTTTTTTATCATTGGTCTACTGAAAATGATATAGAAACACATGGAAAAATGCAAGTCACAACACGCTTAATGTCAGGTAATGTTGATTATATGTTTAATTGTTTTTCCCAATATTTAGACTTGGAATTACAGAAAGAAATAACATTGAGACATGGGTTTGGACCAGGCGAAGAATTTTTTGCATACATTTTGAATTTAACAAAATTTAATGAAAATAAAAATACAAATGTTGAATTAATAGATTTTGTTCCAAATCTTGATAAAATACAATTTGAACAAGATCGAATGCATATAGAGGAAACTAAACCTTGGATAGCGCTTTATATTGGAAATGAACAATACGATTATGTGTTTCATTTAAATCATTTTATTGATATGAATATGAAAATTGTAGTCGATGACAATATTATCTCCGATTCTTTTTTTTACAAAGGTTGTTTTAATTTGGCTAAATTTGAAAAAGGTAAAATTATTAAAGTTTTCATGAATGATGAATTAATTAAAACATTTGACTTAAATGATGAAAAATTGTACCAATATATTAAACAAACAACAACAATTTATTTTAAAGGTGATTAATGTACGATGAATTGAAATTATCTTTGATTACTTCTTGCTATAATGCTGAAAAATATTTAGAAGAAACTGCTGAATCTATTTTCTCACAGGAGTACGAAAATTGGGAGTGGTTGATTTCTGATGATTTTTCGACCGATGGTACTTTAAATATAATTAATAAAATTTCTAAAAATGATCAAAGAATTAAAATTATTAAACCGGAATATAAAAAACAAATTTGGTGGAATCCTCAAATCCATGCAACTGGTGATGTAGTTTGTCATATTGATTCTGATGATTTTTTATTACCAAATACTCTTAAAAAAATAAATTATTATTTTAATTTATTTCCAGAAAGTGTATTGATGCATTTTAATGCAAACAAATATAATGACTTTTTTCCTACAAGTTCTGAAAAAAAATATCTTGATAATTTTAGAGATAATGTTTATATGACCACGGATAATGATTCTTTTTTGGAAGGATTTGAAAAACTTTGGCCTCATCGAACTAATATTTTCGGTTATCTTAGAATTTTCAGAAATTTGCCGGGACTAAAATTTCCAGTGCATAAAGATGGTGATGCCTGTTCCTCTAATGATGGACAGTGGTTATTGATGATGGAAGAAAGAGGAAAATGGATCACAATACCTAGAACGACTTATTTAGCGAGAGATCATGAAGATTCTGAAAATCATAGGAATTGGAATACAAGAGGTGAAGCCCAATTGGCGATTGATGCTAAAAAAAGAAGAGAAAACTTTATTTTAGAATATCCTAGAAATATTAAATATTTCGATGAAATTTATGATGCGGCAGAATCAACATATACATCATTTTTAAATCATGAAAAAAATGCACAAAACATTTGTTTTTGTAATTTTAATTACGATATGGTAAAAAAAGATAAACTTCAAAAATTATTTTTTGATCACATTGTAAACTTTGATTTATTTGAAAATATAAATTATTTTTATGTAAAAGTTTCTTTAGACGATACAGAACATGACATACAAAACATCGTACAAAAAATCGAGAATCAAAATAAAATTTCTTGTGAGATTGTGATATTTTGTAATAATACTCATTTGATGAGAAATAATAGAACTAATTACAATGTTATTGACAATATTGTCGATGTTATGAGCAAAGAAGGTTATCAGTTTAGATGGTTCTGTCAAGATAATAGATTTTTTATGGTAACACGATCAAAAATACAAAATGATAAAAAAATTGAAATCATACATGAACCTAAAATAGTTCAAAAAGTAAAAAGTGAAGTAAAACCGATAAATCAAATATCAAATTTTCAAAAATTAAATATTGTTCAAATACATCCAGGATGTGGCATTGAAATTCCTCCAAAAGGATATGGTGGTGTTGAAGAAGTAGTTGGACAATATATAAATGCCGCAAAAAGAAGAGGCCATGATGTGAAATTGATGTGGTTAGATCAAATAAATCAAACAGATCTTGAAAAAACTGATATTTTTCACAATCATATGGCCAATTTCAATGACACGTTAAAAAATAAATTTGTTCCTTTCATTCATACGGTTCATGATGCTTGGGTGGGTCTTCAAGCAAAATATAGTTTTTCTTATAATCAAATAAAATCGACCATTGATAATTCAGTTTTGAGTTTAACGCCTATTAATAATTTTATAAATTTTTTCGATGCTAAAGATAAGTTAAAACATTTACACCATGGTGTAGATACTAATTTTTACTATCCTGATATTAATAAAACAAGAGGAAATAGATTAGTTTGTGTTGGAGGCGGAGATGATAGAAAAGGATTTCATTTAGCAATTTTAGCCGCTCATAAATTAGGATTTCCAATAACGATAATTGGTGCAGATTCTATACACCAAGATTACAATAAAGTCTTTTACGATATTTATGACCAGTGTAAAAATGATATAGAAATTAATTTATTAGGCAACGTTCTTAAAAAAGATCTTAGAAATATTTTGGCAGGTCAGGATATTATAATACATCCGGCTTCTATGGAAACGGGTCAACCATGTTTAGGCGTATTAGAAGGAATGGCGTGTGGACTACCTGTTGTAGGAACTTTACAAGATCAAATGGAAGTGCCTGGTTTTTATCAATGCACAAGGGATGTAGATGATATAGTAAATGGAATAAAAACCCATTTACAAGATTTAGATCTGAATTCAAAACTTGCCAGAAATTATGCAATCGAACGAGATTGGGATAATATTTTTCTAGAATTGGAAAAATACTACTACTTAGCAAAAGATTTGAAATCTAATGTTCCTTTAGAGATGAAAGATAGATTAATTTACACATATAGTAATGATTTGAAAAATTTAAATTCGGAAAGTTTTGATCGCACTTTTTTCAATATTACAGTAAAACCTAATCCATATATCAATATAAAAGGAAATGTCAATAAAGAATTTAATGTTGTTTTTAGAGATAGTACAACAGATTTTGTGCATTATCAGGTTACCATAGCAAATAATTGTTGGGCCGCATCAACTTTATCATATTTTATTCCATGGAAAATTGAAGTTTATGATTCTAAAACAAATGAGTTGGTTCATGAATATAAGATGGATTTAAAAGATAAAAAAGTATTCATTTGGCTAGATTCATCGGCATTGGGCGATAATTTGGCATGGATGCAACCAGTTGAAGAATTTAGAAAAAAACATGGGTGTAAAGTTATTTGTAGTACATTTTTCAATGAATTATTTGAAAACGAATATCCAGAAATTAAATTTGAAAACCCAAATTCGGGATTTGATGATTTTGATCATTCCTATAGAATTGGATTTTTTGAGAAATGTGATTTATCTCCTGTTGATTGTAAAGAAGTGTCTTTACAAAAATTGTGTGCTAGTATATTAGGTTTATCCGAATGGGAAGAAAAACCTTCAAAAATAACGGTCTTCGAAAAAGAGACCGAACTGAAAAAACCTTATGTTGTAATAGGTACACAATCAACCGCACAGGCAAAATATTGGAATAATCCTGGAGCATGGGAAAAAGTAGTTGACTTTTTAAAGGAAAAAGGGTATGATGTTGTATGTGTAGATAAACACGGTTCTTTTGGACAGGGTAATCATTTCAATTTTAGTCCAAGCAATGCTATACCTAGACATGGAAGAACTTTGAATGAGACTATCGCAACAATTAATGATGCAGAATTTTTTATAGGATTAGGATCTGGTTTATCTTGGGTGGCATGGTCTCTAAATAAACATGTCATATTAATTTCAGGATTTAGTAATCCTTCGTCAGAATTTTCCTCAAAATGCATTAGAATATTTAATGATAAAACTTGCAATAGTTGTTATAATAGACACAAATTTGATCCAGGAGATTGGATTTGGTGTCCAGATCAGAAAGGAACTGATAGAATGTTTGAATGTACTAAATTAATAACACCTGAAACTGTTTTCCAGGCAATTGAAAATATAATCGAAATGAGGAATAATGAATGAAGAAAAAATTGCTGAGGCATTGGTTACCCCCGAATTTGCAACTTTAGTTGCTGAAAAATTTATAGCCAATGCACCATCAGAAAATGTTGAAGATGATGGCGCATCTTTGGAGAATAAAGGTTATTATTTTTTATTTGATGATATTTATAGCGGTTCGGTCTTATCCGCAATTGAATGGATATTACAGAATAATATGAAAAAATCATCAAGACCAGAATTTTTAACATTATGCATAAATTCTCACGGAGGAGATATGACGGCTGGTTTTGCTTTGATTGATGTTATGAGAGGGTCTTCCATACCTATTCATACTGTCGGTCTTGGTATTATTGGGAGTGCCGCACTTTCTGTTTTTATGGCAGGGAAGAAAGGAAAACGTTTATTGACACCAAATACAAGTATTTTATCACATCAATATTCTTGGGGCTCATTTGGAAAAGAACACGAACTTTTTGCTGTGCAAAAAGAATATGATTTAACCACTGAAAGAATGTTAAATCATTATAGAAAGTGTACAGGCATTGAGGATGATGATATACGTAAATTTTTATTACCTCCGCATGATGTCTGGTTGTCTTCAAACGAGGCATTAAAATATGGAATATGTGATGAAGTGAAGGAGCTGTCTTGATAAAAACGCTAAAACCTCAAGAGTTTACAACTATAATTGAAAATTTAGTTTCGACAACTAAAATGACATACATTGAAGCAATAACTTATTATTGTGAAGAAAATAAATTAGAACCTGAAACTGCTAGTAAATTAATACAAGGTGTATTAAAACAAAAAGTTAGGGAAGAAGCAATTGATTTGCATTTTTTACCAAAAACAGCTACAATACCTGGATTATGATAAAAATGGATCCTTTTGATTGTTATAAGGAATATGTAGCAATCAAGACACACTTTCATGCTGAAAAATTTGATTATTTTAAACATAGGAAAAGAAAAGTATCTTATGAAACTTTTAAAAAACGTAAAGATCATTTCTTTTTTGTTAAACTTGCTAAAAATTTTAAAGATGATGAGATTATAAAATTTTTTGTGGCAAATTTTGTTAACGATGAAAATATGTGGATTGGCGATGCTCTTGACACTCAAGCGGAAGTGTGTTATGCTAATTGGAATAAACGAGTACAAAGCATGGGCTATGTTTTCGGAAATGAAATTGACAAAATTTTAGAAGAAGGTGATTTTGAACAATGGTTTAAAGTCGATAAAGGACATCATCCTTTATTGATGAGATTAACGATTGCTAAATATATTAGTATGGAAACATTTTCTATACTAAATTTGATTCTTAATTTTATACCTGATTGGGATAAACAAATTACAGAAAAATTTGTTTGGCCTCAATTTAGAAATAAAATTTTGAAGTACACTCCATTTTTGGAGGTGGATAAGACGAAGTTTCGTAAAATTTTACGAGACAAATTAAAACATTATACAACGTAATATTTCGAAATACGAAAGGAACAAGATGGCTTCACTATCCGAACTCAAGAAAAACCGCAATTCTTTTTTAAAGCAACTAAACAAAGAAATCGAAAAAATTGACACACCTTCCGAAGGAAAGAGTTACATTGATGATAGATTTTGGAAACCAGAAGTAGATAAATCCGGTAACGGTTATGCTGTTATTAGATTTTTACCTCCGGTGCAAGGTGAAGATATTCCTTGGGCCAGAGTTTTTAATCATGGTTTTCAAGGTCCAACAGGATTATGGTATATTGAAAATTCTTTGACCACTCTTGGAAAAAAAGATCCAGTATCAGAATATAACACACAATTGTGGAATTCTGGCATTGAGGCTAATAAAGAAGTGGCAAGAAAACAAAAGCGCCGTTTGACATATATCAGTAACATTTATGTTATTTCTGATCCTAAAAATCCACAAAATGAAGGTAAAGTATTTCTTTACAAATTCGGAAAAAAGATTTTTGATAAGATCAATGATCTAATGAACCCCGAATTTGAAGATGAAACACCTGTAAATCCTTTTGATTTATGGGAAGGCGCTAGTTTTAAATTGAAAATTCGAAAGGTCGAAGGATATCAAAATTATGATAAGTCTGAATTTGATTCTCCGGGACAATTACTGGAAACTGATGAAGAACTTGAAGCCGTTTGGAATTCTCAATATCCTTTGTCAGAGTTTATTGCTGATGATAATTTTAAAACCTATGACGAATTAAAGGAGAGATTGGATTTAGTCCTTGCATTGGATAAACCAAGAATTGAAGAGCCGGTTGTGCAAGCAGTGAATAAACGTCCTACTGCAGAAGAAGAGATGCAGCAGGAACGTAAACCTATGCCTGCATATGCAAATATTGGAACGGATGACGATGATGAGGACATGTCATATTTTGCAAAGTTGGCAGAAGATGATTAATATGAGAGAATATCTTTAAAAGATACGGATGAATTCGGTTCAGGAGGTATCTCAGTGATGTTATACTCTTGAACCGAAATTCTTTTATTGTCAATATAATTTGAATTATTTCCAGGGGCAATTATAGGTGCCCCAATAGTTAAATTACTTTTCATTTTTTCGTTTTCATTTTGCATGGAAAAAATATGTCCTAAATTTTCCATTTGTTGTCTATTAAATAAAAATTCTGGATTATTTTTTGGTGATTCTCCCGCTATAAATAACTGAGGTTTTGTAAATACTGCACCCGTTTTAAATTCTGGAACTTTTAAAATTTGATTATTTATTACATCAGGAATTGAATTTTTTTCGGCAGTTCCTGGCAAAAATTGTGATAATTGCATTCTATTTTTAGCTAAGTGAATATAATTTTGAACAATTGAGTTTTCATCTCTCAATCCTACCATATTCCTAATTGGACTACCTTTTTTCAACTGTCTATTTTCTGATATTTCTTTACCAAATTGATTTTTTTTGAATGTATAATCTATATCTTTTGATAAAACAAGAGTTTTCTTTTCATCATCATATTCGAATATTTCTCCAAAATTTTTAATATTTAAATTATTGATTTGATTAAATTTTTGAATATTTTCTTTCAATTGTTGTGTATGCAAATTATACACAGCATTTAATCTCTCTGCGGCTTGTTCATTCAATGATTTTGTGTCTTGACTGGTATAACTTGTAGATTGATCATTTGATGTTTGTGTGCGCTGATTGTTATTTTGGTTATTATTTTCAGTGTTGTTTTCAGTTTTACTTGAAAATTGATTGTTGCTTTGATTATTGTCAAGCAGTGTAGTTTGATTTTCTTCAACCACTTGCTCTTTAACGTTATTTGAATTATCAATTTGATCTGAATTGCTGAAGTTATTTTTTATATTTTTAACATCTCTTTGTATAATTTTTTTCTGGACTTCAATCATTTGTCTATCTTCTTCATCAAAATCATCTAGTCCAATTACACTATCATCTTGCGCTGAAATTCTTCTGAGAGCAGTAAATAATTTTGTATCAAATTGATCATTTATTTTACTCAAAGGCACACCAGCAGGTTGTATGTTGCCCATTGAATCTTTCATTGCGACTTTAGTGATTGCCGTTGAATTCTCAGGATCTACATCAAGAACATCACTTAATTTTGAATATTTTTCATTTTCTGATTTTGATAATATTTGATTCGCTAAAGTATCATAATACGATTCATCCGCAGTTCTTGAACCAATTAATCTAGCATTTTCATCTTCAGTTTCTAATAAACTGATAGATGATGAAATAT
>Ga0181585_10003318_pt1 | contig 14150 bp, 14 predicted proteins | sample 071ome_29_FD_132469 | JGI IMG/M metagenome (GOLD analysis project Ga0181585, IMG submission 132469) | Coastal salt marsh microbial communities from the Groves Creek Marsh, Skidaway Island, Georgia - 071407BT metaG (megahit assembly) | ecosystem: Environmental > Aquatic > Marine > Intertidal... | reverse complement strand
TTACATCATGCCAGGCATGCCGCCCATGCCGCCCATGCCGCCCATGCCGCCCATGTCAGGCATCGGCGCAGCCGGCTTGTCTTCCGGCAGTTCTGCGACCATCGCTTCGGTCGTGACCATCATGCCTGCGATCGACGCAGCGTGCTGCAGAGCGACGCGGGTGACCTTGGTCGGATCAAGAATACCCATGCTGATCATGTCGCCATACTCTCCGGAGCCGGCGTTGTAGCCATGGTTACCGTCCTGACTCAGCACATTGTTCAGAACCACTGACCCTTCGCCCCCAGCATTGGCAACGATCTGACGCAGGGGTTCTTCGATAGCGCGCTGTACGATCTGCACTCCCATATCCTGGTCATGGTTCGCACCTTTCACGTTGCCGACAGAAGCAATGCAACGCACCAGGGCGACACCGCCGCCGGGCACGACGCCTTCTTCCACCGCAGCGCGGGTAGCATGCAGCGCATCTTCAACACGGGCCTTTTTCTCTTTCATTTCGACTTCGGTTGCAGCACCGACCTTGATGACCGCTACACCGCCGGCCAACTTGGCAACGCGTTCCTGCATTTTTTCCTTGTCGTAATCAGAGGTGGCTTCGTCGATCTGCACACGGATCTGGTTCACCCGTGCTTCGATCTCGCTGGCGGAACCTGCACCATCGATCACCGTGGTGTTTTCCTTGCTGACCTGGACACGCTTCGCGGAACCAAGATTCTCCAGCGTCGCGCCTTCAAGGCTCATGCCGACCTCTTCAGAGATCACTTCGCCGCCGGTCAGAATCGCGATGTCCTGCAACATGGCTTTACGACGGTCACCGAATCCAGGTGCTTTCACTGCGCACACCTTAACGATGCCGCGCATGTTGTTCACCACCAAGGTGGCCAGCGCTTCGCCTTCGATGTCCTCGGCAATCACGAGCAACGGACGCCCTGATTTGGCGGTCGCCTCAAGCACGGGCAGCATGTCGCGGATGTTCGAAATCTTCTTGTCGTGAATCAGGATCAACGGATTTTCCAAATCTGCCTGCATGGCATCCTGGTCGTTGATGAAGTAAGGAGACAGATAGCCGCGGTCGAACTGCATGCCTTCTACGACGTCCAGTTCGTTGTCGAGGCTCTTGCCTTCTTCAACCGTAATCACGCCTTCTTTGCCGACTTTTTCCATCGCTTCAGCAATGATGCCGCCAACGGATTCGTCTGCGTTGGCAGACACCGTGCCGACCTGGGCAATTTCCTTATGATCTGAGCAGGGCTTGGAGATCTCAGCCAACTGGCTAACAGCGGCGGCCACGGCTTTGTCGATTCCGCGCTTGAGATCCATCGGGTTCATACCGGCGGCAACCGATTTCAGGCCCTCGCGCAGCATGGCCTGGGCCAGTACCGTCGCGGTGGTGGTGCCGTCGCCCGCTACGTCGGAAGTCTTGGAAGCAACTTCCTTGACCATCTGGGCGCCCATATTTTCGAATTTATCTTTGAGCTCGATTTCCTTTGCAACAGAGACGCCGTCTTTGGTCACCGTCGGCGCACCAAAAGACTTGTCGAGCACAACATTTCGGCCCTTGGGGCCCAGCGTAACTTTTACGGCGTCTGCAAGCACGTTGACGCCGCGCAGTTTGGCTGCACGAGCGGACTCGCCGAATTTGACTTCTTTAGCTGACATTATTTTGTTCCTTTAAAAAATTATGCGTGTCGGTGAGGGGAAAACCTTTGCCGCCCTCAACTCTCAATGACGCCCATGATGTCGTCTTCGCGCATCACGAGGACTTCTTCACCTTCTACTTTGACCTCGGTGCCGGAATACTTTCCAAAAAGCACCTTGTCACCGACACTGACGTCGGGGGTCATACGCTCGCCATTGTCCTGACGCTTGCCGTTACCGACAGCCAGCACCTCGCCCGTCATGGGCTTTTCGGTGGCTGAATCAGGAATGACGATTCCGCCGGCGCTGGTGCGCTCTTCGTCGAGGCGTCGCACCACAATACGGTCGTGCAGCGGTCGAATATTCATCTACTTTATCTCCTAAGGATTTGAGTAATTGAGGGATTTTGTGAGCCCAACATAGGTTAGCACTCACCTTATTTGAGTGCTAATAATAGGGCTTATCTGAGGAAAGTCAAGACTTGCGGGGAAAATCAGTCGTCAAGGCGCCGAAATTCGCCCTCAACGACACCAGAATCACGCTTGCGCTGGGTCGCGTTTCCCATGCCCTCTACCCGGCCGGAAAACCAACGCCTGATTAAAATCTGGCGAAGCGGGGGCGTCAGGAGGGCAAACCCGATCGCGTCCGTAAAAAACCCCGGGGTCAGCAACAAAGCTCCGGCAACGAGCAGCGCCAGGCCTTCGATTATCGTTATTGCGGGCAACTCCCCGGCCTCGGTTGCCGAGCGAAAGCGCCCGAGCGCGGCGAGGCCCTGCCGGCGTACCAGCGCCGCCCCCACGACCGCGGTTCCGACCACGCCAGCGACCGTCCAAACTGCGCCGATGACGCTGCCTATCTCAATCAGGAGGTAGATCTCCAGCAGTGGCACCAGCAAGAATGTCAGAAATAGCAGCGGCATTGATCAGCAATAAGCAAGGGCGACAAATCGGGGAGCGCATTCTACCGAATGTCCCGGCAACCCGGTCCGAAACGCGGCTGCCGTTCTCTGCACGCTGCCCCGGGAAGAACGTGCGAAAATAAGCGTTCACCCGCATCATTTCGTCCTCGCCAAGCAACATTTTCCTCACTAACCATGAAGCAAAAGTCTTTCCTGTTTTCGGCTGCGGATCGGTTTAAATCATCCTTCCCACGATGGCTTGTGCTGTGCGGGCTTGTGATTGGCGCAGCCACAACCCCCCTGGGGGCCCAGGACAGTGAGGACCTGCTCGAACCTGACCAGGCGTTTGCTTTTTCTGTGCAGGTCATGTCGCCCGAAAAAGTTGCGGTGACCTGGGATATCGCGCCGGGGTATTACATGTACCTCGACAAATTCAGTTTTGACAGCGATGCGGCGGGCATCAAAATCTCGGATATCAGTTATCCGCCGGCGCGGACCAAACAGGATGAGTTTTTCGGAGACGTTCAGATACTCGAGGGCTCGGCCAGAATCATCCTGAACCTTTCCCGCGGCGCACCAGATTCAGGGCAATTACAACTCACCGCGCGCGGACAGGGCTGTAACGACCCTGTTGGCGTCTGTTACGCACCCATCGCGCATACGGTCGCGCTGACCCTACCCGAGACGACTGCCGGCCAAAGCAGCGCGATCAATAGTGTGACGGATCTGCAGCAGCTGCTTGGGGTAGCGGCCTCGGGACCTGAATTTCTCGCCGCTGAAGAGGCTTTTCGCCTCGAGGCGAGATCCGACAGGCGCGATACGCTCATTGCGCAGTTTTTCGTCGCCCCGGGCTATTACCTGTATCGGGACAAACTCCGTTTTGAGATGCTGGCCGGAGCCACTTTTGAGGAGCACGCCCTCCCGCCAGGGGTGAGTAAACAGGATCCCTATTTCGGTGAAGTCACGATTTTTCCGGCTGACTTTACGGCCGAGCTGCCCATCGTTGCTGACGCTGGCGCCAGCGAAGTGAGGCTCATTGCCCATTTTCAGGGCTGCGCCGAGCAGGGCATCTGCTATCCACCGGCAAAAAAGACTCTTTCAATCTCGCTCCCCAGTATCATCAGTGATGCGGCGGCCAGCGAGAATCCCAACCTTCCCGCTTCGGGCGAAGCTCGCAACAACACCGATCCAGCCAAAAAAGAAGCCGTTTCGACCCGAGCTTTGGTGGGCTATCTCGGTGCCGCGTTTGGTACGGGACTGTTGCTCAGTTTTACACCCTGCGTGCTGCCGCTCATTCCTATTCTGCTCGGAACCATCGTCGGTCAGTCGGGCGCCGGCCGGGGCAGGGCAACCGCACTCTCGGTGGTCTATGTGCTCGGAACAGTTGCGACCTACGCAGTGATTGGTGCGGTGGCGGGAGCAACCGGCGAGCAGCTGCAGGCGTACTTTCAGAATATCTGGGCCATTGGGGCGATTGCCATCGTCCTCGGTCTGATGGCGCTATCCATGTTCGGTCTCTACGAAATTCAGATGCCTTCGGCGATTCAATCCCGACTCACATCGGGCAGCCAGGGACTTGGTGGCTCCATCTGGATGGTCTTTATTCTCGGCGCGGCATCAGCTCTCATTGTGGGCGCCTGCGTTTCACCACTGCTTATTTCCGTTCTCAGCATCGCGATCCTCAATGCAGATCCCTGGATCGGCGCCGCGCTGATGTCATCCATGGCGCTCGGCATGGGCCTGATCCTGATTGTCGCGGGCGCAGGCGCCACCTGGCTGATTCCGAGCAGCGGCGCATGGATGGAGCGGGTTAAGCAGTCATTCGGCGTGATGCTGCTGGGGGTTGCCATCTATCTTCTGGGTGTCATCCCTGCAGTGCCCGTACTCCTGTTATGGGCGGCCCTTTTCATTATCACCGGCGTCTTTCTGGGGGCGGGGCGGAGCCTTTCGACCGACGCCTCCGGATGGAAGATATTTTTCAAAGGTCTGGGTACGGTGCTCCTTATCTGGGGCGTACTGGCGATGATCGGCGGATTCAGCGGGAACCGGAGCATCATGGCACCGGTTTCTTTAAGCAGTCTTACCGCAAGCGTGGGCGATCCCGGGCCAAGCACTTCGGTAAAGTTTGAAAACGTGGATTCTCTTGAAGCACTGGACAAGGTGATTGCTCAGGCAGGGGAGTCCGGTCAAAAAGTGATGCTCGACTTTTCTGCAGACTGGTGTACCGACTGCATGCGAATGGAACGAACCACTTTTCAGGATCCCGATGTCGTCGCAGCACTTTCGTCCTATCGGACACTGAAGGTAGACGTGACTGATCCGGACGATCCAGAAGGCGCCGCCATTAAGAAGCGCTATGGCGTTTTCGGTCCTCCGGCAATCCTGTTCTTCGATAGTGACGGCCGTGAAGTGGAAACAGAGCGCCGCTACGGATTTGTCGGTGCCGATGCGCTGGTCGCGCTTCTGACCGACCTCGAATAAGTCCTGTGGTATCAGTTCGCAGGCTGCTCGCCTGGCTGCTTGGCGGGGCCGCCGCAGCGTCTATAGGATTCTTTACCGCTGGTGTTCTGGTGTCTCAACCGGAACCGGCTCCGGATGCCCTGAACACCCTCACACCGTTTTCATTGCCGACCAGCAGCGGCGAATCCTTCTCTTCCGACCAACTGGCTGGCCAAAATATCCTGATCAACTTCTGGGCCACCTGGTGTGCCCCCTGCCGCAGGGAAATTCCCCTGCTGATGGCGACCCAGGCCCTGCATCGCGAATCACTCGCGATAGTCGGTATTGCGGTCGACGAACTGGAGTCGGTCCTTCGCTTTGAGGACGAGGTGGGCATGAACTATGTCTCCCTCGTTGGCCGAAATGAGGCCCTTTCCCTGATGTCACGCTATGGCAACTCTGGACAACTGCCCTTTACGCTGGTGTTCGACAGGGCAGGGCGGCTGCGGTTCACCAAGACAGGAGAACTTCATAGCAAAGATATCGAACTTTGGCTTTCAGAACTGCGCTAGGTATTGACCCAAAAAAGTGCGTCCGCATTCTTGAATAAATAAAAATACATCTAATTTCATCGAAATTGGGTATAAATGTATTGATCTCGACATAAATTCTAGAAAATGCGAGAATACGCTAATGCCCGATATTCTTCTCATTCACGGCCCCAATCTGAACCTTCTCGGTACCCGCGAACCCGGTATTTACGGTGCCTGCACCCTTGAGGAGATCAATCATGCGGCTGTTGAGCAATGCGCCTCGGCCGGCGCCCGCCTAGACACGCTGCAGTCCAACAGCGAGGCTGAACTTGTTGACCGGGTGCAGCAGGCCGGCACCGATGGCACGCGGTTTATTGTGATCAATCCGGCAGCGTTTACCCATACCAGTGTTGCGCTGCGCGATGCCTTTGCCGCGGTCGGACTACCCTTCATTGAAGTTCATCTTTCCAACGTTCACGCACGCGAAGCCTTCCGCCACCGGTCTTTTTTCTCAGACCTGGCGCAGGCCGTCATCTGCGGCCTTGGCCCGCGCGGCTACAGAACGGCACTGGAAGCCGCCCTTGAACAACTGGGGTTTGGGAACAACTCCAACTGACTACAAGATTATGGATATTCGTAAAATCAAGAAGCTCATAGAAATGCTTGAGGAGTCTCAGTTAAGCGAGATTGAGATTACCGAGGGTGAGGAGTCCATTCGCCTCAGTCGAGGCGCTGCCTCCGCTGGCGCTCCCTTGCTGAGCCAACCATTGGCGCCTGTCAGCGTGCCTGTCGAAGTCGCGCCTGTTCACGCTCCCCAACCGGCGACTCCCGCTCCGGCCCCGGAAGTCACGCAGACACTCGACACCGCAGGCACGGTAAATTCGCCCATGGTTGGCACTTTTTACGCTTCACCCAATCCGGATTCCAAACCCTATGTCGAAATCGGCAGCCGCGTGAGCGTGGGCGACACGCTATGCATGATTGAAGCGATGAAAATTTTCAATCAGGTAGACGCGGAGGTGAGCGGCGTGGTCAAGAAAATCCTGAAGAGCAGCGGCGATCCGGTGGAGTATGGGGAAACGCTGTTTGTGATCGAGGAAGACGGCGGCTGACGCATTCCCGATGATCGATAAACTAGTCATTGCAAACCGCGGCGAAATCGCGCTGCGGATTCTGAGAGCCTGTGGAGAGTTGGGCATCCGTACGGTAGCGCTGCATTCGGAGGCGGATGCCGACACCAAATACGTGCGACTTGCCTCGGAGTCAGTTTGCATCGGCCCCCCGGCAGCCGCGGGCAGTTATCTCAACATTCCTGCCGTGATTGCTGCTGCAGAAGTCACGGATGCTACCGCGATTCATCCAGGCTACGGGTTTCTTGCCGAAAATGCCGACTTCGCAGAACGCGTCGAGCAAAGCGGCTTCATATTTGTCGGTCCGGCCGCCGAAACGATTCGTCTCATGGGCGACAAAATCTCCGCGATTGATGCCATGATGCAGGCCGGTGTGCCCTGTGTCCCCGGCTCCAATGGCCCGCTACCGGATGATGCAGACGAGATCATGCGTATGGCCTCCGATATCGGATATCCGATCATCATCAAGGCGACCGCCGGCGGCGGGGGTAAAGGGATGCGCGTGGTGCATACAGAAGCCGCCCTGCTTAACGCCTGGCAATTGACTCGCAGCGAAGCGCAGGCGGCCTTCGGCAACGACACCGTATACATGGAACGCTATCTCGAGAAGCCCCGACACGTGGAGTTCCAGGTGCTTGCGGATACCCAGGGAGAAGTGGTGATTCTGGGCGACCGGGACTGCTCCATGCAAAGACGCCACCAGAAAGTGTTGGAAGAAGCGCCGGCCCCGGGAATCACGGATGACTTGCGCGCGGAAATGGGTGAGCGCTGCGCCAACGCCTGTCGGCAGATTGGATACCGGGGAGCGGGAACCTTTGAATTTCTTTATGAGAACGGGGAGTTCTTCTTTATCGAGATGAACACCCGCCTTCAGGTGGAGCACCCAATTACCGAAGCCATCACTGGCATCGACATCGTGCGTGAGCAGATCAAGATTGCCGCGGGCGAACCCTTGAGCGTGACTCAGAAAGATATCCGGCTGCAGGGTCACGCAGTGGAGTGTCGGATCAACGCGGAAAACGCAACGACATTCATGCCGTCACCGGGAACCATCACCCGATATCACCAACCGGGGGGTCCGGGGGTGCGGGTGGACTCTCATATCTTCAACAATTATCGGGTGCCCCCCTACTACGACTCGCTGATTGCAAAGGTCATCACCTTTGGTGAGGATCGGGAACAGGCGCTGCAGCGGATGAGCGGCGCGCTGCGCGAGATGGTCGTCGATGGAATTGATACCAACATCGCGCTCCAGCAGCAGATCGTCGATGACGCCGCTTTTCGGCAGCAACCCCTGGATATCCACTATCTCGAGCGTCAACTTTCGAGTTGACCCACGGCGACGCTCAACCTCAATGACCAAAGGCGAGGGCCAGAGCCACTGGTGGCGCATCTCCGCCACTGTCGCCCTGGATGCCGCGGACCGGGTCGAGGAGACCCTGGAAGTGCTTGGCGCTCTCGCCATCACCCGAATGGATGCGGGAGACTCTCCGCAATTTGATGCAGCCCTGCCCGACAAACCCCGTTGGGCCTTGCAGTCCGTATCAGGACTGTTCACCCCGGACACAGACATGGCAAGTATTGAGGGGCCTCTTGTGGCTGTGGCGGGAAACGAAGCTGCACTGCGTATCGATTCGGTAGCCGATCAGGACTGGGAACTTTCCGGGCGGACGTCCTTTGCCCCGGTTCAGATCAGTGATCGGCTCTGGATATGTCCTCCCTGGGATCCACTGCCTGATTCCGCCCATCAGATCCAGGTCACGATCACGCCGGGGCTTGCTTTTGGCACAGGCACGCACGCGACCACGCAACTTTGCCTGCAGCAAATCGAGCGCCATAACCTGGAGGGGAGCAAAGTGCTGGACTGGGGTTGCGGCTCCGGCGTGCTGGCGATTGCGGCATTGCGCCTTGGCGCGGGGTCAGCCACAGGGGTGGACCTTGATCCCAAAGCTATGGTGGCGAGTCGCGAGAACGCCTTGCTCAACGGCGTAGCCGACGCGTTAGACCTTTGCACACCTGATGCCTTGAGTGACGATGCGCAGTTTGACCTTGTCGTGGCCAACATTCTCGCTGGTACGATCATGGAACTCGCGGCCACTTTGCAACAGCATCTCAAACCTCAGGGCGTTCTGATTCTCAGCGGCATTCTCGCTACGCAGGTTGATCGGGTGCGCTCGTCCTTTGCACAGTACAATCTCACCTCGACGTACCGCGAAGAGTGGGCCTGCCTTTGCGGATCCCGTATCGCAAGTTGAGTTCTACCGATGGCTACTGTCGCACCCGCCCTGATTCAGACTCGCTGCTCCGCTTGCGAGGCTATTCAAACCGTCACGCCGGAGGCCTTGAAAACCCAAAGCGGCCTTTTGAGCTGTTCCGAGTGCGGCGCGACATTTAACGCTGCCTGGGGCCTGGTAGACCAGATCCCGAATCCTGCCCGGCTGACTCAGTTCGTGCCGGCGAGTTCCGAACCCGTCCTCCCCGAGTTCGAGCCCGACTCCTACGGCGATTCAGCTGCGAGCGCCCTTCGCGACGTCGATGAACCGCATGGCCATCAGCAACCATCGAACGGGCTCACAGGGCGCAGGGAGCCCGTGCTCTTCGTTGACGACAACGACGCGCAGGGACCGCTAGGCTTGGCACCTTCACAGGCACGCCAGTCACAACGGGCTGTCCGCAGCGCCTGGGGCTTCCCGTTTGCCGGTGTCGTGCTGGCAACCCTTATCCTTTTTGCTCAAGTCCGGTTTCCTCTGCTGGAAGCGGTAGCCAGCGTCGATGCTGTGCGACCGGCGGTGGCATTCCTGTGCCGCTACACTGCGTGCCAACTGCCGGCTCCCACCGATGGACCCGAAGTCAGCGTGGTGCACAGCGAGCTGGCTCTTCATCGGTACCGGCCCGACGCGCTGGTCCTGCGAATTCACCTTACGAACCATAGCGGCACGTTGCAGGACTATCCCGCCCTTGAAGTTACATTGAACAGCGCTGCCGGTGAAATCATCGGGCGTCGGACGTATCTGCCCCGCGAGTTCGGTGTCACCGAGGCGACAGGCAAACTTAAGAACGGCCGGAACACGATCGTCACGCTGATGCTGGCCAAGGCGGATGCCACCATCAGCGGTGCAGCCGCAAGAACCGTGCGGCTCTGATATGACCGAAACCGCCGCAAAAAAAAATACTGACGCCTCTGTGCAGATAGGCCACCTTGCGCTCAAGGGCAGGGTGATTGCCGCTCCCATGGCGGGAGTCAGTGACCAGCCTTACCGAACGCTGGCACGGCATTTCGGTGCGGCGCTCGCCGTCAGCGAAATGGTCAGTGCGTCTCCCGAACTTCGTGAGTCACGCAAATCCCGCCAGCGTACAAATCACGATGGCGAGGCAGGACCGGTCAGCGTGCAGCTGTTGGGCGCTGACCCCGAGCAGATGGCGGATGCCGCCCGGTTCAATATCGCCAAAGGGGCTGACATCATCGATATCAATCTTGGTTGCCCCACCAAAAAGGTCTGTAAACGACTGGTCGGTTCCGCACTGATGCGTGATGAGCCGCTCGTGCGCCGGATCCTTGAGGCGGTGGTGTCAGCCTCCACCGTGCCCGTTACCCTGAAGATGCGGACAGGATGGGACCGCCAATCCAAGAACGCTCCCGCTATTGCCAAAATGGCAGAGGAAGCAGGTATCCAGGCGCTCAGCGTGCATGGCCGCAGCCGAGAGTGCCGTTACCACGGCCCCATCGACTACGAAACCATTGCGAAGGTGAAATCGTCTGTCTCCATCCCGGTTATCGCCAATGGCGACATCGACTCCCCAGACACCGCACTGCAGGTACTGCGTACCACCGGCGCCGACGCTGTGATGGTTGGACGGGCGGCCCAGGGGCAGCCCTGGCTGCTTGGACGGATTGCCAACAGTTTGGATCGCCGCCGTGATCCAGGAGATCCCGTACTGGCCGATAAATGCAGGACCGTATTGGATCACCTCGAGGCGCTCTACGGGTTTTATGGCGAGGGGCAGGGTGTCCGCATCGCGCGAAAGCACGTTCAGTGGTACGCTGAAAAACTGAATGCAAAACACCTCCTCGACCGGCGCTGCAGCGAAACCATCGATCCCGTGGCGCAGATCAGCTGGGTTGAGGACTTTTTTGAAAGAGTCGCTGCCCAAGAGCCCAGTCATGCCTGAGAAGCCGCCGCCGCTCAGGGCTTGTGTCGCGCATTCGCTTGACCATTACTTCTCTGAATTGGGAGACACCGACAGCCAGAACCTGCACGCCATGGTCATCGCCGAAGTCGAAAAACCGCTCCTGGAAGCAGTCATGCAGCGTGCTCAGGGAAATCAGTTGCGAGCCGCCCGGATGCTGGGCATTAATCGCAATACGCTGAGAAAAAAACTCTCACTTTACGGACTAAAATGAATCCCGCTATCACCTGGATTGACTCTTACCCGTTAACCGCAACCACCCTAAAGCCGCTTTGACTCACTGCCAAGGAAGCCGTTCGAATGAGTAACCACGACTGCATGCCCGTCCGCCGCGCTCTTATCAGCGTCTCAAACAAGACCGGTATCGTCGAACTGGCGCGGCGGTTGATGCAGGCGCAAGTGGAGATTCTTTCCACCGGCGGCACCGCGGCTCTGCTGCGCGATCATGGCGTGCGGGTCGTGGAGGTCTCTGAGTACACGGGTTTTCCAGAAATGATGGACGGGCGGATCAAAACGCTGCATCCACGGATCCATGCGGGACTGCTCGGTCGACGCGGCACGGATGACGAGCAGATGGAAGAGTACGGTATTCCGCCTATTGATCTCGTGGTCGTGAATCTCTACCCCTTCGCGCAGACGGTTGCCCGCGCCGACTGCACACGCGAAGAAGCCATCGAAAACATTGATATCGGTGGCCCAGCCATGTTGCGGGCAGCAGCGAAAAATCATTCAGCTGTGACTGTACTGGTCGATGCTGAGGACTATGATCCGGTCGCGAGGGAAATTGAATCGCACCAGGGCGTGGCGGGATCAACGCGCGCTCGGCTGGCTGCCAAAGCGTTTAGCCACACCGCCCGTTATGACGGCATGATTTCAAACTACCTGACCACCGACGCCGACGATGGCCTGCCTGCAACGCTCAATCTCCAGTTCCGCAAGCATCAGACCATGCGCTACGGCGAGAATCCCCACCAGGGCGCCGCCTTTTATCATGACATCGCACCGGCTAAAGGCACCCTGGCATGCGCCCGTATGCTCCAGGGAAAAGAGCTTTCCTTCAACAACGTTGCCGATGCAGATGCCGCGCTTGAGTGTGTCAGTGCATTCGGCCAAAGCGCCTGCGTTATCGTCAAGCACGCTAACCCCTGTGGGGTTGCGGTCGCTGACAACACGCTGAATGCTTATGAGGCTGCGTACGCTACGGACCCCACGTCTGCTTTTGGAGGGATTATTGCCTTTAACACGCCACTAGACGGTGACACGGTCAGCGAGATCCTCGAACGGCAATTTGTCGAGGTCATGCTGGCGCCAGCATTCACCGACACGGCAAAAGCCGCCCTGGCAAACAAACCGAACATCCGTGCACTGGAGCTCGGCGAGATTCACCCTGACGCCTTCGCCCAGCATAACTTTAAACGGGTAGGCGGAGGCCTGTTGGTCCAGGATCAGGACCTCGGACGTATCGGCGCACAAGGGCTTAAGGTGGTCTCCGACCGTGCCCCCACCGAAATGGAACTCGAAGACCTGCGGTTTGCCTGGAAGGTCGCGAAATTCGTCAAATCCAATGCCATCGTCTATGCGAAAGCGCAGCGAACCATCGGGGTCGGTGCAGGACAGATGAGCCGCGTCTATTCCGCGCGGATTGCAGGCATCAAGGCAGCGGACGAGCAACTCGAAGTCGCAGGGTCAGTAATGGCCTCAGATGCCTTCTTTCCTTTTCGCGACGGCATCGATGCCGCCGCGCAAGCCGGGATTCGGGCCGTCATCCAACCTGGGGGGTCGCAGCGGGATGAAGAAGTCATCGCAGCAGCAAACGATCACGACATCGCGATGGTCTTCACCGGTATGCGCCACTTCCGTCACTGATGATGCGGGTTCTTGTCATCGGCAACGGTGGTCGCGAGCACGCACTGGCCTGGAAACTGTCAGCCTCGCCCCAGGTGGAGCGGGTCTTCGTCGCGCCCGGCAACGCCGGTACATCACTGGAGCCAGGGGTTGAGAATCTGCCGATCGCCGCTGACGATACCGATGGGCTGATCCACGCTGCCCAAACGCACCGGGTTGATCTGACGGTGGTGGGTCCTGAAGCCCCGCTGGTAGACGGTATTGTCGACCGCTTCGAGGAGGCGGGCCTCGCCTGCTTCGGACCCCGGGCAGGGCCCGCCCAGCTCGAGGGCTCCAAGAGCTTCACCAAGGCTTTCCTTGATCGGCATGCCATCCCCACCGCAGCCTGGCAGGCATTCACAGACCCAGATGCCGCGCGTCAATATATTGAAGGTCACGATCTCCCCCTGGTGCTTAAGGCAGACGGACTCGCAGCCGGCAAGGGCGTCATCATCGCGACCAACCATCAGGAGGCGCTGGCTGCAGTGGACGAAATTCTCGTTGATCAACGCTTCGGTGGGGCAGGACGGCGCTTGGTCATCGAGGAATTTCTCGAAGGTGAGGAGATCAGTTTTATCTGCGTGGCATCCGGAACCGATGTGGTGGCCCTTGCCACCTCGCAGGATCATAAGGCACGGGAGGCCGGAGACCGGGGCCCCAATACCGGAGGGATGGGCGCTTATTCGCCCGCGCCCCGTGTTGATGCGAAACTGCACCAACGCATCATGGATGAAGTGATTCACCCTACGGTTCGAGGCCTCGTCAAGGAGGGCATGCCGTATCTCGGCTTCCTCTATGCGGGACTGATGATCGATCGTCACGGCAACCCGAGGGTGCTTGAATACAACTGCCGTTTTGGAGACCCGGAGACCCAGCCGATTCTCATGCGCATGCAGTCAGATCTTGCCGCGCTGTGTCAGGCAGCGCTGAGCGGCCGTCTGTCCCAATTCGAAATCGACTGGGATGCGCGCTTTGCTCTGGGTGTGGTAATGGTGGCAGACGGCTATCCGGGAGACTATCCGCGCGGTGACAGGATCCAGGGCCTTGATCAACTCCGATCCCATGCCGTCAAAGTCTTCCATGCCGGAACACGATGGGAGGCGGGAGAGGTCGTCACGGACGGAGGTCGGGTCCTTTGTGTTACCGCGCTCGGCGAAACCGTCGGCGCGGCACAGCGCGCCGCCTACAGCGCAGTCAGTGAGATTGGCTGGAAGGGTGCCGACTGGCGGCCGGATATCGGCTGGCGAGCTCTGAATGACTGAGAACTCAACCGCAACTGGGTGCGCGAACCATGCCAGAACAAAAGCCGGCGATGTGGGTGCCACTCCCATCGCCAAGCGCCTGACCAAAGATCTGGCGGCCGCGGCACATTGCCTTAAGCAAGGCGGGGTAATCGCCTACCCTACCGAATACTGTTTCGGACTCGGCTGTGATCCCGCC
>Ga0181585_10003310_pt1 | contig 14174 bp, 14 predicted proteins | sample 071ome_29_FD_132469 | JGI IMG/M metagenome (GOLD analysis project Ga0181585, IMG submission 132469) | Coastal salt marsh microbial communities from the Groves Creek Marsh, Skidaway Island, Georgia - 071407BT metaG (megahit assembly) | ecosystem: Environmental > Aquatic > Marine > Intertidal... | reverse complement strand
GCTGCTTTCTGGATTATAGGCCTGAATATAAACTTCTCCTTCACTCTCACGGCCGGCACGACCTGAGATTTGGCTAAGTAATTGAAACATTTTTTCACTAGAGCGCAAATCAGCAATATCACCTATATCTCCATCAATTACACCTACTAAATTTAGCTTACTAAAATGATGACCTTTAGAAATAATTTGGGTGCCAATGATGATATCAATTTCTCCTTTCTCAATTTGCTCAATTATTTCTTTTACCACATTTAGATTTTTACTCTCTTCACTGGTAATCAGCGCCACTCTTGCTTCAGGAAAATATTCTTTCACCTCTTCTGCTATACGCTCTACCCCCGGACCATATGAAACAAATTTTTCTTCTTCTTCACATTTAGGGCATTTTTTTACGTTTGAAATCTTAAAATCACAATGATGGCAAACCAATTTATTTAGTTTTTTATGCTCAACCAACCAAACATCACAAGATTCACATTTAAAACGATAACCACAATTTGAACAAATTTTAAGCGGTGCATAACCTTTGCGATTTAAAAACAACATTGCCTGCTCTTTACTCGCTAACTTAAGGCTAATTTGTTTTTTAAGCTCGGGAGAAAGCCACTTTCCGGTTTCTAAATTTTCTCGCTTCATATCAATGATATGAGTTCGGGGTAAATTACCCTTATAGCGCTCGGCGAGACACACTTCTTTATATTTACCAATATCGCAATTATGCCTAGTTTCTAAGGATGGCGTTGCAGAAGCTAATAGAATTGGAATATTTTCTTTATAGGCCCTAACTACCGCCATGTCTCTTCCATGATAAGGTAACTGATCTTCTTGTTTATAAGAAGCATCATGCTCTTCGTCCAAAATAATGGTACGCAATTGTTTAAAAGGCAAAAATAAAGCCGACCGCGCCCCCACTACAATACGAATCTCATTTTTAAGCAAAGCCTGCCAGATGCGTTTTTTATCCTTAGCGCTAGTGCTCGAATGCCAAATTTGCGGCTTCAAATTGAAACGCTTCTCAAATTTATCAATAAATTGCTTAGTAAGTAAAATCTCTGGTAGCAAAATCAGAGCCTGCCCATATGGCTCTTTCAGACGCTCTGCAATTAAATCAAAATAAAGCTCAGTCTTTCCAGAACCGGTAATACCATTTAAAAAAGTAACCGAAAACTTATTATCTTGCTGATAATCTTTTAATTTATCCAATGACTCCTGCTGGGCAGCACTAAAACTCGGGGCATTATATACTAATTCAGCAGGATCTAAAATTGGATCTTTTTTGCGGGTTTTGGCCTGAAGAATGGTTTTATTGGGCAAAATAAGACTTAAAACCTGCCCTAAATTAGTAATGTTATAATCTGCAAAATATTGCATAAACTCACGAAAATCCTGGCTATATAAATCTCTTACCAGAACTTCGCCAATATCCTTTAACTTGTTAGCAGGGCAGTCACTATTTTGCACTTCTTCCCACACAATACCTAATTGCTTTTGGCGCCCAAAAGGAACTTCCACCAAATCTCCTGGTTTTTCAACATTACCGCGATAGTGAAACTCCTTATTTAACTTAATCGGTAAAATAACTTTGAATATTTTGGACATTTATTTTACTCTGCTTACAAAATAGAAGTTTATAAGATATGCCCATAAGTAAGGTTCATAAAGAAAAAAAAGCAAAAAATTATACAATTTTAGCTCTTTTAGTAGTTTTCATGCTTTTACTAGTAATTATAACTTTTGTGCGATTTGGCAATTAATGGTACAATAAGGTTATGGATTACAAAAATAAAGCCTTCTCACTAATCGAACTTACTATAGTGCTAACCGTGATAGCGCTACTTACCACTATAGTTATTTCTTCTAAAAAGGCCCTGCAGAATGCTAAAGTAATCGCTTTCATCGACCAAGTGCAACAATATAAAATGGCCTATGAAACCTTTGTGGAGCAATATGGAGCCCCTCCAGGAGACGTTCAAAATGCGACCGATTTATTTACTGGTGTACAAAGTCCAGGTGGTGGAGATGGCCTGCTAGATTACAACTCTACTGCTACCTCAAAATATGGAGCTGGCGGTGCAGAAAGCAACGCTGCTTGGCAGCATCTAAAATATGCAGGTTTAGTTAAAGGTAATTTTCCTGGAACATCCGGCGGTACAATAGCTGTAAACTACCCAGAATGTAAATTAACTAGAGATTGCTCACTACATATTAGTGGAGTTAATATTCATTCCAAGATGGCTTCTGAACAAAATTACCTTGGTACTTGGCGTCATTATAATTCTAGCACCCAAGCCGTTCCTGTTAAACACGCATATAGCATTGATCTAAAAATAGATGATGGCTTGCCTTATCATGGTTGGGTAAATAGCTTTACTCCAACTACTGACTGTACCGGCGACGTTGATGATGCTTGGTCTGGCAATAAGGAGAATGATACTTATAATGCTAGTACTGCTACTGCCTATTGTGCAATGATGTTTGCATTAGATTTAGATTCCATTACATGGAATTAAATCTAGGATTTCTATTCCGCCCCACCTATCAGCGAAATGGCCAGAGGAAAAATCCTCATGTAATTCCATTACACTGCGGTATTTTCCTCTAACCATTACGCAGATATCTGGCACACACTAGAAACTCCACCCATTTGCCTTTTGCAAATGGGTGGAGTTTCCAGCGTGCGCCAGATGATGGCCTCGCATGGCGCTTTGCGCGGGCATCGTAATTCAAAATTCAACATTCAAAATTCAAAATTTCCTCCCCCGTTTGTCTTTTATAATTACAGCCTGTAATATGTTTTGCATGTCTGTGATTGAGCAAATAACATTGGAATGTCAGAAGAGGGGGATTCGGTTTACTGAGGACCGGAGGGTGGTGTTTGAGATTATTTGTGGGAGTAAGGTCCCTTTGAAGGCTTATGATATTTTGGAAGAGTTGAAAAGGGTTAAGAAGAATGCTGAGCCGCCTACGGTTTATCGGGCATTAGAGTTCTTGGAGAAGAATGGTTTTGTGCATAAGGTTAATATTTTAAATAGCTATTTTGCTTGTAGTCATTTTGCTGATCAGCATGCTTGTCAGCTGTTTATTTGCACTAAATGCCAAACGGCTCAAGAGTTTTGTAATGCAAATATCGCTAGTGAACTGAAAGAAAGAGCACAAAAAAATAACTTTCAAACTCAGAAAATTTCTGTAGAGATTCTAGGTATATGTAAAAATTGCCAATAATGAAGCTCATTTCGCTAAATAAAGTTAGCTACAACAAAGACTCAAATAGTATAATAGATAATGTCTCTCTAGATATTACGGAATCCGAACTCATTACTATAGTAGGCCCAAATGGGGCTGGTAAAACGACCTTGCTAAAACTAATTATCGGCAATATTAAAGCAACCAAAGGTAAAATAACGCGTAGTAAAAAACTGCAAATTGGCTATGTTCCACAAAAACTTAACTTATCTGGCTATTTACCGCTTAGTGTTAAAAACTTCCTTAGTCTTAATAAGTTGGTAATTGAACCAGAAATTATCACACAACTAAGAATAGAGAAGTTACTAGATAAGGATTTCAACAATCTTTCTGGCGGAGAGTTGCAACGCGTCTTACTAGCCAGAAGTTTACTAGTAAAACCCAATCTCTTAATTCTTGATGAACCAGATCAAAATTTAGACATAGCCGGACAAACTGAATTTTATGAAATAATTGAGAAAATTCATAAGAAATACAAGATGGCCATCCTGATCGTTTCTCATAATTTAAATATGGTTATGGCTAAAACAGAAAAAGTATATTGCCTTTATCGTCATATCTGCTGCTCTGGCAAACCTGAGAAGATCAAAAGCGATCCCAAATTTACTGAGGTTTTTGGCAATAAATTCGCCCTTTACGAACATCACCATAACCACAAACACTAATGTTAGAAGATTTTTTAGTTAGAAGTTTAATTGCCGGATTATTATTAAGCGTTGTAGCTGGACCAGTTGGTTCACTAATCATGTGGCAACGTAAAGCCTATTTTGGAGACTCACTTGCCCACGCCTCAATTCTTGGGGTGGCTCTTAGTCTCTTTCTAGATGTTAATATGAGCATTGGTATAGTAATAATACTCCTCGCTTTCGCGACCATCCTAACCGCCCTAGAAAGACTTAATAACATTCCAAGTGATACAATTCTTGGCATTATGGCTCACTCAAGCCTTGCACTTGGTTTGGTTCTGATCTCAATGAGACAAAATTTATATTTTGATTTAGAAAGCTTTCTGTTTGGTAATATCTTGTCAGTAACTAAGCAAGATATTGGCCTTATGGCTCTAACTAGCATCTCTATATCGGTGCTGCTTAAAATTTTCTGGAGCCGTTTAATTTTAATCTCATTAAACCAAAATTTAGCTCAAGCAGAATTAGGTAATAAAATGCATTATATCAAAACTGGATTTACCTTGATCCTAGCCCTATTCATTGCTCTAAATATTAAAATTGTCGGTATACTTTTAATAAATGCCCTACTGCTTACATCGGCTGCAATCGCCAGACAATTCGCTAAATCAACTCTTCAAATGGCTATTATTGGTTCTGTCGCTGCTTGTATAAGCATAGCTGCAGGAATGTTTATGTCCTATCAAATTGATCTTCCAACTGGGGCTGCAATAGTAGTAAGCCTCGCCGGCATCTTTTTAGTATCATTACTCTTTAAATTTAAAGTTTAGATTTGCACTTTACAGTTACAAATTGATATATTATAACAACCGGACAATTAATGTTATAATATAACAATAGTAGGTCAAAATGAAAAAACTTTTATTATGTACTGCACTAAGTGCAAGTTTAGTGACTCCAGCTTTTGCTGCAGATTACAACTCACGAATTAGAGCGCTAGAAAAGCGTATCCAAGAATTAGAAACTAAAAGCGACAAATCTGCTACTAAATCAGATATTGCTAGTGCGATTGAGCGTCGTTTAAGTGGTAATAACGATTTTAATCCTGCTATTTCTTTAATTTTAGATGGTAAATATCACAAATTCTCAGAAGATACTAATGAGATAGCTGGTTTTGCTATTGGTGAAGAGGGGGAAAGAGCAAGTGAAGGAATGTCTATCGACGAGTCAGAGCTTAATTTTTCTGCTAATATTGATGATAAATTCTATGGTAGCCTAACTACTGCTATCGTTAGAGAAGATGGAGAAGACAAAATTGAACTTGAAGAAGCTTACATTCAAACTTTAAATAATTTTCACGGCTTCTCGCTTAAAGCTGGTAGATTCTTTGCTTCTATTGGTTACTTAAATGAACATCATGCTCATACTGATAATTTTGCTAATCGTCCATTACCTTACCGTATTTTCTTAAATAAAGCTTATAATGATGATGGTTTAGAGCTTTCTTACCTATTCCCAACTCCTTTCTACATGGAAGCTGGTTACGGAATGTTTAGAGGTGATGACTTCCCAGGTGGTAATGCAAGTGGTGAAGGTGCAAATGGTACTACTGGTTACTTAAGAATCGGTGGTGATCTAGGTTCAAAAACTGCTTGGCGCTTAGGAGCTTCAGCTCTTAGTACCAAAACTGGTAGCTCAGGACGTAGCTCAAATGAAACTACTGTTACTTATTTAGGTAAAACAGACTTCTTAATTGCTGACCTTAAATTAGCTTATGCACCTACAGGCAATAGAAAGAATCAAGAAATTATCCTACAAGGAGAATATTTCGATCGTTCTGAGAAAGGTGACTACACTGTAAGTTCAAACACTGCTTTTATCGATGATGACAGCAAGGGTTACTATGGTGAGTTAATATATAAATTTCACCCTAATTACCGTATAGGATACCGTTATTCTGGACTAGAAGCTGCAGAAACTCCATCCGCTCTTAGCGGAACTACTCTAGATTCAGCAGGACATGATCCTTACACTAATTCTGTAATGTTAGATTGGTCTAATTCAGAATATTCAAGAATTAGAGTGCAATATAACCAAGATAATACTACAACCGAAGAAGATAATCAGTTGATCTTGCAATATAGCATGTCTATTGGTGCTCACCCAGCACATAAATTTTAATTCTCGGTAATAGTATGAAAAAATATTTACTAGTCCTAATTAGTTTCTTCTTTCTAGTAAATAATGCGCAGGCAAAGTTAAATATCTTTGCCTGCGAATCTGAATGGGCAAAATTAGTAGAAGAAATTGCAAAAGACCGCGCCAAAATTCGCTTAGCTGTACATCCTAAACAAGATGCCCATCACCTACATGCCAAACCTAGTCTAATTGCAAAAGCACGTAATGCTGATCTGCTAGTTTGTAATGGAGCAGATTTAGAAATTGGTTGGTTGCCAATTATTGTACAAAATGCTCGTAATGATAAAATAAGACCGGGTAATCACGGTTATTTCTTAGCTGCAGATTATGTAAAACCAATTGAAATTCCTCATGAATTAGACAGAAAACATGGCGATATTCATGTTTGGGGTAATCCTCATTTACATTTAGACCCTAGAAATCTTTTTCCTATCGCTAAAGCTCTAACTGAACGCCTAAAAACAATAGATCCTGGCTATGCTAGCTTTTACGAAGAAAATTACAAAAAGTTCACGCAAAGATTAACTACAAATATAGCTAAATGGCAGAAGCAATCTACTAAGCTGAAAGGACAGAAAATAGTCGTAATTCACAAAAGATATAGCTATCTAGTTAATTGGTTAAAATTAAATAGAGTAGCAACTTTAGAAAAATTACCTGGCGTTAGCCCATCCTTAAAATATTTAAAAGAAGTGGAAGAAGCATTGGGGCAGCATTCAAACACACTGGCGCTAGTGGCTCCTTTTGACAATACATCTTATGTGAATTGGTTAAATGATAATAGCAATGCTAAGATTATTGACTTACCTTATTCACCAGAAGATAATCAAGACCTTATAGCATTTTATACTGAAATTATAGACAAATTGTCACAATAGCTATGCTTGATGTAACCGGGTTAAATATTAGTTTTGACCAACAAGACATAATCAAAGATTTTAACTTAAAGCTTGCAGCTGGTGAACAAATTTTGATAATTGGCCCTTCTGGTTGCGGAAAAACCATTCTTTTGCATAGTATAGCTGGCTTATTAAAACCAAGCTCTGGAGCTGTAAATTTTGCACAACAAGATATATATCAGAGTGCCGATTCTTTATTAAAACACCGTAAAGAAACCACCAAACTAATTTTCCAGAATAATTATTTTGCAAAATCTCTATCAGTTATAGCTAATCTAGAGTTAGCTTTATTTTTAAGTGACAAGAAACTAACAAAAACCTCGCTTCTAAAAGCTCTAAAAGAATTCGGTTTGGAAGATAAAGCTGATTCCAAAATTAGCAATCTCAGCTCAGGAGAAGCTCAAAGAATCAATATATTACGAGCGGTCCTATGTAAGCCTAAATTATTATTAGCAGATGAGCCAACCGCTCATTTAGACGATAATAATGCCGAAAAAACTATTAAATTGCTAATTAATGAGAGTAAGAAAATTAACAGCTCATTAATTACAGTGACACATGATGCACGTATAAAACCATATTTTAAAAAGGTAATAACATTATGAATTATGGTTATATAGCCTGGGCTAATCTGACACATCGTCTAAGTAGGAATATTTTAAACGCAAGCTTGCTTGCAATCGGTATAGCTACTTTAATTGTTATCTTTTCACTTAAACAAACTATAGACCATAAAATTGAACGTGAAGCTACAATAACAGATATAGCCGTAGGATCTAAAGGCAGCCCTCTGCAAATACTCCTATCTCATATCTTTCATTTAGATATAGCAAACAGTAATATTGATTATGATATAGTCAAAAAAATTAAACGATTACAAGGGGTAGAATCTGTGAGCCTCATTAGCATGGGCGATAATTTTGAAAGGAGCAAAATCTTAGGTGTGTCTAGCAATTTCTTAGAAAACGCTGATTTCTCATTGCTTACTGGCCAATCTATTAAAGATGAGTTTGATGCGATAATTGGCTATAACTTACAATCCAAATTAAAAATCGGTCAATCATTTGAAACTGTGCATGGTCTAGCGGAAGAAGGAGACCATCATGATGATCACTATAAAGTAGTCGGAATTTTACAAAAGACAGACACTATTTATGACAATATGATTTTTACTTCTCTAGAAAGTTATTGGGATGTGCATAATCATGGCCATCACCGCCATAAACTAGAATTAACCGGTATTCTAATAAAAACCAAATCGCCAATATTTACCTATAATCTAACTGATAGAATTAACAAAAAACTTAATGTTCAGGCGGTAAATATTCGCCTAACTCTAGCGCAAACCATGGTTAAATTTGCAAAATTGTTTAATATTCTACAATTCTTTGGCCTGATTTTCATAATAGCTAGTTTGCTAAGCATAATTCTAATCTTGCTGAATCGTATTAGTGAACAGAAAGCCGAATACGCCTTAATGATCGCACTTGGAGCGCGCTATCTTAATATTTTTAGACAATTATTTTATGAGAATTTAATTCTACTAAGCTTTAGTCTTATCTCAGCTGCTCTTATTTCATTTGGCTTTGCTAGTTATTTTAATAGTTTAGGTCTGGATGTTACAAGAGCCATGCTTATGCCTGCTACTTATCTAATCATTGCTCTTTTAGCTATTAATTTTCTAATTTCTGTTATATTCACCTTAGTAATCGCTAAATCCGAACCTAGCAGAATTCTACGTCATGAATATTAGAAATTGTGTTTTTCTACTAATGTTTATAAGCCTCTCCAACGCTTCAGCCTTACAAGTGGTAGAAAATGTCGAGATAGAAGGTTATGAACCAGTAAAAATCAAAGAAAGCGATAATGCTTTACCCTGGGAACTCTTTGCTAAGACTAAACAAATACAAGCATCTGGGACCGACCCAGAAGGTTTTGATTATGAATATCTAAAGCCTGGTTATAGTGAAGAGATTAAAAAATTAGATGGCACAAAGATCAGGGTAAAAGGCTATATCTTCCCTCTAGATGGTTCCGAGAAACAAAAACGCTTCCTCTTTGGCCCATACCCCATCAGTTGCCCTTTCCATTACCATGCTAACCCTAATCAAGTAATCAATGTCAAAGCTGAAGAACCAATCAAATTCAGCTACGACCCCATCATCATCGAAGGAACCCTAGAACTACCAACCAACCACAGCGACGCCCAAATCTTTTATTTATTAAAAGACGCAGTCCTAAAATAACTCGCGCTGTACCCTTAGATTACCTAAGCGCTACACCCATTCTTCTTAATGATGATCTGGTTGCATTAAAATCTGCTTTTGAATTCCTGCTAGCTGCGAGTAATTCTGCCATGTCAGGTCTTATATCTTTTCTAGCTTGTTTAGCAGTAGAGCTCTTGGTTGGCTGCATGTAGTGCGGCAAGTCTTCAGTTGCGCGCACATCTGCAACTTGCCTTCTTAGCCTTGCTACAAAGCCTTTTGATTCTATCCTAGCAGCTTCTAGCTCCTCTTTCTGTTTTGCCCCTTCCTGCATTCTTGTCACACCCTGCCTAGCTAAATGTCCTCTTGCTACACTCTGTATTGCTGTAGCGGCTTCTTCCTCTTGATGCCTCAACTCTGCTTTATATTCCTGCATAGAAGTTCTAGTGCTATATCCTCTGTATACAGAACTTATTTTGGTTGCTGTAGGAGCATATTTTTGTTCCGCTAATTCTTGTATGCGAACTATATCTTCGGCTAATGTAGAGGATACCATTTCTCCTAACGCCCCTGATACAGCTTGGTAATCCGCTAATATATAAGGAGCATTTCTGGCCGTTACTACTAAGCTCTTTAATGCTAATTCTTTTATTCCTAAAGAAGCCTTCTCTTCTGGACTTAATCGATCTAAATGCTCTAGTAAATTTATAAACAAATCTAAATCCTCAACATCTTCTTCATATTGGATAAAAAAGCTGACAAATTTATCAAAATTTTCATTCTCAGGTATGCTCCCTAAATTAAATTTGCGCTCTATATAACTTCGCATTTCAGCGATTCTTTGCTTTATAACTTCGTGATGAGCCGGATGAGTTTGTTCTATATCATTAAACATCTCACTATTACCTGATAAAGTTAATAGAGCTATCCTTCTAGACATTTCGCTGCTTAATTCAACGCCATATAGAGGGCTAACATCCTGTCTGTACATAAGGTTAACGTGATTACTAAACTCAATATCTGACATATATGATAATAATGTATCTACTGCTCCCGTATGATTGTTCATTACTGCAAGCTTTAAAGTTGAATTTCCAAACATATCAATAGCGGTGTAATCTATTTCTTCTATTTGTAATAACTCTCTCAATATCTCTATATTGCCATTCTCTGCAGCAAACATTAGAGCTGTCCTTCCTCCCCAACCTCTCATATTTACATCTACGCCCTCTACTCTTAATAACTCCCGCACTATTTCTAAATGCCCTCTAGTTGATGCCAATATTAATGCTGCATTAGCACCTCTTCTGTCTGTCCTTACCAATAATGCCCTTACTAACTCTAAACGCCCTTCTTCTGCAGCTCGAGTTAATGGAGCGAAAGGAGCTAAAGAATTTGCATATCTGTTTAACTGATCTCCATTTGCAGATAAAAATTGCATTGCTTCTTCTAACCTTCCATTATCTACAAGGTCAAAAAATTCCTGCAAATGACGCAGCCCTTCCATTCTCATACTCATAATAACCTCACTACACTAAGTTTAAGTCATTATATAATTTCTTGGGAGTATCGTCAACAACTTTATTAATATAATTAATATATTGTATGCGATTCATAGACTTAGGCTATATCTTTACTATATATCAAAGGTAGGAATCTAATGCTTCTAAATCAAGATGTTTGATATAAAAAGGCCGAGCTTTTGGCTCGGCCCTACTCTGGTCAGAGTCTTCATAGCATGCTCCCTAGAAGCTTTTTTGTAGACCTATAGTAATGATGTTTGAAACACCTAATTGTGGGCCGTCTAGCTTTTGATAAACAGGCTTCGTATATTCCACAGCTAATCTTGTATCTTTCAGGCCGGGCACATCATAGCTTAACCCTAAAGCTAGTGAAGTTGCCATTCTGCCAGTTAAAAATGAACGTCTAGCTGGATTAGTCATACCAGTTTCTATTTGGGTATCTTTGCCATCAATATTATTTTCACGTGAAACATTTAATCTGATTGACGAGCTAACTCTTTCGCATAGGATATGATTATACCATAAAGATCCTTCATATTTTTCACCTAAAGAATAATCTTGAGAGTTACGCCCAAGCCTTGCCGTAGCTTTTAATTGGTATCCAACTGTGGCACCGCTTAAGTGCTTTACTGAATTAAAAGCAAAAAAAGGATCGTAGGTTCCGCTACCTAACTGCATTCTATAAGGTAATCTAGCGCCATTTTTTTGCTCTTTTATACCTCCAGTTGGTAGTGAAATACCTAGATTAATATTAGACATCCAACCCATAGTTTTAAGCTGGTAAATATCAGAAATTTTAATGTCTCCCAGCCCCTCTGATTTCATGTTAGAGGTTGTACCGTTCATGGTATTAATCATATTCATGTTATTTTCGATATATGGCACCATCACCATCAAAGTGTGATTAGCATTTAAGCCATACATTCCACCAAACATATGCATCTTCATATTCATATCAGTTGGCGCCATCATATAATTGCCGCGCAGATCTGAATAATCGATTTTTGAATCACCTTCGTAAAGATTATCCATATTCATTTTCATCAAACGATATGATAGCATTAATTTTCCACTATCATGAATATGATCGCCCATTACGCCCGCTGGTGCATATTGATCTGGCCTACCAGCACTTGCTGACAAACTTAAAAAACTTAAAATAGTTGCTGTTAAAGCTAATTTTGTTATTTTCATGATTCTCCTAAATTGCTATTTAGGCGAGATAATATAGTAGAAACAACGTCTTACAATGCGACAAATTGTCGCAGCACTTATGAATAATATAGAAATCACTAATATCAAAAATTTTAAGCTATTATTTATCCTTAGAAATTGCGCAATATTTCTAGGCTTAATCATTGTACTGCCTACTCAGTTATTCAGTAATTTTGATCTGGAACTAACCTATCATCTAGGTTTCTTTGCCGTGTTAGCTGTTGCTAATATCTACGCATTCTATTTATTAAAGAATGAAAAAGTAAGTCACTGGCATTTTTTCGGCTTTTTATTACTAGATATTCTTAGCTTTGCTGGCCATATTTATTATTCAGGTGGTATTTATAATCCTTTTATAGGCTTCTTTATTCTGCCAATAATTTTGGCTGTCTTAACTTTGCCAAATATTCTTGGTTTAGCTTTAATTTCAATTTCTATTACCTGCTATGCCTTGCTATATTTCTTCTATACGCCTTTTAGCTTCAAAACCGCAAGCCCACCCGATATTTTCTTTAAACTACATGTGTTAGGGATGCTAATCTCCTTTATAATAGTAGCCGTTACTTCTGCGTTGTTTGTATATTTATTGGTTAAGAATTTACGTAGAAAAGAACATCTAATTGCTCAAAATAATAATCTAAAAGCTCTTGGTCTTTTTGCGGCAAATGCTGCCCATCAATTAGGTACTCCATTAAATTCTATGCAATTAATCAGCGAAGAAATCACAGATGGAGTAGATATTAAAAATAATAGTGAATTGTTAAATGACCAGATTGAGCGCGCTAAGAATATCATTCAAGATATTTTGGAGCAAAGCGGTAAAGAGCGTAAATCATCTTTAAGAAAGCAAGATCTGATAAGTTATTTTAAAACTATCACTGAGGAATGGCAGCAATATTTTCCAAACTGCAAGGTCACAGTTAAATCTAAAGGGCTTAATAACAAACAAATCATCGCTGATCAAAATCTAGCCTTGGCATTCTACAATATTTTAGATAACTCAGCTAATGCAGAAGCTAATTCTATAGAGATGGAGATTAGCTTAGAAAATAACTTTCTTAAAATAACAGTTAGTGATGATGGAACAGGTTTTAAAAATAACCAAGAAAAAGGTTATGGGCTTTATTTAACCGATTTAGCCATCGAAAATCTACAAGGCTCACTTAGCATAGAAAATAAAAAACCGGCTATTATTATGATAAAAATACCTAGTAAGAATATTTTGGCATGAACCGTATTTTAATTCTTGAAGATGACAAAACATTAGCAGATCTATTAGGAAAGGCCTTTATACGTAAAGATTTTGAGGTTTTGCACTATTGCTCTGTTAGTGAAGCAGAGGAAATTGATGAGCAAACGCACCTAAATTATGCCTTACTAGACCTTAATTTGGCAGGCGAATCATCACTTAAACTTATAACTCTCTTAAGAGAACGTTTCCCTAAAATAGAAATTGTGATGCTTACCGGTTACGCTAGTATCTCCACTGCAGTAGAAGCTATCAAATTAGGTGCTAAACATTATCTTGCTAAGCCTGCTAGCTTTAAAGATATCTGGGCCGCTTTTAACGATGAATTAGTAAGCAAGGAGAGCGATAAAAAAACTAACCTAAAAAATCTAGAATGGGAAAATATCCAGAAAACCTTAGAAAAGAACGATTTCAATATCAGTAAAACCGCTGAAGAGCTGAATATGCATAGACGCACTTTGCAAAGGAAGTTGCAGAAAACTAATTACAATAAATAGACTAATCTAATTTTGGAGCGCTCCAGAACTACACAATGTAATAATACATTACTTAAACCTTTCCTGAACTTTGGCTATTGACATAATTGCCTATATAAATAATAATAACATTCCGTTAAAGGAGAATTATAAGAATGTTAAGAATGAGTATAGATACATTACAAATAAGCAAGGAGTTAATCAAGGCAGGTTTGGAGCAAGATGTTGCCGAAAATTTAGCACTTCATTTTAAGAGACAAGAAGAAGAATTTATTAGCAAAAAAGAAGCTGAAGAAAGACTGGCCACCAAAAAAGATATCTCAAAAATAGAGCTAAAGATAGAAAAGCTAAATACAGCTATATCAGATTCCAAATTATCTATTATAAAATGGGTGGCAGCTATGATGGTTGGTCAATCAGGAATTATAATTGGGGCAATAATTGCCATCAATCATTAAATTCTAAATAAAGCATCTCTTCGTAGCTTGGGCGGCGGCGGATGATTTTGAATTTTTTGCCCTCTACCAATACTTCTGGAAT
>Ga0181585_10003309_pt1 | contig 14174 bp, 12 predicted proteins | sample 071ome_29_FD_132469 | JGI IMG/M metagenome (GOLD analysis project Ga0181585, IMG submission 132469) | Coastal salt marsh microbial communities from the Groves Creek Marsh, Skidaway Island, Georgia - 071407BT metaG (megahit assembly) | ecosystem: Environmental > Aquatic > Marine > Intertidal... | reverse complement strand
GGGATGCCGCTGGAGGCGAGAGAGCTTTCCTGCTGTGCAATGGGCGCGGAAGAGTGTCGATTTATAATGGCGACACCAGAATCTATCGATGGTCGAATCGCTCAGTATCTGGAAGAACACAAAGAAAAAAGCGGGCAGAGCTATCCCACCCATGGGCCAGATTTTGGTTTGCTCAACAAATCGCAGTTAGGACAGAAGCCTGGATTCTCAGAACTCATGAGTGAGCATCTCCTGACTTATGCCAGGAATCTTGAATCTACTAAAAAGATTCTCGGCCACAAGGTGCAGCAACTGGAAGAGAGTGAGGAAAAGTTTCGCTCGGTGTTTGAGCAAGCCGCCCTGGGTATCGCACGGGTCGGTGCAGATGGTAGCTGGTTGGAGGTTAATAATAAGATCTGCGAGATAGTGGGTTACAGTAAAGATGAGCTGCTGTGCCTGACATTTCAGGACATTACTCACCCGGAAGACTTGCAGACTGATTTGGAGCAAGTTCAACAGATGCTCGGCGGGGACATCGAGACTTATGCGATGGAGAAACGCTACATCAAGAAGGATGGCTCAATAGTCTGGGTTAACTTGACTGTGTCATTGACCAGAAATTCCGATGGCTCGCCCAAGTACTTTGTGTCCATGGTTGAAGATATCTCCCTGCGTAAAAAGTATGAAAATGAGCTGGCATATCGTCTCTCTCACGATGCGCTAACCGGATTAAACTTACGCGCCAGTCTGGATGAAACCATCAACAAGGAGCTGGGGCGTGCCAAACGCTACAATCGGCCTTTGTCACTACTTATGGTGGATATTGATCACTTCAAGAAAGTGAACGACGAGCATGGCCATCAGAATGGCGATAAGGTGTTGAAAGAAGTCGCAAAAGTGCTCGCGAATTCGATTCGGGGCTGTGACTTTCCAGGCCGATTTGGAGGAGAAGAGTTCATCGTAGTGCTTCCAGAGCTTATTAAAGCCGAGGCCGCCGTCATGGCGGAGAGGATTCGGGCTTCTATTGAGCGCCACCGATTTGAGATTTCCACCGGGAGCTTATCAGTTACAGTGAGCATCGGAGTGGGCTCCGTTTCTAAAGAGATAGACACAGCTGAAGCCCTGATAACTGCCGCAGATGACGCCATGTACCGTGCCAAGCAGGCAGGGCGTAATCGTGTGATGTAGCTATTTCAGCCTAAGTGGCAAAATTTTGAAGGATCTAAATCAGGCGCTGGACGGTAACGGTATAGGAAATATAAACGCTATATCCCATCCTAAATCTGATCGTGCTACCTGTTTTTTTGGGATTTTTTAGGTCCGTGGTCATCCCCCTCTGGTCGAAAAGTCGCACAAAACCCGGCAATACCACCCGAATTGGCCAGAGATACGCTGCACTGCCCCCTCCAAACTGCCCTTCTGAACAGGCAGACCGAGCCCTGCCCTGCCGCCCTCCCTGGTAGCATGTCTTTTCCCTCTTCCTGTCTTCATGCTTGGTCAAACAGCCCAAGCTGAGGCGGCGCCCTGCCAGGTGGACGAGTGGCTTGCTGAGTACTCGTCTCTTTTGAGGCAAGATGGTCCAGAATCTGCCTAATGACCACAGGGTCTTCCACGCAGGCAATGATGCGCACAGGGCCCTGGCACTTCTCGCAGGTCTCAATATCGATATGGCCTACAGGGATGTAGGTCAGGGGCGTCATCAGCGCCCGGTGTTTGCTGTTATGTCCATGGATGGACGGTATGCAGAAAATGCAGGAGCAATTTTCTGCGGGGAGCAAATAGCCCATGGAAGTGGGTAAGGTTAACTCGCGGCTTGGGCACCAGGGCCGCCAGTTGGGCAATCGCCGCTCCTGCGCATCCCTGCGCCCGCGGCATACCGTACATCCTGTACATAAAGTCCAGAGGTTCGAAGCTCACATGGGTAGTGCCGTTTCTAAAGGGCGTCTTGAGGTCATAGCGCACCTTGCCGGTGGGCGTAAGGGACAGGCGCTTTTCTGAGATCGCAGGTCTGGCAATGTAGCGGCAAAGCCGCTCCAGCTTCTTGCGCTGATGGGCGCGGGCTGCGAAGCCGGCATGCAGGCTTAGGTTGAGTAGTGGCGTCTAGCGAGAAATCGGGACACTTGGGTATCTGAATAGTATCCATCGACGCAGAGCAGATGCGCACAGGATTCATCCAGTGAGGCGGGAATTCAGAGCGCTTGCAGCGCCTGCTCTACCTTCGAGACCCCAATGGTTTCCAGACCAGGTATTTTCGTTTTGGGCACATTGGCCCTGGGCACGATGGCGCGGGTGAAGCCATGCTTCGCTGCTTCCTGGAGTCTCTCCTGTCCTCCCTGCACCGGGCGAATCTCGCCAGCCAGACCCACCTCGCCGAACACCACGGTGTTCTTGTCGATGGGACGGTCCTTGAAGCTGGACACGATGGCGAGCAGCAGTGCCAGATCTGCGCTGGTCTCGCTCACCTTGACACCGCCGACTACATTCACGAACACATCCTGATCCGCCATATACAGTCCGCCATGGCGATGCAGCACCGCCAGCAACATGGCCAGCCGGTTCTGTTCCAGACCCACGGCAACCCGACGTGGATTGCCCAGAGGGCTGGCATCCACCAAGGCCTGGATCTCCACCAGTAGGGGCCGGGTGCCTTCCCACAATACCATCACCAGCGAGCCGGGGCTGTCTTCCTCGGCGCGGGCCAGGAAGATGGCCGAAGGGTTCTTCACTTCCCGCATGCCCAACTCGGTCATGGCGAACACGCCCAACTCGTTAACGGCACCGAAACGGTTCTTCTGGCTGCGCAGTATGCGGTACTTGTTGTCGGTACCGCCTTCCAGCATGACGAAGCAGTCGATCATGTGCTCCAGCACCTTCGGCCCGGCGAGGTTACCCTCCTTCGTCACATGGCCCACCAGCAACAATACGGTGTTGGTCTGCTTGGCGTACTGGATGAGATAGGCAGCACACTCACGCACCTGGGACACACTGCCCGGGGCCGAGGGTACGTCGCTGCTGTGCATAACCTGAATGGAATCCACCACCAGCAACTGCGGCTGGTGTTCCTGGGCTGCCTTGCAGATCTGTTCCACATTGGTCTCAGCCAGCAACTTGAGATTGTCCCGGGGTAACTGCAAACGCTGGGCGCGCATACCGACCTGCTGCAGGGATTCCTCGCCGGTCACATACAGGGCAGGCCTGTCCTGTGCCGCCAGCAAACACATCACCTGCAACAGCAGGGTGCTCTTGCCAGCGCCGGGGTTTCCGCCAATCAGGATGACCGAGCCGGGTACCAGCCCGCCACCCAGCACCCGGTCCATCTCATCGATGCCGGTGGAAAACCTCGGCAGTGCCTGCAGGTCGATGTCGGAAAGATTCTGTACGGGCGACTGCTCACCGGCATAGCCCTGTTTACGGAAGTCGGCGCGGGCCGCGGGAGACTGCGTGCCGCTGCCCAGGTTGATCTGGGACAAGGTATTCCAGGCCTTGCAGGACGCACACTGGCCCTGCCACTGTCCGTGCTCTGCCCCGCAGTCGGTGCAGACATAGGCGGTCTTTGTCTTTGCCACTAGCTAGTTTCCATTCAGGGTGCTGCGCCTGATTGCGCCGTGCCCGACCCTGGCCTCACTCATTGATGTAGTTGAACTGAACTCTCGGGGTTACCTTGCAGAACAGCTCGTAGGCGATGGTGCCACAATACCTGGCGACCTCGTCAGCGCACAGCCCTTCTCCCCACAACACCACCTCGTCATCGATGGCAACATCATCGATTCCAGTCAGGCCAATGGTGATCATGTCCATGGAGACCCTGCCGATGAGCCGGGTTCGTGTGAGCCCCTTGGCGGTTTTCAACAGCACCGGCGTACCGTTCTCGGCAGACCGGGGATAACCGTCACCGTAGCCGATAGACACCGTGCCCACACGGGTATCCCTGTCACACACATAGGTGGCGCTATAACCGATGGCATCCCCGGCCTTCAGATCACGAATCGCGATGAGGCGCGACGAGAGAGTCATTACTGGCTGCAGACCCAGCTCTTCGCCGCTGGCATTGGCCATCGGTGAACTACCATAGAGCATAACCCCTGGTCTTACATAATCCAGATGCGTATTGGGCCACTGCAGGATACCGGCGGAGGCCGCCAGGCTGCATTCGATAGTGGAATGGGACTTGCTGACCAGTTCACCACGCAGCTGGGTCAGGGCTGCTTGCTGTCTGCCGGTGATGGCTGTGCATTCGGCATTGTCCGGATCATCGGCGCAGGCCAGGTGGGACATCAGCACCAGTTCCGTACCGGGTATCCCCTGCAGGCGCAGAAACGACTCCCTGCTGTCCTCACTGTTCATGCCGAGGCGGTTCATGCCTGTGTTGTATTTCACCCAGAACTTGCGCTGCTTGCCGAGCACAGCGTCCGTCAGTACCCGCTCGATGGATTGCATCTGATAGGTGGCATGAATCACGGGCTCAATGCCCAGGCGCAGGCATTCCCTCAGTTCCTCATCCGTGACGAAGCCGTTGAGCAGAAGAATGGGCAGGTCTGCTTCCAGCGCTCTCAGGGCCAGCGCCTCTTGGACCGTGGCCACGCCAAAGCCGGCGATATTGGTGTGGGAGTTCTTGAGGGCGGCCGCAGCCTGCGCCATACCATGGCCATAGGCATTGGATTTGATGACAGGGTAGATCCGGGATTCCGGGCACAGGGATCGCACCCGGGTCAGGTTCTTCCGGAGTGCGTTGAGATCGATGGTGGCCCAGGCGCGGCGGCTGGCTATGGTCATTGACAGGTCCCTGCTAAACGGCCGTTTGACTACATGCCGTGTGTGTAGCTGTCGTCATAGCGCGGCTGTGCGAAATCTTCGAAGCGTGTGTATTTACCGAGGAAGCTCAGTCGTACGGTGCCGATTGGCCCGTTACGCTGCTTGCCGATAATGACCTCGGCCACACCCTTGTCCGGCGTGTCCTCGTTGTACACTTCATCGCGGTAGATGAAGGTGATGACATCGGCATCCTGCTCGATGGCACCGGATTCACGCAAGTCAGACATCACAGGACGCTTGTTAGGTCGCTGTTCCAGGCCACGATTAAGTTGCGACAGGGCGATCACCGGGCACTGGAATTCACGGGCCAGCAACTTCAGCGAGCGCGATATCTCCGATATCTCGTTCACCCGATTTTCGGAAGAGCCCTTTATCTGCATCAGCTGCAGGTAGTCCACCACGATCATGCCCAGGCTACCGTGCTCGCGCACGATACGCCGGGCCCGTGAGCGCATCTCCATGGGAGAGACCCCGGCAGAATCATCGATGAACAGGGGCCGATCCTTCAACTTGGCAACGGCACTATTGAAGCCCGGCCAGTCCTCATCGCTGAGTTGTCCGGTTCGCAGTTTCGACTGGTCGATGCGCCCGATAGAAGACAGCATCCTGAAGATCAGGCTCTCGGCGGGCATCTCCAGGCTGAATACCAGCACCGGCTTCTCGCCATGGAGCACGGCATGTTCCACCAGGTTCATGGCGAAGGCCGTCTTGCCCATGGAGGGACGGCCTGCCACGATAACCAGATCGGACTTCTGCCAGCCGGAGGTCATTTCGTCCAGGTCTTTATAACCGGTAGAGACACCGGTGAGGCCACCGTCAGAACCCGCCAGCTCATCGATGCGGTCGACGGCCTGGGTCAGCAGTGGATTGACGTATTGCGGGCCCTGGTCATGCGGTCGTTCATCGGCGATATTGAAGACTTTCTGCTCCGCCTCATCGAGAATCTCCGAGGAATTCCTGCCGCCGGTGTTATAACCGGTGTCGGCAATGGCATTGGCCACCGAGATCAGTTTCCTGAGGACCGAGCGCTCACGAATGATATTGGCGTAGGCCAGGATATTGGCTGTGCCCCGGGCGTTGCCGGCCAGTTCGCTCAGGTAGTCGACGCCGCCAACAGCATCCAGTTCGTTGAGGGCATTCAGCGCCTCGACCATGGTCACCACATCGATGGGGTTGTTGGCCTCACTCTGCTGCTGCATGACCCGGTAGATCTGCTGGTGCTCGCCGCGATAGAAATCTTCGGGCAGCAGGATATCCGCAATATTGTCCCATTCGCTGTCTACCAGCATCAGGCCACCCAGCACCGCCTGTTCGGCTTCTACCGAGTTGGGGGGTACCTTGAGCGTGCTCAGGTTACCTGGAGCCGATTGCTTCGGCTGGCCGCTGGATTCACTGAATTCGGACATTGATCAAGAATTGTTCACTAATGACGGCTGTACGGCTCCCGCCGCGGGGCTGTTGTGGGCAAAAAAAAGCGCCATCTGAGTGTACTACAGATGACGCTTATTTGATCGAGCTATTGCAGATCGAGCCGTGATTGATCGATCTGGCGGGGCCAATTTCACCCCGGGGAACTGAAAGGATCAGGCGTTGCTGTCCGCGTCCTCTGCACCTTCTTCGGCCGCATCTTCTGCAGTGACTTCGTTCTCCTCAATGATGCTGCCATCGGCGCTCACGTCGGCGGCAGACTGCAGACCAACCACAGACACGGTAATGGTCGTGGTGACGTCGAAACCCAGGTCCAGGTCGAGTTCGTAGTCGCCAAGCTCACGAATAACGCCATGAGGCATCAGGACTTCGCTCTTCACGATGTCGCTGCCATTGGCTTCGTTAAGCGCGTCGGCAATGTCCTTGGTACCCACAGAGCCAAACAGCTTGCCTTCGTCGCTGGCGTTGACCTCAATGCGCAGGGTGGCGCCTTCAACCTTGGCGCTACGGGCCTGGGCTGCAGCAACTTTCTCGTTGTGCGCCGCGATCAGGTCTGCCTTACGCTCTTCGAAATCGGCCAGGTTCTGCTTGGTCGCTGGAATCGCTTTGCCCTGCGGAAACAGGAAGTTCCTGGCGAACCCGGCTTTAACGTTGGCTGTTTCGCCAATCTCGCCAAGGTTACCTATTTTTTCCAGCAAGATAACGTTCATGAATCACCTCATTGTTTAAAACTTCACGCCCTGCCTCGCAGGCGCGTTCGAAAATCATACCAACTGTCGATCAGGGCAAATAACACCAGCATCTGCACCGTGATCGGCAACATAAGCAACACGTAGAACGTGACCAGCCACATCCTGGACAGGTTCTTGATTGCTACCACCGCGTGTACCAGCGCTATGCCGGAAAACAGCAACGGTATAACCAGGTACAACACCCAGGCTTCCGGTATCAGCACGCCAAAACTGGCGAGCAACATGGCAGCGATCAGGATCAAACCTACTTTCTGCTCTACCCGCAGCCTGTGGAATTCCTGCTTGAATCCACCGGGGTTGTACAATGCGGCTTGCATCCAGCGCGCCAGCATTAGCAACATTATCGAGAGAAACATATAGACGGCACCGATTACGGTTACCATGGCGTTTCTCACATCAGCAATCTGCAGATCCTGCGGATTGTTGTTCTGCAGGTAAATCTCCACCTGCGCCATCAATACATCCAGTACGGCAGGCTGTACGCGAAGATAGATCTCAACGCACAGGCCGATGGCGATCGCTGCGAGCAGGGTAAATTCCCACGACTCTGTCTCTCGCAGCAGCAGCGCCAGGGCACTGATACCTACCAGCATGATCAGCGGCACGACGTCCCCGATCATGGCCCAGGCTCCCAATGGCAGGAGTGCCCAGGCAAAGATCACTATTCCTTCCTGCCAGCCTTTGCGCAAGGCGACCAGTCCAACCATGACCGGGTTCAACAGGTTGAGTAGCGGAAGCAGGCCCAGCAGCAGTACTGCAATAATGGCCTGCCTGCGACCGGTCATGACATATTCAGCAAGACCGCGCATAGGTTAAATCGCTTATACCTGGTGGCTATCCGTGTAAGGGATAAGCGCCAGGTAGCGTGCTCGCTTGATCGCAGTCGCCAATTGACGCTGGTAGCGTGCCTTGGTGCCTGTGATGCGACTGGGAACGATCTTGCCTGTTTCAGACACGTAGGCTTTCAGGGTTTCCAGATCTTTGTAATCAATTTCTTTCGTGCCTTCTGCGGTGAATTTGCAGAATTTACGTCGACGGAAATAACGGGCCATAAGCTATACCTTTCAAATTCGGGTGCGTTTACTCAGCGTTCTCTTCAGAGTCCGCTGCATCATCAGAGGAAGAATCTTCTGCGTCGTCACGCAGCACGGAACCTGGATCCAGTTCCTCTTCTGCTGCTGCCGCTTTTGCTGCTTCGGCTTTCTCAGCCGCTGCTGCTGCCGCTTCTTCTTCCTTACGCTTTTGCTCGGCGCGAGCCTTACGCTCTTTACTCTCGCGCTCCTGCTTCAGAATCAGGGATTCTTCAGTCACTGCGTCTTTGCGCTTGATCACGAGATTACGCAGAACCGCATCGTTGTAGCGGAACAGAGTGGAGAGCTCTTCCAGGGTGTCACCGCCGCACTCGATGTTCATCAGCACGTAGTGAGCCTTGTGAATCTTGTTGATGGGATAGGCCAGTTGACGACGACCCCAGTCTTCGGTGCGATGCACACGACCGCCGCTTTCGCTCATCAATTGGGTATAGCGCTCAATCATTCCCGGCACCTGTTCGGATTGATCAGGGTGCACCAGGAACACTACTTCATAGTGTCTCATAGAGACTCCTCTTGGTTCAGGTCTCCCATCAAACGCTGGCGCGCGTGGTGAGACAAGGAGTTATGTAGAGCCCAGCCGAGGCCGGACCGATAAAAGAGCGGGGATTTTAGAGAAAGAGCCCCCCACATGCAAGCCAATTCCCGGCCGCCACCGGGCCCGGAGCCTGTGTCACTCCACCACTACCTGACACGCTCCTCTTACAGGACACCCATTTTTCCTGAGTTCAATTTTCTCAGGACACCCATTTTATTTCTCGACACCAAAATCCTCCACAAGCCCCGCCATGCCTGGACTCAAGCTGGTCATGACCTGGTGGATTTCCTGACAATCAATTCGAGGAAGAGAGTCCCGAAACCGGCAAAGCTTCAACTGCGCTGGCGCACAGCCTCGAACAGAGCCACACCGGTGGCAACAGAAACATTCAGGCTACTGACAGTCCCCGCCATGGGAATAGACACGATGTGATCGCAATGTTCCCGGGTCAGGCGACGCAGACCACTGCCTTCCGAACCCATCACCAGCGCGATCGGGCCTGTGAGGTCCTGTTGGTAGAGCGTGTGATCCGCCGCATCGGCGGTACCGATCAGCCAAATCCCACGCTCCTGCAGTGATTTCATGCAGCGCGCCAGGTTGGTAACCGTAACCAGCGGCATGGATTCCGCCGCGCCACTGGCGACACGGCTGACGGTATCGTTGAGGCTGGCAGACTTGTCTTTCGGCACGATTACTGCGTTGACGCCAGCCGCATCGGCGGTGCGCAGGCAGGCTCCCAGATTGTGCGGATCCGTCACCCCATCAAGAATCAGAAGCAGGGCATCGGACTGCAGTGAGTCGAGCAAGACATTCAGGTCGGCCTCAGACCGGGCCGGCCGGGCCCGAGCCGTCTCCGCAACCACGCCCTGATGAGCCCTGGGGTAGCGCTTTTCCAACTCTGCCAGCTCCAGCTCCTGCACTTCAATGCCTGCCTTCTGTGCGAGTTCCAGCAGACCCTGTACCCGGCTATCTTGCCGGCCCTTCTTTATCAATAGCCGTCGGACATCGCCGGAGCGCTGCTTGAGCAATTCGGTTACCGCGTGGACGCCGGCAATATAGGTGGTATTGCTAGTCATGTTTGGATGGGTGTCCTGAAACCTGGATTAGCTGAACTTAGGAATGTGTATTTTACAGGAGTACCCTGCGAATGACTTTCCCGTCGCTCGCACTTTAAATGGGTGTCCTGCAAATGTATTTTTAAATGGGTGTCCTGGAAATGCTTGGAAATGCTGGAAATGGCTTGCTGGGGTTAACCCACTGGCAGGGCGACTCTAGCGACGGCGAGCCGGTTTCTTGCCGCGCCCCCCGGCGCTCTGCTTGCGGCTGGCTGCCGAGCCCTGCTTGCCGGCACTGCCCTGGCGCTTGCCAGTGCCTTTCTTGCCTGTACCTTTTCCGGGTTTGCCCTTGCTCGGTTTGTCGCCACCTTTCGTTCCTTTCGAGCCCCGACTCTTCTTGCCTTCTGCTTCCTTCCTGGCGGCTTCCAGGAATTTATCCTTGTTGGATTTCTTTCCTGGCTTGCCTCGCGGATTGCGCCCACCCCCTCCGGAAGATCGTCCACCTGACCCGCTGCCGCTTAACTGCAAATCAATCTGCTTCTCTTCCAGATCGACGCGCGCCACCCGCACTTCGAGGACATCACCGAGACGGAATATCTTACGGGTTCTTTCGCCTTCGAGGCAGTGTCGGGCAGGATCGAAATGGTAGTAATCATTGTCCAGTTCGGTGATATGCAGCAGCCCTTCGATGTAGATGCCCTGTAGTTCAACGAACAAACCAAAACTGGTCACCGAAGTCACTGTTCCCTCATAGACTTCGCCGACCCGATCCTTCATGTAATCACACTTGAGCCAATTGACGACGCTATAGCTGGCCGCATCCGCGCGGCGCTCAGCGGCCGAGGTTGCCTCACCGAGGCTGATCAGGTCTGGCAATGTGTAAGGGTAGATTTGCCCCTTGCCGAGTTTGGTTTGCTTATCGTGCGCACGAAGATTCTTGCTTTTCTTGTTGCGAATCAGGTACCGGATCGCACGATGCACCAACAAATCGGGATAGCGCCGGATCGGCGAGGTAAAATGCGTGTAGGCAGGGAACCCCAGACCGAAGTGACCGATGTTCTCAGGCTGGTACACCGCCTGCATCATGGATCGGATCATCATGGTCTGCAGTAGATTGCGATCGGGCCTGTCTGCGATGCTGCGCAGGGTTTGCTGATAATCCGCGGGGCTTGGCCTCTCCCCCCCACCCAGCTTCAATCCCATTTCAAACAGGAAATCCCTGAGCCCCACCAACTTGTCCGGGTTCGGTCCCTCGTGGATACGATACAGGGCCGGGATAGCCATGGATTCCAGCAATCGCGCCGCAGCAACGTTTGCGCAGAGCATGCATTCCTCGATCATCTTGTGCGCGTCGTTGCGCTCTACAGGAATGATTTCCTTTATCTTCTTGTTTTCAGCAAAGACTATACGCGTCTCGACACTCTCAAATTCCATCGCGCCCTCGTCGCTGCGATGGGATTTCAGCGCCTTGAACAGTGAATACAGATCCTCAAGACCTGGCAGAAGAGAGCCATATGTCTTTCTTAACCGCGATCTGATCTTTCCAGCGGTTTCGTTCGCCGGATCCTGCAACATGTCGGCCACTTCGGTGTAGGTCAGGCGAGCGTGGGAATAGATTACTGCCTCGCTGAAGCGATAAGCCTTCAGCTCACCCTCTTTTGAGATCTCCATCTCGCACACCATGGCCAGACGGTCTGTCTCCGGCTTTAGTGAACACAGGCCATTGGACAATTTCTCCGGAAGCATCGGAACAACATGGCCTGGAAAATACACGGAGGTGCCGCGCTCTTCGGCTTCCTTGTCCAGTGCGGTATTCAGGCGCACATAATGTGAAACATCAGCGATGGCCACGAACAGTGTCCAGCCCGAGCCATGACGACGGGCAAAAACGGCGTCATCGAAATCCTTGGCATCCTCACCATCGATGGTCACCAGCGGCAAATCCCGCAGGTCGAAGCGGCCTTTGAGATCTTCTTCGGCAACAAAATCCCGGAAGCGCGCTGTCTCCTTCTGGACGGATGATGGCCATTGGTGGGGTATATCAAAACTGTGCAGGGCAACATCGATCTCGATGCCGGGCGTCGTCACGTCGCCAAGAATCGCGGTGATCTCCGCTACGGTCTTGCTGCGCTTGTTGGGGTATTCGATGATACGGGCACTGACATATTGACCGTCGCTGGCTGGCTTTCCATAACCGGGGGGTATCACAATCTCATGGGTGACCCGCTTGTTATCGGGAAGCACTATCCCATAGCCCTTCTCCTGGAAGTAGCGACCGACGATTTCCTCGTAGCGCCTCTGAAGGATCTCGACGACCGTACCTTCCCGCTTGCCCCGGGTCTCATAGCCAGAAAATCGGGCTAACACCCGATCCCCATCGAATAATTGGGCCATCTCCCGGGGAGTCAGGAACAGGTCTTCGCTACCGTCATCCGGAATGAAATAGCCTGCGCCATCCTTGGTGCCCTGGACCCGGCCCGATTGCAGGTCCATGTGCGCGGTGAGCCCGTAAGCGCCCCTGCGATTGCGAATAATCTGGCCATCACGGGCCATGGCGTTGAGCCGCCGGCGCAGGGCTTCTGTGCCGTCTGCATCCTGTAAATCCAGCAATTCTGCCAGCTGGTCCAGCATAGCCGGCTCCCCAAGCTGCTCGAGCTGGTCGAGAATGTGCTCGCGGCTGGCGATGGGATTATCGTAGTTTTGCGCTTCACGACCCGCGAATGGGTCGCTGGCGGAGGAATTAGACTTGGATTTTCGACGGGAGGGCATGTTGTGGCGTCAGTATACACGGACCATGCCATGCTGTCTGTTACCGCATCGGATATTGACAGATATTGGCTGGGTCGGTATTGTTGCGCTCCCCCGGCCCGCCGGGAGTTCCCAAGCTTGTTGCCCAGGTGGCGGAATTGGTAGACGCGCTAGCTTCAGGTGCTAGTAATCGAAAGGTTGTGGGAGTTCAAGTCTCCCTCTGGGCACCACAACCCCTAAAACCCCTTATTTTTGGTCTTTAAGATCAATGATTTATGGGTGCGGTGACAAAATTCCTGTAACTATTCCTGTAACTGGACCTGAGGACCTGCAGATCGAAGGGGGGTCAAATTGGCACCCCGGGGTCCGAATCATCCCTCAGAAATTGTTATTGTAGCCGCACAGATTCGCTCCAGGCGATTTTGGACAACGGTCTGCTGCCTAGCTCAGCTGTGAGATACTGAGGTCAAAGTACCTCAGGAGACTCACCATGGACAGCAAAGCGGCCGAAACCTCTGCCGAATCTGAGACGCTAGCCAGAAGATTAGTATTTATCTTGGCGATCCCAGCCATGGTCTACGTTGACTGGAATATGGGATTCACCCTGCTCAATTCATACAGTGCAGGCGCCTACCTTATTTTTATGGCCGTTCCTGTCTTGATGGCCATCAGGTACAAATCACACTCAATCGGGCTTATCAGCAGATCCAGTGTGCCAGTGGGTGTCGTTGTTGCCTCTCTGAATACCATCCACCTAATGGGGAATATGGGCGACCTCGAGTCCAGTATGTTCGCGTCGCGGTTGGTCTTCGCGCCTTTGGCTCTTGGTGTATTGGTCTCGTATCTGCTGCCACTTGTGGATACGGCTGACTCAAAGCTTGTATTGGTGCTCGCGAGGAAAGAGCAGCTCATCACCGTCGCGCTAACATTGGTGGCTTTGTATGCTGTTTGGGTCTTTCTTTTTCAGGAACAGGGGGGTTTTTCTGCCCTCATTGACACTAAGACAGTGGTAATAAGCGCTGTTGTGACCGCAATTTGCATGGTCTATCCCGGGAATGAAAATCTAAGCAAACCAGAGAAAGCCGCTAGATCGGGTCTGTTCATTTGCGTGATGGCGGCTGTTCTGGGTGTTGCCTTCTACAGTTTTGGGGCAGCGATGGGGCCTCGCTTTATGGGTCCAGCGGCAGCAGTTGGTGTGCTGACTATCCTTTATGGGTCGTTCTTGGTGTATGTCGCGACGGTTCTGGGTGGTCAGAATTCTATGGACGCCAAAGAAGCTCGCTACTTTGACTGGCATTTGATTGAGAGTTGGGTCTTCCTAGCCCTGATGCTGCTAGCCCCTCTGACCGTCTTTGAGTCCATTGTCTGAGGCCGCGCCGGTATGCCCAAGTGAGGAGAAACTACGCACGCCAAATCAACTAACACTGGAGATACAAGATGTCAGATGAAGGTGATAAGAACGCTGATCCGTCAGAAGCAGAGATGTGGAGAATCGCTAGCTACGCTACGCCGCTTGCAAAGCAAGCTGCTGAGCAAGGCATCACTCTAGAGGAATTAATGGATCGAATTGCTCTCGAGTATCAGGAAGCCAAGGCGTCTGGCAAGGTTGAGGTCCTGGAAAAGTACTTTTCACGCATTGATATAGGTCAGGATGTAGTGGTCAACTAATTCCGGACAGTGAATTAGACAGATTCTCAGCCTTTGCGGGTGGTATGCCATCGTTGAAGGCATGTGGCCGCATCCAGTTGTAGTAATCCATCAGGTAAAAGCC
>Ga0181585_10003290_pt1 | contig 14230 bp, 13 predicted proteins | sample 071ome_29_FD_132469 | JGI IMG/M metagenome (GOLD analysis project Ga0181585, IMG submission 132469) | Coastal salt marsh microbial communities from the Groves Creek Marsh, Skidaway Island, Georgia - 071407BT metaG (megahit assembly) | ecosystem: Environmental > Aquatic > Marine > Intertidal... | reverse complement strand
TCCTGAAGAACCGGATGTTCCTGAAGATCCAGAACTTGCATAGGTTTCACCAGATGTTCCTGAAGATCCAGAACTTGCGAATGTTAATCCTGAGGATCCAGATGTACCAGATGAACCTGCACTTCCAGATGAACCTGTAGAACCCGCACTTCCAGATGAACCTGTAGAACCCGCACTTCCAGAAAAACCAGAAGATCCGGAACTTGCAAATGTTAAACCGGATGATCCAGAAGAACCGGAACTTGCAAATGTTTCACCAGATGTTCCTGACGAACCAGCTGATCCTGAGGATCCAGAACTCGCAAATGTTAAACCAGATGAACCAGATGTGCCGGAAGATCCTGATGTTCCTGCACTACCTGAAGATCCTGTTAATCCAGATGATCCTGAAGAACCTGCTGATCCTGCTGATCCTGATGAACCTGAACTTGCATATGTTTCACCAGATGTTCCTGATGATCCAGATGAGCCTGAACTTGCATAAGTGAGACCAGAAGATCCAGATGAACCAGATGAACCAGCAGATCCTGAAGATCCTGTACTACCTGAAGATCCTGTACTACCTGAAGATCCTGAAGATCCTGTGCTACCTGAAGATCCAGAACTCGCAAACGTTAATCCTGAGGATCCGGAAGATCCAGAACTAGCAAAAGTTTCTCCAGATGTTCCTGACGAACCAGCTGATCCTGAGGATCCAGAACTTGCAAATGTCAAACCAGATGAACCGGATGTTCCAGATGAGCCGGCAGATCCTGAACTACCAGAAGATCCGGATGAACCAGATGAACCTGCACTACCTGAAGATCCTGCACTACCTGAAGATCCAGAACTTGCAAACGTCAATCCTGAAGAACCAGATGATCCAGAACTTGCGAATGTTTCACCAGATGTTCCAGATGATCCAGATGATCCTGAAGATCCAGAACTTGCATAAGTGAGACCAGATGAACCGGATGAGCCAGATGATCCTGCACTTCCTGATGAACCGGATGATCCAGAACTTCCTGCTGATCCAGAACTTCCTGCTGATCCTGCACTACCCGAAGATCCAGAACTTGCAAATGTCAATCCTGAAGATCCAGAAGATCCAGAACTTGCAAATGTTTCTCCTGAAGATCCAGATGTTCCAGATGAACCTGAAGCACCGGATGAACCAGAACTCGCATATGTGAGACCAGAAGATCCAGATGTACCAGATGAACCTGAAGATCCAGCGCTTCCTGATGAACCTGCAGAACCAGCAGAACCGGAACTTCCTGCAGAACCAGCACTTCCTGATGAACCTGAACTAGCAAACGTTAATCCTGAAGATCCTGATGATCCAGAACTTGCGAATGTTTCACCAGATGTTCCAGATGATCCAGATGATCCTGAAGATCCAGAACTTGCATAAGTGAGACCAGATGAACCGGATGTTCCAGATGAGCCGGCAGATCCTGAACTACCAGAAGATCCCGCACTACCAGATGAACCAGAAGATCCTGTAGAACCAGCTGATCCTGATGAACCTGAACTCGCAAACGTTAATCCTGAAGATCCAGAAGATCCAGAACTAGCAAAAGTTTCTCCAGATGTTCCTGACGAACCAGCTGATCCTGAGGATCCAGAACTCGCAAATGTTAATCCTGAGGATCCAGATGTTCCAGATGAACCAGCAGATCCAGAAGATCCTGTACTACCTGAAGATCCTGTACTGCCTGAAGATCCTGAAGATCCTGCACTACCCGAAGATCCAGAACTTGCAAACGTCAATCCTGAAGAACCAGATGATCCAGAACTTGCAAATGTTTCTCCAGAAGTACCTGACGAACCAGCTGATCCTGAGGATCCAGAACTTGCAAATGTCAAACCAGATGAACCGGATGTTCCAGATGAGCCGGCAGATCCTGAACTACCAGAAGATCCTGCACTACCAGATGAACCAGAAGATCCTGCAGAACCAGCTGATCCTGAGGATCCAGAACTTGCATAAGTGAGACCAGAAGATCCGGATGATCCTGAACTTGCGAATGTTTCGCCAGATGTTCCAGATGATCCAGATGATCCTGAAGATCCAGAACTTGCGAATGTTAATCCTGAGGATCCAGATGTACCAGATGAACCTGTAGATCCAGAAGATCCCGTACTACCCGAAGATCCTGCACTACCCGAAGATCCTGAAGATCCTGCACTACCCGAAGATCCTGAACTTGCAAAGGTTAATCCTGAAGATCCAGAAGATCCAGAACTTGCAAATGTATCTCCAGAAGATCCTGATGTTCCTGCACTACCTGAAGATCCAGAACTTGCATAGGTTAAACCTGAAGATCCAGATGTACCAGATGAACCAGCTGAACCTGCACTTCCAGAAGAACCTGTACTTCCAGAAGAACCTGTACTTCCAGAACTTCCAGCTGATCCTGAAGATCCAGAACTTGCAAATGTTAATCCTGAGGATCCAGAAGATCCAGAACTAGCAAAAGTTTCTCCAGATGTTCCTGACGAACCAGCTGATCCTGAAGATCCAGAACTCGCAAATGTTAAACCAGATGAACCGGATGTTCCAGATGAACCAGCAGATCCAGAAGATCCTGTACTGCCTGAAGATCCTGTACTGCCTGAAGATCCTGAAGATCCTGTACTGCCTGAAGATCCTGAACTTGCAAAGGTTAATCCTGAAGATCCAGAAGATCCAGAACTTGCAAATGTTTCTCCTGAAGATCCAGATGTTCCAGATGAACCTGAAGCACCGGATGAACCAGAACTTGCATATGTGAGACCAGACGAACCAGAAGTTCCAGATGATCCTGAACTTCCTGATGATCCAGTTGATCCCGAACTTCCTGCAGAACCAGCACTACCTGAAGTACCCGCACTACCAGATGATCCAGAACTTGCAAACGTTAATCCTGAAGATCCTGATGATCCAGAACTAGCAAAAGTTTCTCCAGATGTTCCTGACGAACCAGCTGATCCTGAGGATCCAGAACTTGCATAAGTGAGACCAGAAGAACCAGATGTACCAGATGAACCTGAACTACCGGATGAACCTGTAGAACCTGAACTACCGGATGAACCTGTAGAACCTGAACTTCCAGCTGATCCTGAAGATCCAGAACTCGCAAACGTTAATCCTGAAGATCCTGATGATCCAGAACTAGCAAAAGTTTCTCCAGATGTTCCTGACGAACCAGCTGATCCTGAAGATCCAGAACTTGCGAATGTTAATCCTGAGGATCCAGATGTACCAGATGAACCTGCACTTCCAGCTGATCCTGAAGATCCAGAACTTCCAGCTGATCCTGAAGATCCAGAACTTCCAGCTGATCCTGAAGATCCAGAACTCGCAAACGTTAATCCTGAGGATCCGGAAGATCCAGAACTAGCAAAAGTTTCTCCAGATGTTCCTGACGAACCAGCTGATCCTGAAGATCCAGAACTTGCGAATGTTAATCCTGAGGATCCAGATGTTCCAGATGAACCAGCAGATCCAGAAGAACCTGTAGAACCTGCACTTCCAGATGAACCTGTACTACCTGAAGAACCTGTACTACCTGAAGAACCAGAACTTGCAAACGTTAAACCTGAAGAACCAGAAGATCCAGAGCTTGCGAATGTTAATCCTGAGGATCCAGAAGATCCTGAGCTTCCTGAAGATCCAGAACTTGCATATGTCAGACCAGAAGAACCAGAAGATCCTGAACTTCCTGAAGATCCTGAAGTACCAGTAGAGCCTGAAGATCCTGAAGTACCAGTAGAGCCTGAAGATCCTGCAGATCCAGAACTAGCATAGGTAAGACCAGATGACCCCGATGAACCTGATGATCCAGAACTTGAGAAAGTTTCACCAGATGTTCCTGATGAACCAGATGTTCCTGAAGATCCAGAACTTGCAAATGTTAAACCAGATGAACCGGATGTACCAGATGAGCCGGCAGATCCCGAAGATCCAGATGAACCGGAAGAACCTGTTGAACCAGAACTGCCTGCTGTTCCAGAAGATCCTGATGAACCAGAACTTGCATAAGTTAGACCGGAAGATCCCGATGAACCGGAACTTGAAAATGTTAATCCTGAAGATCCTGAACTTCCTGCTGTACCAGAAGATCCAGAACTTGCAAATGTGAGACCAGAAGAACCAGAAGTTCCTGAAGATCCGGCACTTCCCGATGAACCAGATGTGCCAGAAGAACCAGAAGAACCAGAAGTTCCTGAAGAACCTGCACTACCAGAAGATCCAGAACTTGCAAATGTGAGACCGGAAGATCCTGATGATCCTGATGATCCAGAACTGGAGAAAGTTTCACCAGATGTTCCAGATGAACCTGAAGCACCAGATGATCCAGAACTTGCATAAGTCAGACCGGAAGAACCAGATGTACCAGATGAACCTGAACTTCCTGCTGACCCTGCTGACCCTGTTGACCCTGCAGACCCTGCACTACCTGAAGTACCTGTACTACCAGATGATCCAGAACTCGCAAATGTTAAACCGGAAGATCCGGATGATCCTGAACTAGCATAAGTTTCACCAGATGTTCCAGAAGATCCAGATGATCCTGATGATCCAGAACTTGCAAATGTGAGACCAGAAGAACCAGAAGTTCCTGAAGATCCGGCACTTCCCGATGAACCAGCTGTGCCAGAAGAACCAGAAGAACCAGAAGTTCCTGAAGAACCTGCACTACCAGAAGATCCAGAACTTGCAAATGTGAGACCGGAAGATCCTGATGATCCTGATGATCCAGAACTTGCAAAGGTGAGACCAGAAGAACCAGAAGATCCAGCACTTCCTGATGATCCTGAACTTGCATAGGTTAAACCTGAAGATCCGGATGAACCTGAAGTTCCTGTACTACCAGATGAACCTGAAGTTCCTGTACTACCAGATGAACCTGTCGTTCCAGATGATCCAGCACTTCCTGATGATCCAGAACTTGCATAAGTGAGACCAGAAGATCCAGATGATCCTGCTGATCCAGCACTTCCAGATGATCCTGCTGATCCAGCACTTCCAGATGATCCTGCTGATCCAGCACTTCCAGATGATCCTGCTGATCCAGAAGATCCAGAACTTGCATAAGTTAAACCAGATGAACCTGCTGATCCAGAAGATCCTGCACTACCTGCTGATCCAGAAGATCCTGCACTACCTGCTGATCCAGAAGATCCTGCACTACCTGCTGATCCAGAAGATCCAGAACTTGCATATGTAAGACCAGAAGATCCTGAAGATCCTGCACTACCTGCTGATCCGGCAGATCCTGCACTACCTGCTGATCCGGCAGATCCAGAAGATCCAGCACTACCTGCTGATCCGGCAGATCCAGAAGATCCAGAACTTGCATAAGTTAAACCAGATGATCCAGATGATCCAGATGATCCAGATGATCCAGAAGATCCAGAAGATGCTTCAGGTCCAGCAAAACTAAAACTTATGTTAATTTGTGTTGAATCTAAAAAACTTGTAGAAGATACTAAATTATCAACGATTAGAGAAAACCATCCTGACGCAGATGGAGATTCTTCTACTATGTCTTTAATCTCAAAAACAAAATAATTTGAAGCATCTTGTGCATTTTGAAGAGTTAAAAAACCTTTTAGAGTTGAAGTACCATATCTGTAAAAGGTCGCAAATAGGTTAGAAAGATCGTTATTGAAAAAATCTGAAGATGATATGTATAATTCAGTAGCATTAGTTAAAGAACTGCTATCGAAAGATATTTTTCCAGTTCCAGGGTTGCTATAGGAGGTTGTATTTCTATAAATGAATTTGTAAATATTTGCAGAATTTACACCTGATGAACCTGATGAACCTGCTGTACCTGAAGAGCCAGAACTTCCGGCACTACCGGAACTTCCAGTACTTCCAGAAGTACCATCATTTCCTGCATTTAATATATCTCCATATTTTATATAACTAGGCATTAAATATTCTAACCTTAATTGTTATCACCATTTTGGTGCAAATGTGAATTTATTCATTAAAATCAAAAAAAAAATAATAAAAAGTTATAGGATTATTTAGATTAAACGGGATCGCATGTAATAAAAAAAATTTGTACATTTTTTTAATATGTTCTTATTTGTATTATAGAATCATCATCTGATAAATATTGTATCTCAATATGAGTACAATCAACTTGTCCATATATTACAGGAGTAAATACACCAGTCGAAACATCAAAAGATCCTGATCTATATTGATATGTCCCTGATAATAAATTATTAGTTCCCGATACATCTCTTGTCGAAGTGATTTCAGGAATCAACAATAATCCATTTAAAAAAACGTCTATATTTCCTGAAGTATGGGGCTCAAAAAAAATCATCCTATCACCATCAGGATAAGATAACACCGTTGTGCTAGAATTTTTAACATATAATTTAAACTGTGATCTTGACAGTCCTCTACTAAATTTAACATAACTAGACATTAAATTCCTGTGTAACTAACTGTTGCGCTTGCTATAGAAGCTGTATTTGCTGACATTATAATTTTATCTCCATTTGCCATAATAATTCTCTCTGTTCCAAAAACAAATGTATCTGTACTAAAAATTATTAAATTTTTTATAATTCTGTTTTCATCAGTAGGACTAGATCCACTAGGAACAACATGTATATTGATCTTAACGTCTTCTGTTTCACTATAATTACAAACGAAAATTGTAGTTACAGCAGAATCTCCTCCTATTGATTCAAAAACATCCGTATTTGAAGTGCCTATTAAACTATTTTCTATTGCCATTAAAATATCAATCCATAAGTAATTGCTTTTTTACGTGATACTAATTCATCGGAATCAGAATCATTTTTATAATAGATTCCAGTACCGCCACCAGATACTATTTTGGAATAAACCGTTGTCACTCCTGTTGGAGTGACAGGATCAGAGTTTAATATTTCAAAAAATGCAAATCCAGACGAACCTGAACTTCCACTATTAATTCCTATTTTACCGGTTAAATTTAAAAAATCTCCGTCAAATGTTAAATTTTCTTCACCGGTTCCGGAACCATCAGTATTTAAACTCAGTAAATAATTTTCTCCTATATTATTTAGACTTAAAAATCCTGAAGTTCCTGAAGAGCCTGAAGAGCCTGAAGAACCTGAAGAACCATTATTACCAACTAAAACAAAAGATATTACACATTTGTCATTATTTGAAAAGAATGTCGATGAACCTGCTATGAAATTAACTGTAAATTGATGGAATGTATGAAATTGTTGAAAATAATAAACATCTGTTATGTCAAAAATTAAAAATTTAGAAGAATCGCCTCTTTTAGTTATTTTTAATTGAGCAATAACAATATTATTATTAAATAAATTCATAGAAGAGAAATAATCATGAATATCAACATTATCCGCATTAATATCACTAATGTAAATTTTAGATATAGAAGAAGGCGTTGACGAATCAAATGAAAACTTAGTTAACGATGGAACATTTGTATTTGAACTATCATAAATGTATTCAAAAGAAATACCTCCATATAAGCCTTCATTTCCTGAACTTCCTGATGTACCGGTACTACCTGATGATCCTGAAGTTCCTGTGCTACCAGATGAACCGGATGTTCCTACGCTACCAGATGATCCTGACGTACCTGCACTACCTGCTGATCCAGCACTACCTGCACTACCTGCTGATCCAGCACTTCCAGCACTACCTGCTGATCCAGCACTTCCAGCACTACCTGCTGACCCTGCCGACCCTGCTGATCCAGCACTTCCAGCACTTCCTGCTGATCCGGCACTTCCAGCACTTCCTGCTGATCCGGCTGAACCTGCTGATCCGGCACTTCCTGCACTTCCTGCTGATCCGGCTGAACCTGCTGATCCAGCACTTCCAGCACTTCCTGCTGATCCGGCTGAACCTGCTGATCCTGCACTACCGGCAGATCCTGCACTGCCTGCACTACCTGCAGATCCTGCACTACCTGCAGATCCTGCACTACCTGCTGATCCGGCACTTCCAGCACTGCCTGCTGATCCAGCACTACCTGCACTTCCAGCACTGCCTGCTGATCCAGCACTACCTGCACTTCCAGCACTGCCTGCTGATCCAGCACTTCCAGCTGACCCTGCTGATCCAGCACTACCTGCTGATCCAGCACTACCTGCACTTCCAGCAGACCCTGCTGATCCTGCTGATCCAGAACTTCCAGAAGAACCTTCATCCCCAGATGAACCAGATAAACCAGATGAACCAGATAAACCAGATGATCCTGATGAACCAGATACACCTGCACTACCTGAACTTCCAATAATATTTTCTAAGGGAACAGGTACCCACTCAGAACCATCATATTGCAATATATCATTTAATCCTGCAGTTCCGGCAGACCCAAAATTTAAATCACTAATTTTTAAATTTTTTATTCCTTGCCTGCCTACATATCTAGCACCTTTTATTAAATATATTGATCTATTAGATTGATTATTTTGATATGCCGTAGGCACAGAATTTGTAAAAGTTAAAAGACCGGCATCCAAATCAAAATACCATTCAAATCCATCAGTACCTGGAAAAATTTCTTCATAACCTGGTAATGTCGATGGATCAATATTTTTTCCGTGATGACCACTTTCCGCTATTGCAATTTTAATCAAATAGGTTGGCCCGTATGCTCCAAAAATGATCCATTCTTTTAATCTAGTAGTCAATGCCTGACCAATAGAAGATCTATCAGTACATGCTACAAAAGTTTTTATGACACCATCTTCAGCAGATGCAGGCATTGGATATAATTCTAATATACCATTAACATCTCCAACTTGATCCGATCCCTGACTACCATCTGATGATAAAGTGTTATTATTTAAATAAACTGATCTATAAGCATCATTTACAGAATAATTCGGAAGTAAAACATTATTTTTTAATTGTTCACTGTCAAGCCATAAATTATCACTAGGATTAAAAATTGGACTATCTAAAACTTCAGCAGTAGGAGAAGTGACTGAATCTTTTGCGGTTCTTGCAACACCATAATTTATTTTTTTATCTAATCTATTCGTTATTTTATCATTTTCTATTGCCATATTAATATCCTTCAACTGTTATAGATGAAATATATTGACCTTGAGATAATTTAAATCTCAATAGTAACAAATATGGCGAATTAGCATTTGCCGTTGTTGCTGAACCTAGTGTCACATAGTAAGTTCCTCCATTGCTACCAGTTGTTTGACCGGGTTGATTTGTATCTCTAACACCTAAACTGTTATTTGTAAACAACTGATCTCCTGGCATACCTGCGAGTCCATAATTTACCAACCCTTTCAACCAACCGTTTGTAGAAATTGCTGCTTGTTCAAGCGTGTGCAATCCATCACCTGCCGTAGGAGCAGCAACAAAGAAATCTTCAAAAGAACCATCAACCGTTAATTTAAATTTGTTAATATTTTGTCTACAAAATGCTACAGTTAAATATTGAAATCCTGTAGTAAGTATAGAAGTTCTATTTAAGTTATTGCTCAATCCTGGCATATATGATGTATAATCATTATTATCCCATTGAAAAATATCATTTCCAGAGTATGGAATCAAAACAACATCATAGTCATTCAAAACAGTATTTTGTGCATCCCATACATTATTATCATAAAAATTTGTAGAAGAATTATAAGAAGGTGTATCAGAATTAGTTGAGAATCCTGTCATTCTTTTTACAACTGTTCTTCCTGACACTACCGACCCCCATCCAGTGGTATTCACAACATCTCCTAAATCATCTTCTTGTTGAGTAGGCGTAGATGCCCAATACATAATATTTTCCGTAGAATCAGAATCTACAAAATTTCCTTGACCTATATGATTTTCTGCGTTTACTTTTAAACCGCCATCAAAACCTTTACCCGTAGGGGATAAATTAACAGCTGTAGAATTGATTATATAATCAGATTCTAATTCTAAAGGAGGAGTAAACCCTAGATCACTTAATGATTTTGTAATTTGTTGACTTAACAACGTAGAATTTCCTCTGTTGTCAATTATTAAAGGATCTATATTCGAATAGACTTTTGATGTTAAATTATTTATTTTTATTCCGCTTAAAGTTATTTCTGCATTTAAATTAATATATGGCATAGAAGAAGCGTATCTCAATGTACCTAAACTAGTTATTGATTGAGAGAATAAATCATTACCTTCTGCTATAGTCGGCGCAACTGCTGTGACATCCACAACTAATTCTAAAATATCCGAATAAGTTGTCACATCATTAGGAGATGTGCCATTTATATGTTTGATTTTATAAGTGTGGTACCCGTCAACAGCATTAGTCACACTAATTTTACATTTTAAATATCTATAAAATTTTTCAGGTACAATTTGATTATCAGGAGATGCCGAATCAGAAGCATCAATATCTGATGTGATAATCAAATCACCATAAGTCCCATCTTGTGCTGTAATATCAAAAGCTGAAATTTGGCCAACAATGTTTTGATCTTGGTGTATTAATTCTATAGAACCATTAGTATCACCATCTCCAATGAATTTTTTAACAAATCCAGAATGCTCTTCGGTTTCAAATGAAGAAGATGAAATAATTTTTACAGAATCTCCAGGATTTAATGTTGAATCATTAGGCAATATTGCTGAATTACATACTAAACCATTACCGGCATTCAATAAATTGAAATTTTTACCTGTATACCCATCTGCTGCAGAAATAGTAGGGTTGTCTAATATTTGTATAAAACCAATTTTAGTTTCGGTATCAGTATCAGTTCCTCCAGGATTAGATGTATTTTCAGCTAAAAGAACCACATCATAAGATCCAATCGAAGAATAAGTATGAGTTGGATTTTGAGAATTATCAATTGTAGAATCTCCAAAATTCCAATTCCAAGTATCAACATTTTCTGAAGTGTCATAGAATGATACTTCATTTCTAACATTTCCTTCATAGTCCGTAAAAATAAATCCTTTTCTAGAACTTTCTCCTGAATACGAGGTTGACAATGTTGTAAATTGTCCTATAAAATTTGCCCTAGTATCTTTAAAAATTGATATATTTTGATTAGTTGTACTAAATGGTGCATTAGTATGATTTGATCCTGTGATGGATAATGATATAGTTTTAATTTCAGGATCTTGTCCACTTATATTTGAAATACGTTTGAAATGTACTTCTAAATTTCCATTCGGTGTTTGGTCATAATACTGGGATGAAAAATCATTATAAGTATCGTAAAAATCCCAAGAAAATACAGTTCCCAAATCACCATTTATATTACCAGAAGTTACTGTGACTGATAATGTAACTGCTAATCCTTCTTCGCCTGATGGATTGTTTAATGGATCTTCATTATCTCCTGCTATAGGCGTGGCAGTCCAAGATATCAATCCAGTATAATCACGATAAATTTTTAATATTAATGGTTGTGTTGTTGTGTCTTTGACTGAATCTAAAGGACTAGTTTCATCACTATACAAATATAGATTAACAGTTTTTTGAACATCTTCTATAATATTACTGTATACATGATTAAAAGTTGTTGTTGATGATGTTTCCCAATTTGATTCTATATGAGTAATATCACTTGCACTCAATGTATCAGAATCATTATAAATTGTTACATCTGCAGGATAAGTTTCACCGTCACCTAAATCCATTGCCCAGTGTGAATAATTTATTGAATTACTAATATCAAAAGATATTTGAACACTATCACCCAAATTACTAGAATCTTCATCCATATTTTCGGTACTTCCACTATTAGTGCCAGTAACAACTGTTGAACCATCTGATTGAATGAAGAAATAATCAAAAACTGGTATTGGTTTATTATTATATACTTCTATATAATCAATTCTTTGAAAATATGAAAAACTACCATAAGATCCTGGATATTGAGCATCTGTTCTATATGCTTTAAGTGTTATCGATAGTTTTGGATTTGATAAAGATACTAAAGCGGAAGCCGTATATGTATGTTGTATAGATGTTTGAGTTGTTGTCAAACTTGTTCCGTCTCCAAAATCCCAATCATATTGTAAATTTTGTTGATTATTATAAACTTCTTGATCAACGGTAAATGTTACAATATCTCCAGCAACTATTTTTAAGATATCAGCAGAAAATTTAGCGGTTCTGACATAAGTTGAATTGTGAATGTTCAATAATGTTTCATTCAATTTATCTAAACCATCACTCAAAGTATCTGATAAACTTATTCCTGATAATGTATTGAAATTTGTATCAAAAATTGCATTGTTACTCAATAATGCACCATCGCTAAACGTACCATCAGATATTGTTCCTATAGTTAATCCGCTACCAGATGATTGACCTAAAGTTGTGCTATCAACAGGCTCCCAATTCGATCCAGTCCAAACCAACGCAGAATTTGGATTTATTGTCTGCGGAATATTTGTATCATTCAACTCGTATAGATTACTAACTCCATCGGTACCAGAACTACCAGCACTTCCTGCCGCACCTGTTGCTCCATTTAGATTTATGGTCCATCCGGAATAAGTACCAGATCCATTTATCTGTATAGGTCTGATGACTAATACACCATTACTTTTACTATATGAAATTACTAAACCTATAATTCTATTATCAACATCATGAGCTACAATGACTTCTTGACCTATTGTATATGATAAACCTGTTCCTATAATAAATGTTAAATTATTTCCTAGTGCAATTGTATTTGCTGTTGTAGAAGTTGTGCTGTATATGTCACCAGTATATCCTGATGAACCTGATGTACCAGATGATCCAGTACTACCAGATGATCCAGCAGTTCCTGCAGATCCTGCACTAGCAGAAATACCTGACGATCCAGAAGTACCTGTAGATCCTGACGATCCAGAAGTACCTGTAGATCCTGACGATCCAGAAGTACCTGTAGATCCTGATGAACCTGTAGAACCTGAAGTCCCACTAAATCCTGAACTACCTGAACTACCTGAAGTACCGGTAGATCCAGAAGTACCAGTACTACCTGAAGATCCTGAAGTGCCTGAAGAACCTGATGAACCTGCAGTTCCAGTTAACCCTGATGTACCTGATGATCCAGAAGTACCAGTACTACCTGATGAACCTGCTGATCCTGCAGATCCAGAACTACCAGCACTAGCATCTCTACCAGAAGAACCAGATGAACCTGCAGAACCAGCACTACCAGCAGATCCTGTGCTTGCATCTCTACCTGATGTACCTGAAGAACCTGAACTACCTGCAGATCCAGCACTACCTGAGGAACCAGAACTGCCACTAATACCAGATGAACCTGCTGATCCTGCTGATCCTGTGCTTGCATCTCTACCTGATGTACCTGAAGAACCAGAACTAGAAAACGTTAAACCAGAAGAACCAGATGTACCAGACGATCCGGCACTACCTGCACTTCCAGAAGATCCGGCACTACCTGCACTACCTGCAGAACCAGCACTACCTGCTGATCCAGCACTACCTGCGGAACCTGCACTACCTGCACTGCCTGATGATCCGGATGATCCAGCAGAAGAAGATAAACCAGAACTACCTGCACTTCCTGATGTTCCAGTACTACCGGATGAACCAGTTAATCCAGAACTACCTGCTGATCCGGCACTACCTGCTGATCCGGCACTACCTGCACTACCTGCCGATCCAGCACTACCTGCCGATCCAGCACTACCAGCACTACCTGCTGATCCAGCACTACCGGCACTTCCTGCAGACCCTGCTGATCCAGCACTTCCAGATGATCCAGAAGTTCCTGCATCAGGAATAATTGCTATAGATATAAATGCATTATCGCCATTATTTTGATTAGACCAATTGATATCTGAAATGTAATCTACATTGAGCGTTCTATAGGTTCCGTTATCAATTTGTGATGTGACAAAATAATTAACAACCCAAGATGCTTCAAATGTAGATCTAATTGCTAAAATGGATTTACTGGCAGATGATGAATCAGTTAAAGCATCAAATGTTACGGAGTTATTTCCTCCATCAATACTTATTTCATGAATGTAAATTTTATTGACTAAAGAAGGATCACTATTATTAAGCCTAAAAGTTCCATTTGCAATGGAAGTGTCATTAGTTAATGTAGAATACTCATAGAATACACCAAAAGATGGAAATCCTGAAGTTCCAGATGAACCAGCACTTCCAGCACTACCTGCAGATCCAGCACTTCCAGCACTACCTGCAGATCCAGCACTTCCAGCACTACCTGCACTACCTGCTGATCCTGCAGACCCTGCAGATCCAGCACTTCCAGCACTACC